>MKWU01004737.1_pt1 | contig 15666 bp, 10 predicted proteins | sample 809101 | NCBI WGS metagenome assembly MKWU01 (sample SAMN05860141, study PRJNA318959) | sponge metagenome | host: Aplysina aerophoba | place: Slovenia: Piran, Adriatic Sea, Gulf of Piran | collected 2013-05-07 | reverse complement strand
TCCGGCAGACCCGGCCCGGTCGACTCTTTCCGTCGCGGCGGCGTGTTTTTACGGGCGGGACACCCATGACGAAGGGGTAAAAAACGGTCGATGTCAAGCGTTAGTGCTTTCGCGACAGGTTCCCCGGTCGGGACTAATGCGAAATTGTCTTGCACACGTTTGTCATTCGCTATACTATACGAAATTCGAAATGATATTTGAACGAACCGATGAACTTGAACCCTGCGATTTGAACGGGAACCTTGAGAATCCACCGCGAATCTGTTGGGTCACCGCCAGGACTGGTAAACGTTTCGGTACGGGTATCGCGACCATCCCGCAGCATTGGACGGCGGATCCGGGACCGCGCCTTAACGGCCAGACCCGTTCGGACACACCGCCGGAGGATAAAGAATGCATCGTGCCGGGAATGACATGCCAATGGTAAACAAGGGACCTGACGCCGACGGTCAGGATAAGGCCGTTGTCGATACGATCCGGCTGAACTGGCGAGAGAAACTGGTCGAATTCGGCCCGGTGATGGCGATGGTCATGTGCGGCACGATGATGGGAACGTTCATCGTCATAGTTTCCCTGCTTGCCCTGCGCAGTACCTTCGAGGAGTTGGCCCCGGGATTCACGGAAGCCGGTTCGATTCCGTTCATCATCCTGGCCGTCGTGGCCGTGACCATCGGCAATGCCTGTTCGTTCAGTTGCGCTCCCTACATCATACGTCTCTTCTTTCGGGGCTACGAGTTGAAGGACGAACGGATCGACCGCGGCCTGAAACGCTTGATAACCGTGACCGGGATGGACATAAGGACCGAAAAGATATACGCCATGAAGGGCAGGACGGCCAACGCCGTCGTGGCCGGCCTCTTCCGCAAGGGCCAGTACATCTTCTTTACCAAAACGCTCCTGGAGAGAATGAGCGAAGGGGAGATCATGGCGATCCTGGCGCACGAACTGGCCCATGCGCGACACCGGCACATGCCCAGGATGATGCTGGCCATCGTGCTATGGGCCCTCGGCGTCCAGGTATTCTTCTGGCTGATCGGCTTCCACGCCTACTTCCGGACGATCGACGATTACTGGCAAATATGGGCAAATAGCGGAATAGCCATGGTGTATGTCTACCTGCTTATGTTCCTCGTCCTGTTCCCGCAGTCGAGGCGGCACGAATACGAGGCGGACGCGACCGCCGCCCGGTGGGTGGGCATAAGCCTGTACAAGCAGGCCCTGTACCGGTTGCATCAATTGAACGACCAGCTGAAACCACCGCGGAAGATCGCAGCGAAACTGGGCACCCATCCGACATTGCAGCAGAGGCTGGAGCGGGTGGGGAGGCTGGAATAGCGCTTGACCGGTGTTTTCTGCGTGCTGTCCGCGTATGTATGGAAGACTACAGGACGGGTATGCGGACTCACTCCATGTTCATCGCATCCACCGGGCTCAGTTGCGATGCCTTCAGGGCGGGATAGATTCCGGCACAAAGACCTATTGCCAATGAAATCGCCAGCGACAGGAGGATATTGAAAACCGATGTCCCGGCCGTGAAAGTGAGGTCCAACACCTGATTCAAGACAAACGAGAAAACCGAACCAAGGCCCAGACCCAGCGATATCCCCAGTAACCCCCCAAAAGCACTGATACCTATAGCTTCAAGCGTGAATTGATTCACGATATCGACGTGTCTGGCTCCTACTGACTTCCTGATCCCTATTTCCCGCCTTCGTTCCGTTACGGAGACCAGCATCATATTCATAATCCCGATTCCACCCACCATCAGAGAGATTCCCGCCACGGCGGCAATCGCCGATTTAACGGCGTTGATCACACCTCCTATCTGGTCCATGGCGTTTTTTCCGCTGACTATGTCAAATCCGGTCGCATCACCATGGATTGTCTTCAAGGCTGCCTCGATGTCATCCACCGCAATTTCCATAACACTCGAATCCGCTACCTTGATGGTCAATAGGTCGAAACCTTCATGGCCAAGCATCCGTTTCTGGACCGTCGTTATCGGAACGAAGACCCGGTTACCCCAACTTTCATTGAAAACGGTCTTTGGCTTCATGACGCCTATCACGGCAAATCTCTGACCATTCAGTTTCAGCTCCTTGCCGACCGGATTGATATCGTCAAACAGTCTAGCGGCCAGTTCATCGCCCAGTACACATACTTTTCGCCAGCGTTTGACGTCGCGGTCGGTAATGAATCGACCCGTGGAAACCGACCACTGGTACATGTCCGGGAATGAAGGTGTCGTGCCGTACAACATCCCTCCATGCGACGTTTTCGCGTATCTGAGATCCACATTCAATGTCGCGGCAGGGACCAATTGGCGCACGACGCTCGATCTTCTCCCTATTTCCAGCATATCCTGCCATACGAGATATTCGTAGTCCGGTACCGCCATCCAACGTCCTTCCCGGTTTACAAATCTCGATGGACTCACCCATACCATGGTGCCGCCGCGTACGGACTCGAATTCCTCCATCACCATGTCGTGTAGTCCTTCTCCAATCGCGATGATGCCGGTTACAGCGCCGATGCCGACCGCAATCCCCAGCAGCGTCAGGACCGAACGCAGCCTGTAGTGAACGAGATTGGTAAACACCGTGTGGACATGGTGCGCTATAGACATAGACGACAGGGTCCGTAGAGGACTATTGGTGTTTCGAATTCAGCGCGGTATGAACCGCTCTTGCATCCACCGCGATGTATGCTCCAGGTTCGATACCGGACAGAATCTCCACGTTTTCAGTCGATTCAATACCAATCTCGACTATGGAGGATTCCAAATATGCTTCCGGACATTTCGACATCCCAGGGTCCACCGAAGTACAACGATAAACCACGTACCGCTTGGCGGGCGCCAGTCCAGTAGATGCTGTTTCCTTCTGTTCAGTGGCTATATTTACATATTCGCCCATTTCCATGACGGAAGATGCAGGCGCCAGCAGCGAGCCTTCATTCTTCTCCAACACGATGTCTATATCGCAGGACATTCCCTGCTGCAAATCCAGCGATGGATTCGATATCACGATTTCGGCATCGAACGTAACAAGCGTACTCCCGGGTCTCCGCACACCGATAGGCGCCAACCGCTCAACATGTCCACGGTACACCGAGTCCGGGTAGGCATCGACACGAATCCGCACATCCTGTCCGGGCCTGACCCTTCCTGCGTCGATTTCTCCAACAGCCGATTTGACGATCATTCTGTCCGGATCGCCAATATGGAATATCTCCGTACCGCCGGTATAGGAAGAAGTACCCGATGCTACGACCTCACCGGCCTCAACCGTGCGAGCAATGACGATACCGCTCAAGGGCGACACGATCCTCACGGCATCATGCGTAATGTTCGAATCCACCTCAACATTCACCTTTAATTCCAGTATCTCAAGTTCAAGTTCCGCCATGTTGAGATTGTGACGGGCCTTGGTGTTTGCAATCCTTGCCTGATCGAATTCCGCAGGCGATATCAGAGATCTCTCATACAGTTCACGCTTTCTCTTAAAAGAAATCCCTTGTTCGGACAGATCTATTCGAGCGCCTTCAACCCTGGCGCGTTGACGGGACAACTGAAGGGACTGAGACGGATCCGGCTCAATCACGGCAAGGACATCCCCCTTTGATACCCTATCCCCTACATCGGCGTGAATATGCCTGATTTCCCCGGATATGGTGGGTTTGACCATGACGGTCCTGACGAACTGGATTGTGCCTGTCTCCGCCAGTACCTCGGAGATCGATCCATGTTGGACCTGGAGTATTTGGAACGAGGCAACCCGGGCCGTGGAACTGTAAACAAAGTACAGAAGAACGGCTACGAGGATACATGCCGATACACAGGCAATGATTATCCGTTTTTTCATGTCATTGGTGATTTCTTCGTATTACACGTAAATGGTACCAAGGTTCTCCATGGTCCTGCGAATGACAATCCACATGCACCACACGAATCCCAGCGCGAACCATGTGAGCTTGACTGATCCTCGGAAAGTCCGTGCAAGACCCAACCCCAGCAGGCAAAGAAACCAAATACCGAAAAAGTCGACGCCTGTAAGGAACAGGCCCGGGAGGGTTTCGAGGTCTGCGTCGTCGAGAAACACACCAGGATGGAGGGACGGATCGAGTTTCCTCAAAATCATAACCAGCGTGGTCTTGACGACTGTTTCGGGTACGAGGACAAGCGAGGCATAGCAGGTTATCGGAAGGACCTTCTTGTACGGCAAAAGCTTACCGAAGATCAATTCTCCACTGTGTTTTCCGACTACCGACCATGCGACAAGCATAAGGCAGACGCTCGCCGGCATGATCAAAAGGCCAACGAGTTGCCGATGGTCGAGTTTCGATGCCTCGCGCAGGACGATAAATTGTTGGACCGTACTGAGATTCGAATAGGACTGGAGTTCCGTTTCGATCAACGCCCGTTCCTTATCGAGCGCAACCGGCAAAGTTACTATCCCGGCGATAAGTACAACCGACATGATAACGATCAAAATCAGAATCGATTCAGAGGCGGATTGTTCTGTTTCAAGATCCGTAAATGCCTTCCCGGGGCTGTAAAGGACCCGCAGCCATCGCCTGGCATATCTTCCCATATCTATTGACGCGCTCAAGGACATAGATCTCCCATGATGACCAGATGGTAGTAACTGTGTCCGCCGCCGGACCAGAATGGACTATTCCAGGGCCAGAACCTCCACCAGATTGGTTTGGAACGGGTATATGCACCCTGGCTAAAACTCTCCAGGAAGGTGCTGATGTGATGTACCGTGCTCGTGGAAAGATGCCTGCCGACTCTCTTGGGATGGGATTCCACGCCGAGGTAAGAACGAATCATGAGACTGTGTTCATCGACCGGAAGCGCTTTTACATTCTCGACGTACCATTTGAACACGTAGTAGAAGTGGTTTATGAGGAAGTACTCTACGTTCGACACATAGAAGACGGATATATTCGTATCGTGGGCTTCAGCGTAAGAGCCGATTGCCCTCAATGTCTTCTCGCCCGCGAAGTTTCCCACGACGGGAATGATCAGGTTTCTGAGATGCAGGCTTTTCACGAACCTGAATGTATCTTCAGAAAACAAGAAACTGGCGAATTCTCCTTCTACCGTCGTACCGGTCATCAGGTCCTTGAACGTAGGATAGGACAGGCCGTTTCCCAGTCGAGTTTCGGCGTAACGGATCGAAAGCTGTTTTTCGTAAAACGACCGGTATATGTAGCGCATCTTGTCGAGATCGTCCCCGTCTTCGATTCCATACATGCTTACTTCCCGTCTGAGCCGCTTCCAATTCTCTTCAAGAAGCAGTGAATCGGCCATGGTCGACGTCTCGATGAAATCCAGGACTTCCGTAATGGAGGATGATTTCTCCGGTGATCCGTTCGAAGCCAATCCGCCTTCCTGGTTCTTTCTGCTGAACAGCAACATCAGGAAGGACGTTCGGTCCCGGGCCAGCGTAAACAAGGCCTTGTAGAGGAGATGCTGAAGCAGGTTTTCGCGACGGATGTCGACGATAAAAGCGATTTCCGGTCTCGTGGCGGCGATGTAGGAGAAGTTCTGTTCCGTACCGACGCCGATATAGACGCCGCCGCGTTTGCCCAGTTCGATTACGGTCGGGACAACGTGCAGGTAGGACGTTTCATTTGAAACGAAGTTGTCCCCCGGGAAGTGGCCGGGCTCCTCGGAGAACGCGGATATGATCCTGGCGAATTCGGACAGCGCAAGGGAGTCCGGCAACGCCCCGTAGGAAGCGAAGCGCAGGTAAGTCAGCGCGCCGATGGTCAGCAGCAGTATGACAAATCGAAACATCTTCATCGGTTTACATCCATTCCATCTGCATTTGGTTCGACTATTGTGCGTCCAACCTTGACACGCGGTCGAGACGGTTCTGCATCGTGGGGTGGGTCAGAAGCACTTTAACAAGCTTCGGTGGTGGCTTTAAGTTGTCATTGACTTGATGCAGTCGGTAGAGCGCCCGTTTGTATAGCTCCGTGCCCACCCACTTTGCCGCCGTAGCATCTGCTTCGTATTCGTTACGCCTCGATAACGGGTAAATGACCAGAAAAATGAGAAGCCACACGTTCACGGTATTTAAAAGCCCGTACGCCCACATTTTAAAAGACTCATCCAATGCATCGAAATACGCACTGAAATCTATCAGATACAGGAAGGCCTGCATCCCGCAGACCCACATAAGCGTAGCCAACAGCATCTTGGGCAGATGCCTGTGACGAACATGGGCCAATTCATGGGCGAATATCGCCAGGATCTCCTCTTCGTTCGCTTTTGCCAGAAGCTTGTCCGTAAAGAAGATGTACCTGTTTTTGCGGAAAAGCCCGGCTACCATCGCGTTGGCCGTCCTGCTCTTGATGGTGTACAGGGTTTCCGCCGCAATGTCCATATCGATGGCCGAAATGAGCTTCCCGACCGACCGATCCAGCCGTTCATCCCGTAACTCATAACCACGGTAGATGAAACGTACCAGATATGGAGAACACAACCATGCACAGGCGTTTCCCACGGTGGCCGACAGGATGACCAGTAACACAATCGTTATCGAACCTTGGTCCAATAGACCCGGAACTGCCTTTTCAATCATGTCGTCCGCAGTGAACAGTATGCATAAGAACACGAATATCGCGATTAACATGCCCACCAGGATCACACACATGTTCAACCCGAATTCGACCAGTTTATCGCGCCAGGTCAACCGGATTGGTTCACCATCGATTGATGAAGCGCCGCCAGCTTCCTCGTATAAGCGTTTTGTAGAATCGACCACTGTTTCCCTCTTCAAACCAGCGTCATGAAATAATGGCTTGTACCAGGCCGTTTAGCGCGACGTATGTCAGAATCACGCCGACTGCTTTGAACCTGGACATCGAGCAGACCCTGTGTACCGCTTCGATGGCAAAAGCGACCACCAGGGTCAAAGCAATATACCGACCGTATCGAATCCACTTAAGCAACCCAATATCCTGAATCTTCGTGAGCTCGTCGGGCAATTGATCGATCGTGGCCAGGTTCGACAGTCCTGCATAGACCATCTGATCTGAAAACACAAGCATGAGAACGACCGCCATGATCGAATACACTGTAACCGGGGTGTATGCGACACCCAGCCATCCAAACAGCGCGCGATGACGACGTCTACTGTTCAATAGCGCAACAACGATCATTACAAACAGCCAACCGAACACGAAAATCACGATTTCGCCTAATGTGACGCCCAATGTCATGGTTATGAACATAACTGAGAAAATCTGTGCATATGTTTCGGTAAGATGATCCGGTATTTGCCCTGCAACTGTCCTGAAAGTCAGGAAAAGTACGATCCCGTTCATAATCAGGTACGTGACAAACATGCCGATGCCCGTCCAGAGCGGTTCGGCTACACTGATTGACGACAGCCTGTCGGATGTCCTGCGTGGAATATCCATATTCTGTCCGTTCAGTTGATTTTGTTCGCTATCTGTCCAGTGACAAAGGTTTCTATAATCGAAGCCGCCGAGATCAGAAGGAATCCGGTGACGAGTCTGCGTACATTCACGGCCAACCTATCCGAATCAATGAGCCATGAATCGTACCTGAGTTTTTGGTAAAAGAGGACCAGACCTTCACATCCCACGGCTCCGAAAAACGTAAATCCCGCCACCTCGATCACGCCATGGGGCAGGATCAAAGCGGCTATAGCGTGAATCGAAGCGCCGGAATCGAGCGCTGAAAGTGTAGACCATGCCACGATAGTTCCTGTCCAGCCCAATATCACAACACTGACCAATCCAAAGGACAGAAGGCCCAACAGTATTTTCATGGAAACGAGGAAATTGGTGCTAAAAATGAAACGCCATTCATCCCCGCCATCCAAAAAGGAACGTGAATCGAGCATGAGTGTGGAGGTACCCGGATCTGTTGGTTCGTTCGCAATCATATCCAGAGGCATTGCTGCTCCTAAACCCAAGCCGACAATGACGGAAGAAAAAGAAATTAAAAAAGGCAGTTTGCTTGTTATGCGCGTTGATCTAGATGCCACTTCAAGTTTAGTCCTTTGAATTCCGAGGTAGGATGGAGGCCTTTGCGACCTCCATCCTTCGTACGGACTGGCTTACTAAATTCCAGCACCTAGAACCACGGCGCCAACTCCCGTTGCAGCACCAACGCAGGCCGCAAGACCATAGCCGGTTGATATCATCCAAGCAGCTGTTGTACCACCAGCTAAGCTACCCAATACACCACCGCCGGTCAGGGCTGCCGGGGAACCCCACAAGCAGTAAGCGAGGTTCGGCGACGCTGCGATGCCCGGAGTTTCAGCCAGTGGCGAACTGGCCGCTGAATTGACGCTCGCACCAGCGATCAGGGCGAACATAAACACTGAGAGAATGAGTTTTTTCATGATGATCTGTACTCCTCGATTTCTGATTTGTAACCGAACCAGTGTAGTTTATCCTTCGAATGTCTTTGATTTGCCGTAAGCCTCCTTTCCTCGTTCGATATAGATCAATCCGCCGTTCTCATTCGATGCGACCTCCTTCTCTGTCCAGGTACCAGGTAACTCGGTTGCTGGTCTCGGAATGCGCAGTTCCGAGAGAAAGCGTCGATCTTTTAACGGGGGACCCGACCTAATGTTAAAACTGAATCCAGCATGTGCCGCGCGGTCTACAGGAATTAGTCTCCGGGAATCCCCATTTCTCGTAGACAATTTCTATTTTCTGCAATAAAAAAACCCGGCGATCGTACCGCCGGGCGTTCACATATCCGCTTGCATTCCGATGTACCCAGTGTTTACCTCATTTCTCCCCTTAGCCTCAGTTTCTTCTCGTATCTCTTTAAATCGCTGGATATTGTCTTACAGACTACGGCAGAATACTTCGGCTTCGCTACTCCCCGTCCCCATCCCGCACCGCCTCCAGCAACGCTTCCCGCGTCATGCCTTCGGGAGGCGTGTTCAGGCCGGATTCCTCGCCCGGGTCGGCGACTAGCCAGATCCCGCGCTCGAGGGCGTAGCCATCTCGTTCGGAGGTTTCTCGGAGGAGGTCCTGCAGGTCCTCGCCGTTCATCAGGCCCAGCAGCCCGACGGGGATTACACGGGCGGAGACTCCCCTCTCGCGCAGGAAGCCCGCGTACCAGTCGGGAGGACGTTCATAGGAGAACACGAGGAAGGGGCGTTCCGGCGTGCCGGCGCCCCGCCAGAATCCCAGGCGATACCAGTCCGGCCGCAGGGAGCGGACGAAGGCGCCGTGGCGCAGCCGGGGATTGATTTCGTCCATGGACTGCCGGTACAGCGTGCCGAGGCGCTCGGCGTTGGCTTCCTGGAGATTGATGTAGGTCTCGAGGTGTCCCGACTTGAGCAGCCATTCGAACCGGTCTTCCCGGTCCAGTCCCATGAGCGACTTGAATTCGTCGCCGTGGTACAGACCGTTCCGGACGAGATGGCGGATGAAGTATCGGAAATGCAGATCGTCGAATGCGTCGGTCGCGGCATAGGCATGCAGCGGACGGGTGATATGGGGCTCCCAGTCGTGCACGATGGCCTGCGGGGGCCCCTGGAGGCGGCTGTGCCGGGCGATGGCGCGGGCCGGCTCGAAGAGGTGGCGGTTCAGGTAAGCCATGTCTAGCCGGGAAGGCAGGCCGACGTCCTCCCCGCGGGCGTTCAGGGCGGCTGCGTAGTCGCCGGTGATCTCGCGCTCGCGAGGGGCGCTGACGCCGGCGTACCAGGCTGTCGGCGTGCCGCCCACGCGGCTGAGGATGGGCATGGCCCACGATTCGAAACGCACGTCGCCCGTCACCGCGGCGCCCCCGGTGTAACTGGTGGCCGGCGCCACGGTCCAGAGGAAGTCCATCCCGAGGCCGGGCAACGTGCCGGCGAGTTCGGCCACGTGTTCATGCCTGCGGGCAATGAAATCCCAGACGCCACGAAGCGGTACGGCATCCGTCGTGCCGGTAGACAGGCCGGTGTCTGCCGAGTCGCCGGGATCAAACGCCGCGCTGCTGAGCACCCGGACCCGTTCGGGCGCCGCCGTCCTTATGGATACGTTGTTGAGGGAGAAATCCGGTTTCCGGTTGCCGGGCATCTGGGCCGTGGCATAGTCGTGTCCGGGAGACCAGTTCCCGGGGGAATCGGCCAGCGCGCGGACGTAGCTCGCGAGTCCGTCCAGAAAACCATCCAGTCCTTCCTGGCCGGATGCCCCGGGGCGGATGCCCAGGGGCGGCAAGGGCCGGTCGAGCCCGGAAAGCACCTGGCGGTCAACGGCAAGGACGAATCCTTCGTTCAGCCGGCCGGTCCGTCCCGCGGCCGCTACCGCCATGCGGCCGAAGGTCTCCTCGTCGCCCCGCATGGTTTCCAGGTCTTCGGCCGACCGGATCTCCTCCCGGATCTCCCGTTCGGCGAAAGCGGCGGCGATGACCCCCACCGGAACGCCCACCAGCGCGTATTCGGATCCCCAGCGGTTTCCCGACATGCGCACGGTCAGCGTATCCTTCGCGTCTGAAACGCCTTCCACCCTGCCCTTGAATCTCGCCGTGGTCCAGTCCACCGGCACGAGCCGGTCCCGGTTCCGGTACTGCAGACTGGTCCGCAGTTCCTGGTCGCCGCGCAGCAACAGTTCGACGTCTTCTCCCGCCATCGCGTCCGCGGGGGAGATACGCAAGGTACGCCGGACAACGCGGTATTCGGGTTCGGGCGCGGGTTCCGTTTCGATTTCCTCTCCAGGATCCGGCGCTTCAGGTTCCACGAACAGCGGCTCGGCGCCGTCGCCCACGAGCAGCCGGGTGCCGGCGCGGGCGGCCACGCTGCCGGCCATGCCCCGCCCGGCCGGGTGGCCGTCGGCAATTTCGAAATAGACCACGGGGTTCAGGACGGGACTGGTTTCGTGGTCGGCGTTCAGCCCGTGCAGGTTGATGTTCAGCCGGGCCAGGATCTCGTTGAACTGGTACCGGTCGTGGACGCCGGGATTGACTTTCCTCCGCTCGCCGTAGGGCCCGTCGGAAGGCATCGCCAGCACGAGCACTTTGCCGCGCGACACGAAGTTGATGGCCAGGTCCACTTCCTGGATGCTCATGCCCGGATCGCCGCCGCCCAGCAGCACGATGGCGTCGTAGTCCCGGACGTCCCGTTCGACCATGGCCGGGTAGTATGGCCGGTAGTCGACGTCGAACCCCGCTTCCGAAAACGCCCGAATCATCCCGGCGTGCTCTTCCGGATAGGCCGTGGCGTAGTCGACGACGAGCAGGCGGGGATCGCCGCTTGGTCCGGCGGACGGCTCCTGCCGCGCGCTTGCGGAGTAATTGGTCGCCAGGAAGAAAATCAGGCAGACAATCAGTTTGATTCGCATGGCATTCGGATCCGGGGAGATGATATCGACCGACTTACCATATTATAACCATGCGACCGCGATCACAAGCCGATTAAGGGAGAAACGCACGGCGACGACTGACCATACTTTCCACAATGAACCTTTGGTGGACGGATGCCGAACGGGTGTCCGTGCGGCCGACGGCTACGTTAGCGGTTATGTTAAAAGTAAACTGTAGACAGGGCAAAATATCAGATTTTTAGTGACAAACGTGTGTAATGGTTTCGTTATTTGGAGACTAATACGCGTTTTCTCGCCTTTAAAGCGGGATTTCGCGATGTCAAGCGCGCTTGCGGAAAATCCGCTGCGGAATCGTTCGGTACGGAAGCTTAATGCACACCCGGGACGGAACGAACGCGTGGTGGACATCCAGGGGAGGGCAGACAGTTGAGTGCTCGCGACGATCCGGTACGGGAGATACAGGCGTTGTGCGCACGCAACGCCGCGCTCAACGCGGCGATCCTGCGTATCAACGCAAGCCTGGACCTCGAAAACGTCCTCAGGGAGGTCGTGGAGAGCGCCAGGGCGCTCACCGGCGCCCGCTTCGGCGCCATTACCACCATCGACGAGACAGGCGTTCTCCAGGACTTCGTCTCCTCCGGTCTTACCGACGAAGAGCATCGGCGCCTGATGGACTGGCCCGAAGGGCCGCAACTCTTCGAACACTTCCGCGACCTGCCGGGGCCGCTGAGGCTCGCGGACTTGTCCGAATACGTGCGCAAAAACGGTTTTTCGGCGGACCGACTGCCGAACGTCCGTTCCTTTCTGGGTACGCCCATGCGTCACGGTGGTGAGCACGTAGGCAGCTTCTATCTGGCCGAAACGGCGGTCGGCAAGGAGTTCAAGGACGAGGACGAGGAGGTCCTCGTATTGTTCGCCTCGCAGGCGGCCGTCGCGATTGCCAATGCGCGCGCGCACCGTGTCGAGCAGCGTACCAGGGCCGACCTCGAAGCGCTGATCGAGACCTCTCCGGTGGGCGTCGTGGTGTTCGAAGCGGTGGCGGGCACGCCAGCGTCATTCAACCGGGAGGCGAAGCGGATCGTGGAGCACCTGCGCATACCGGGCCGATCCTATGAGGCCATACTCGAGGTGGCGACCTGCCGCTTCGCCGACGGACGCGAAATCGCGTTGGACCAGTTCTCGCTGTCCCGGGTGCTCAGCGGCGCCGAGACGGTGAAGGCCGAGGAGATCGTGCTTTCCACACCCGACGGGCGCAGTGTGACGATGCTCGTAAACGCCACCCCGATCCGCGGCGAGGACGGCGCGGTTGCGTCGGTGGTGGTCACCATGCAGGACCTGGCGCCGCTGCAGGAACTTGACCGGACGCGGGCCGAGTTTCTCAGCATGGTGAGCCACGAACTGCGCGCGCCGCTTACTTCCATCAAGGGGTCGGCGACGACGGTGCTGAACGCCTCGCGGGAACTGGACCCGGCCGAAGTCCGCCAGTTCTTCCGTATCATCGATGAACAGGCCAATCTCATGGACAGTCTGATCGGCGACCTGCTCGATGCGGGACGCATCGATACGGGCAGTTTGTCTGTCTCCCCCGAACCCTCCGACGTCGGCGCCCTGGTGGACCAGGCCCGCAACACTTTCCTGTCCGGAGGCGCCAGACACGACGTGCTCATCGACCTGCCGCCCGATCTGCCCCCGGTTCTCGCCGACAGGAAACGCATCGGGCAGGTGCTGAACAACCTGCTGTCCAACGCCGCACGCCATTCGGCGGCGACAACGCCCATCCGAATCTCGGCCGAGCGGGACGGCGTGTACGTCGCGCTCTCCGTCTCCGACGAGGGCCGGGGCATAGCGCCGAAACTGCTCGGGCGGTTGTTTCGCAAGTATGGGCGCACCGAAGAAGACGCAGGCGTGGCCGGGGGACTGGGTCTTGTCATCTGCAAAGGGTTGGTCGAGGCCCATGGCGGGCGCATACGGGCCGAAAGCCCGGGCATGGGGAAGGGCACACGCTTCGTCTTCACGGTACCTGTTGCGGCAAAGCGCCGCGAAGACGCAGCGGACGGCGATGCCCGCCAGTCCTCGGGCATACCTTCCGAAGGCCGCCAGCCGACGCGTGTCCTCGTTGTGGACGACGACCCGCAGACCCTGCGTTACGTGCGCGACACTCTCGCCGATTCGGGCTACTCAGCACTGGTCACGGCCGAACACAGGGATATTTCGAAAATCATCGAAGCGGAGAAGCCCAAACTGGTCCTGCTCGACCTCATGCTGCCCGAAACCGACGGGATCGAACTCATGCAGACAATTCCCGAGCTTGCGATCCTGCCGGTCATCTTCATCTCGGGCTATGGACGCGACGAGACCATCGCAAGGGCGCTGGAAGCCGGCGCCGAGGACTATATCGTCAAGCCCTTCTCACCTACCGAACTCACCGCGCGGATCGGGGCCATCCTCCGCCGGCGGGCCAATCCGGTACGCTTCGTGCTCGGCGAGCTGGCCATCGATTACGATCGCCGCGAGGTCGTAATCGCGGGTCGGCCGGTGGCGCTTACGGCGACAGAGTACGAGGTGCTGCGCGTGCTTTCGCTCTGCGTCGGAAGAATCGCAACCTACGACGCTTTGCTGCGAGAAATCTGGGGCAGGCGCGGCTTCGGCGACGCGAGACTCGTACGGGCCATCGTCAAGCGTCTTCGGAGGAAGCTCGGCGACGACGCGAACGATCCGTCCTACATCGCCAACGTGCGCGGCCTCGGCTACCGCCTGATCCGGCCGGTCGGAGCGGGCGGACAGGATGGAGCGGGCGGGCAGGGGGGGCCGGGCGGGCGCGGGGGGAGGGGGCGGACAGGGCGACGCTTAGACGGTTCTCCAGGTTTCTCACACCCCGGCGAGCCGCTCCAGCAGGTCCACGCAGCGGTTGGAGTAGCCCCACTCGTTGTCGTACCAGCCGCAGATCTTGACGAGGCCGTCGTCGATGATCATGGTCAGATCGGAGTCGAAGATGCAGGAGGCGGGGTTGTGCACGATGTCGACGGAGACGATGGGGTCTTCGCAGTACTCGAGGATTCCGTGGAGGGGGCCCGTCGCGGCCGCCGCGAAGGCGGCGTTGACTTCGTCGGCTGTGGGCACACGTTCGACCTGGGCAACGAAGTCGGTAAGGGATCCGTCTGGGACGGGCACGCGGACGGCCATGCCGTTGAGACGGCCGTTCAGCGCGGGGATCACCTCGCCGATGGCCTGGGCCGCGCCGGTGCTTGTGGGGATCATGGACAGTGCGGCCGACCGGGCCCTCCGGGGGTCCTTGTGGGCGAAGTCGATGATCTGCTGGTCGCTGGTGTAGGCGTGGACCGTGGTCATGGAACCGCGGACGACGCCGAAGTTGTCGTGCAGCACAGACGCCATGGGCGCGAGGCAGTTGGTGGTGCAGGAGGCGTTGGAGATCACCCGGTGCGAATCGTTCAGGATCCCGTCGTTCACGCCCATGACGATCGTGGCGTCCACGTTGGTTGCCGGCGCGGAAATCAGCACCTTCTTCGCACCGGCGGAAAGGTGGGCCGACGCCTGTTCGCCGTCGGTAAAGATGCCCGTGGATTCCACCACGAGGTCGACGCCTCGGTCGCCCCAGGGCAGATCCGCGGGATTCCGTTCGGAGACGATCTCGATCGTGTTTCCGTTCACCGCGAGTCCGCCGTTCACGGCTTCAACCGGATGGTCGTACCGACCGTGGACGGAGTCGAATTTCAACAGGTGCGCCAGCGTGGCGTTGTCGGTGAGGTCGTTGATGGCGACCACGTCGAATCCGCCACGGTCCGTCATGGCTCGGAAGACCATGCGGCCGATGCGTCCGAACCCGTTGATGCCTACCCTGATGCCCATGGTACGCATGCCTCCAAAAGTTTCGGGAAACCGTCCCGTGCGACCAGGGCCGATTTCCCTTTTTCAATTCCGGCTTCGGCCGGTTCGATGTCTATGCTTTCGTCCCGCCTGCCGCGTGTTGCGCGCGCCGCTATGCTCCGGACTTCAGCAGGCCGCGCAGCACGTACTGCAGGATGCCTCCGTGGCGGTAGTATTCCACCTCGACCGGCGTGTCGATGCGCGTGATGGTGTCGAACGCCTTTATCATGCCGTCGTCCGACGTCGCGCGGACACGGACGCGCTGCCGGGGCGCGATGCCGCCCTCGATCCCCTCGATGTCGTAGGTCTCGAAGCCGGTCAGGCCGAGTGAATCGGCGCTCTCTCCTTCCTCGAACTGGAGGGGCAGGATGCCCATGCCGATGAGATTGCTGCGGTGGATGCGCTCGTAGCTCTCCACGATGACGGCCCGGACGCCGAGGAGGTTGGGTCCCTTGGCGGCCCAGTCCCTGG
>MKWU01004736.1_pt1 | contig 15667 bp, 15 predicted proteins | sample 809101 | NCBI WGS metagenome assembly MKWU01 (sample SAMN05860141, study PRJNA318959) | sponge metagenome | host: Aplysina aerophoba | place: Slovenia: Piran, Adriatic Sea, Gulf of Piran | collected 2013-05-07 | reverse complement strand
GACGAACGGATTGGTGGAGCGCGGTCCTGGCTGAGTTCTTCCGGATCAAGCTAGCCGAGACCTGCTATGAGAGCGTCGATCTGCTCCCAGCCGATCTCGATACCTGGCTCCACCACTACAACTCTGAACGACCCCATCTCGGTTACCGAAACCAAGGTCGCAGGCCCATGGAAACTATCAAGCTGTTTGGTGGCTAAGAAGGTTAAGAGGACAATTCATGAACGAGTTCGACTATAGGGCTAAAGTGGAGGGAAGATGCGCACTCCGAATCGTCATACGTCGTTCGCCCGACGCCTCCTCACCCTCCTATCCTTCATCGTCTCCTCGCTCCCGCTCCTCGCCAACCAACCAGCCGAGGACGCATTTATCGGGGAACGTGAGCGCATGGTCGAGCGGACCATCGTTGCCCGAGGAGTGGAGGATGAGGGAGTGCTGGCGGCCATGCGCGCGGTACTGCGACACGAGTTCGTGCCTGTCGCGGCTCGCGCTCAGGCTTACGGCGATTTTCCGCTGCCGATCGGCTTTGGCCAGACTATCTCGCAACCCTTCATCGTGGCGCTGATGACCGAGGCGGCCGCTGTTACCCCTAACGACCATGTGCTTGAGGTCGGTACCGGCTCCGGTTACCAGGCTGCAGTGCTGGCAGAGTTGGTGGAGCGGGTCGACAGCATCGAGATCATTGGGGCGCTGGCCGAGCGCGCCCGTAACGATCTAGAGCGGCTCGGCTACGACAATGTCACCGTTCACCACGGCGACGGCTACTTCGGACTGGAACAGGAAGCCCCCTTCGACGCCATCTTAGTCACCGCCGCACCCGACCACATCCCGCAACCGCTGGTCCGGCAACTCAAGGTCGGCGGCCGCATGGTGATCCCGGTCGGCCCGGTAGGAAGCTATCAGACGCTCTGGCGACTGGTGCGGGTAAGTGAAGAGCAGGTTCAACTAGAAAACCTAGGGGGGGTGCGATTCGTGCCGTTTATACGCGATACCCGTTAAGGTCGCGCCGCGGCAGCGCCAAGTAGGCTAGAGCATAGGCGCCAGCGCCCAGCCACAGCACCACAGTAAAGCCCCAAGTGATGGCCAGCATCACCGCCAGCACCGCACTCACCACTGAAAAGCAGCCGTTGACAGCCCACACCCAAGGCACCAGTGTTGGGGCAGTCTTCTCAAGCCGCGCTAGCCCCGCGGGGAAGGGAATCCCCATGAGGAACCCGAGCGGCGCCAGCGCCAGCATGGCCAGCACCCAGCGCGGGCCCTCGGGCAGAGCCAACGCCGCCGGCGAAAGGGCTCTGATGGCCACCGGGGCCACCACAATCAACACCACCAGCAGCAGCAACGCGGTCCGGGCCGGCAGCCACCGGGCTACAAGGCTACCCAATCCCGAAAACACCAACACCGCGAACAGCACTGCCGCCAGCGCAGTGACCGGGTGGCCTAACACCAGGATGAAGCGTTGGGCTAGTGGTATCTCCACCAGCAGGAAAGCCAGCCCCAAACAGGAGAAGTAGAGGAAGGCACGTGCCCGCAGGAGCCTAGGGGGCTCGGTCCGCTTCCGGACTCCACGGGCCAGCCCCGCCAGCAGTAGTGGGCCCAGGATGAAGGTGGCCGAGGCAAGCATCACCAGGATGAGAAGCGCCACCAGCACCAGGAAGCCGCTGCCCCCAAAGGGCTGCCAAGTTCGGCCCAGATTAGCCAGTACCTCCGGCGTCTGTGCCCAGCGGAAGTAGTGGTAGAAGAAGGGACGGTCGTCACGGACGGGCCGAATGTCGAAGCGGGCGGCAGTGTAGGCGGAACTTGGGTCGCGAAGCACAGCGTCAAGCTGGGCATGATAGCTCGCCTCAGGCAACACCTGGAAGCGGTTGAGATCGGCCTTGGTGATCCCCGGAAACATCACCGCGTCGTAAGCCCGCTCCTCTAGGAACGATCTCAGGATACCGATCTCCTCGGACTCGAAGGGGCGTTCGGCGGCCACCACCGTCAGGGTGCGGAGGGTGCGGAAGGCGAGCAGGTGCTCGGTGGGTTCGCGACCGCTTGCGGAGAGCGCCTCGGCTAGGGTGGCAAATAGCCTGACCCCCTCGCTAGGCGGCGTCTGCAGCCAACGACTAGCCAGCAGCAGCCCCCCAGGCTCGAGTAGCTGCAGGTAGTCACGGAAGGCCTCCACAGTGTAGCTATAGCTCTCGGTGAGGCCATAGGCGCCCGACATCACCGGTCGATGCGGATCGCTCAGGGCCACCACCACCAACCCGTACCTGCCAGCCTCGCTCCGGCGGGCGAAGACCCGCCCCGACCGCAGTGCCAGCTCGAGCCGGGGGTGATGGTAGAGGCCTCCTGTGAAGGTGTCGTAGCGGTCCCGGACCACCTCCAGCACCAGTCGGCGATCATCGACCGCAGTCACATATTCGGCGCCAGCCGCCAACGCCATAAGCACCTCTAGGCCGGTGCCAGGCTGGAGCACCAGGGTCCGGGCACCCGGTCGCAGTCGGTAGGCCAACCCGCTGGGGACGGCGTCGGCTAGCTGCGCTGCCTCGGGAGCGACGGGCGGTAATGCGGTGATCGGCATGAGGCCATCGCCGTCGATCAGTAGCGCGGCCTGAGGGGGCGGCCCCAACGGAGACAGCAGGCTTAGCCCGGGGAGCACATGCACTGTTTGGGTCTCGACCACGTCCACTCGGATAGTGGCGTCCGCGTCACTGAAGGTGTGAACTGCGTCGGGTGCTCGCAGCAGCACCGGCAACGCCTTGTAGGGAGAGAGCCGCTGTGCTAGGATGCTCGGCCGCCAGACCAGCAGGCCTGACGTGACCAGGGTCACCAGCACCAGCGCCGTGACAAGCACCGGGACGCGACGACCGACGGACGCTTCGAATCCCAGCCCCGCCACTAGGCCCAGCAGAGTGGCCACAAGCAGCGCCCCCACCCCGCCAAGACCGTCCAGCGCCGCTAAGCTGACGGCACAACCCAGCCCGGAGCCGATCAGGTTGGCCCCGTAGACCCGGTGAGAGCGATCCTCGCGGCCGGCGGCCATCAATGCCCCACCTATCAGCAGTCCGCTGAACAGAAACGGCACCGCCGCCGCCAAAAAGTAGAGCGCCAGGAAGAAAGGCTGGCGCCGGTCCCAGGCAACGCTGAACGAGTCGAAGGGGAGAGCATTGATAAGCAGGTAGGCGCCCAAGATACTGACCGAAAAGCCTAGGCTGCTCCACGCCGGGCGCAGTGGCCGTGGCCACAGACTCAGCAGGCTACCGCTGGCACCTGCTCCCAGCAACGCCAAGCTGACCGCCATGAAGGCGAAGTGGTAGAACTGCTGCACTGCGAAGAGCCGTAGCAGTGCCAACTCGAGCAGCAGCGACGCCGCCGAGATCAAGGCGATGGCGGCGTAGTAGACCATAACCCCCCCAGAGTAACGCTACCGTCGCTGCCATAGGGAGCGCCCTCACCGCGACTGCAAGTGGTGTGACGGGGAATATTCAGCTGCAGATACAAGAAAATCCTTCAAGGCGAGGCAGAGTGGGTTCGGGCTATTCTCTGTAGCATGGAAATCGCTACGCTGAACGCCCTCCGAAAATTCGACGATCTCAAGATGCAGAAGGTTCCGATCTTCACCTCGGATCGGCTCTACTATGACCTGTACTGTCTACTTCCTGGACAGTTCCAGAGGGTCCATAGCCATACCGATCAGGACAAGATCTATCTCGTCCTCGAGGGGGAGCCGACATTTGAGATCGGCTCCGAGCGAGAACAACTCGTTGAGGGGCGAGCAGTCATCGCCCGCGCGGGGGTCACCCATGGCGTCCGCAACGAAACTGATCAAAGGATCGTCCTACTCGTAACGATGGCACCGAGGCCAGAATGATCACTGACCTCGCCGGCCTCCCCTTCGACCATCTCGGGGTCGCGGTGGTCGATCTCGATGAGGCCTCCGAACCCTACGAACTCCTGGGGCTCGAGCAGGTCGGCACAGATGAGACTGTCGAGGAACAGCGGGTGAAGGTCCGGATGTTCCAAGCGGGAACCGGGCTAGTCGAACTCCTCGAATCGACTGACCCCACCGGACCGATTGCCAAATTCCTTCAGCGGCGCGGCCCCGGCGTGCATCACATCGCCTTCAGAGTGATCAGCCTGGAGCGGGAGATCGACCGCCTCACCCACGCCGGGGCACGCTTCGCTCTCGCTGAGCCGCACCCGGGTCGGGGCGGGAGCAGGGTGACCTTCCTCCACCCCCATTGGGCAGGGGGCGTGCTGATCGAACTCGTCGAGCATGGCTGATTTGCAGCGCAGGTCGCTCCGAGCCGCAGCGGCTTTGCTATGGGCTGGGCTCATCTTTCTCTCCTCGGCTCAGCCAGCTCAGCCAGTGCGATCCTGGTGGCTCGACCTCCCCTTTGTCGACAAGGTGGTGCACGCGGTGGTATTTGGGGTGCTGGGGGCCCTGCTCCACCTAGCGACAGCCAAACCATGGCTGAGCATCTTTCTCACCTCCCTCTACGGCGTCACCGACGAGTGGCATCAGATGTCAACCGTGGGCCGGGAAGCCGACCCCTGGGACTGGGCCGCCGACACCGTCGGCGCGATCCTCGCTGTAGGAATTCTGACTCGGAACCGCATCCCTCACGGGGAGCGGGTACAATAAGCACCGTGAAATTTGCTCTGGTCGGCGCTGGCAAGATGGGAGGGGCCATTCTCACGGGGGCTCTGCGGGCTGAAGTGCTGACCCCTGAGGGGGTCGGCATCTACCACCCGAACCCCGAACGCCGAGCGGCCTTGAGCGAGAAGTTCGGGGTCGCCGGGCTCGACGACGACGCCATCCACCATGCGGAACAGATCCTGATCGCGATCAAGCCCCAGTCGTTTGAACGGGTCGCACCGCTGATCGCAACACGCAATGCAGTGTTCATCTCTATCATGGCGGGGTTCTCTGCAGAGGGCCTGGCCCGACGCCTCGGAAGCCGGAGGGTACTCCGGGCCATGCCCAACCTCGGGTCGCGCATCGGTCTCAGTGCTACGGCGATCACATCGCTGCCCGAGGCCAGCGGTGCGGACTTGGCAATGGCCTCACGTCTGTTTGCGGCGGTCGGGACCGTGTACCAGATTCCTGAGATGCTATTCAACGCCTTTACCGGCCTAGCTGGGTCCGGGCCAGCTTTCACCGCCGCCGTCGCCGAGGCAATGGCCGACGGTGGGGTACGGGTCGGGTTTAGCCGAGAGGTGGCGAAGGACCTCGTGCGTCAGGTCCTCCTTGCAACCGCCCACCTGCTCGAGAGCGATGGACCCAGTGGGATAAAGGATATGGTCTCCTCCCCCGGGGGAACAGCTATCGCGGGGATCAAGGCCCTCGAGCAACACCGGTTGAGGTACGCTCTTATCGACGCCATCGAGCAAGCCACCAACAGGGCCGAGCAGCTCAGTGAGATCGAAGAATAGGGCACCACCCTGCTCACCTCATCAAGTACCGGAGCGTCCAGCGAGTGAGTGTGGCCGACACTGCCGATCGAATTGCACCGATGAAGCTACGTTGGGCGCCCCATACCATCTCTGCAGCCTAAGTCCCCTTCCCAAGCCATTCCCGCTTCAGTTCGGCGAAGCGATCGTGGCGAAGGCTATTACGGATCTCTGCTAAGAGCCGGGCCATGAACCTGAGGTTGTGGATGCTTGCGAGTTGCTGAGCCAGCTGCTCGTTGGCCCTAAAGAGGTGGTGGATATAGGCGCGAGTGTAGTAGTGGCAACTGTAGCAGTCACACCCCTGCTCGAGGGGACGAGGATCCTCGGCGAAGCGGGAGTTCTTGAGGTTCAGGCGGAAGTTGGCAATCGTTTCACCACCGTCATACTGAGCTAGGACACCGCCGCTGCGTGCGTTGCGGGTCGGGCTAACACAGTCGAACGTATCTACCCCCCGCTCCACAGCCTCGAATACGCTGGTGACATCTCCGATGCCTAGAAGATGCCGGGGCTTACCGCGAGGTAGGTGAGGAACCGTCCAGCCGATGACCCGGTGCATGTCGGCGTAGGTCTTCCCAAGGTTGCCGCCGATGGCAAACCCATCGAAGTCCATTGAGCCGATCACCTGGGCGCTGTGCTCGCGGATCTCCTGGAAGGCACCTCCCTGCACGACACCGAACAGGGCCTGAGGGTAGCCGTGCAGTGGGCGACTCTCCGCGAAGGCTCTCAGGGAACGGGAGGCCCAGCCGTGGGTGCGTTCGGTACTTTCGAGTGTGTAGGTCGCATCGTGGAGGGGACTGGTGCACTCGTCGAAGGCGAGGATGATATCGGCGCCGAGAGAACGTTGGATAGCGATCGACACCTCCGGTGTGAACAGATGCTCGCTGCCGTCGATATGGCTGGTGAACCGGACCCCCTCCTCGTCAACGATGACCATCGAGGAGTTCTCCCGAAGGCGGGGCCTGCTAGCCAGGACCCCGCCCTCCTCACCCGGGAAGATGTTAGCGACCTTCCCGACCCCGTGCTCCTTCCCAGCCCCGAGTGAGAACACTTGGAATCCCCCAGAATCGGTCATAATCGGACCTATCCAATTCATGAACCGGTGGAGCCCCCCGTGGGCAGCCACCACCTGTGGGCCGGGGCGGAGGTAGAGGTGATAGGCGTTGGCGAAGAGGATCTGGATTCCGGTGTCGACCACAGCCTCCGGCAACACCGACTTGACGCTGGCCTGGGTGCCGACCGCAACGAAGGTGGGGGTTTCGATCGCGCCATGCGGCGTGCCGAGCCGACCCAACCTAGCGGCCTCCCGCTCGACGGCGATGTCGAAGGTGAGGCTATCCATAGCGTCTTGAAATTATAGGCGGATGCGGACCCTCCTGCGGTCACAGCCCCTCGCCGACGCTACCTCCTCTCCTCCCTGTGCCGAACCCCTTCGTGTATCTGAGTTCCTGAGGCGAGTGGAGCATATACACATTAATGCCATCCTCACGATGTCTCTACCGAATGGACGGCGGCATGCGGCTGGATTTTGACCCTGTTCTGGTGTTCCTGAAAACCTGCTGACTCGCCCCGGATCAGTCCTCGCCCGACGCCTCGGCGGGCCCCTCAAGGACAAACCTGTAGAGCAGACCGACAAGACCACCCCACCCGCTACCGGCCCAAGCCAGTAGAGCCACACCTTGCCCATGAAGGCAGCCCCCGCATAGGTAGCGGGACCGAGGTGCCGAGCAGGGTTCGCGGCCCCGCCGGTCAGAGGCCCACTTGGGAAATCCTCCACTTACTGTTCACTCCCAGCGGGTCCGGATACACCGTGTAATGTCGCGGTGGCCAACCTGTCCAACCTTACGGCCGGCTTGCCTGACTGCCTGCGGGTGGTGGCCGAACACCTCGAGCGGGAGGCCGCCGGCTAAGGATTGTCCGGCCCATCGCCAAGATCAGGGGCCATCTTGAAGTAGTGGATGACATGCACAACCAGATCAGCCGAATGCGCTCGCCTGCAGCAACTTGCCGGGGAGGAGTACCTTCCCGACACCTTCCTGACCGCTCACCGACAAACTCCTCTGTCAGCCAAGTGCCACCTCCGCCCCAAAGGATAGGGACTTCGTGAGAACTGTTGCGAGTCCGATAGCCTGGGTGAAACTGGCCGTATGTCGGTTTCTGATGAGGCGGGTTGCCACCCGAAGAGTCCGTCTTTGAAGCTCGTGCAACAGAAAGTATCCAGAAATCCTCTCGGTATGACTCATGAAACAGACTCTTAGAAACTCCCCTGATCTCATCCGTGAGGTATGCTTCTTCCTGCTATGGCCGAGGAGCCCGCCCCCTCTTTCATTGTTGCGGTCGCAGCCGCGATCTTCCGCGATGGAAAGGTGTTAGCCATGCGCCGATCGCTTGACAAGGATGCAGGGCCGGGCCTATGGGAGACCCTCTCCGGCCGAATCAACGAGGGCGAGGAACCGCTCGCCGCCGCCCACCGCGAGATCTTCGAGGAGACAGGGCTCGAAGTCCAGGTCGACCCCAGGCCTGTTACTGCCTACGCTGCAAACCGATTGGGTCGCCCGATGATCGTGATTCTCTACCGGGGCGAGCACGCAGGCGGCGAAGTGCGGATGAGTGAGGAGCACGACAGCCACGAATGGTTGACCCCAGAGGCGTTCTCCACTCGCACCAGCCTATCCACCCTCGCAGACGCCGTCACCCAAGCGGCTGCCACACCCCCATACCGGAGCGATGACTGAGGCGATGAGAGAGCGAGAGTCGGGTCGCATCGATCTGATCTCCCCGTACGCCGGATGGTGGGGCTAGGGCTCCTTTCCCGCGGCTATACGGCTATACCCCGTTCGACAGTGCACCGATGCTCGCTCACGGACCTCTCCCGAACATAGGGGGCATAGACACCATGGCTCGAGGCAGCGCCTAGGTCAAGGTCTACACGCTCGGGCACCCCCAACCTGGACATCACAAACATCACCGTCCACCTGCCGGGAGCGATAGAGATCTTCAACGGCTGGATGAGAAAAGATAGGGTCTGGCTCATCGACGGGACCGAGATCTTGCATAGCCTCCCCATCAGCCGCCTCGACAAAGTCCTCACCTTCAAGCGAGAACTCGGCCACAGCAAAGATGAGGCCCGCATCGCCTGTTGGAAGGGCACCTCAGCAGTTGACACCTGTCCATCCCCCTGCTAGGATGCGGCCCAACCATGGCCCCTTGTCCCCTCTCGCCTCTCGTCTGCGGCGTGGACAATTCCGATCCGAGGTGGCTCGGGGTGTAGACGTCGAATCGTACACACATGCAACCCCGAGGTTTCCTCTCGGGGTTTTTCCTTGAGGAGTCGATATGCTGGTCATCAGTCCTTCGCGAACGCTCGTATCTGAACTGTCGGCACTGGTCGGTGAAACAGTAGTCCTGCGAGGCTGGGTCCACAATCGCCGCGACCTAGGGGGCATCCAATTCCTTCTGCTGCGGGATCGATCGGGCGCGGTCCAGTGCGTGTTCGAGAACACCCCTATTCCGCTATTCGAAAGCTGCGTGGAGGTCCACGGCGCTGTCGTCGAGAATGCTAAGGCACCGGGCGGCCTCGAGGTGCACGGACAGACTCTCAATATCATCACTGCTGCAACCAACCCCCCCCCCATCAAGACCGCCAAGCAGGAGGGGCCCCCCAATCCCCCCACCCCCCTTAGGCATGCCCCCCCCCCCCCAGCGAGATCGCCAAGGAGGAGGGGCACGCCAATCCCGACACGCTGCTTGAGTATCGCCACGTCTCGCTACGTGGGCTCAAGGCCCAAGCGATCCTGAAAACCCAGGCAGAACTGGTCAGGACCTTCCGCGAGTACCTCGACGGCGCCGGCTTCACAGAGATCTTCACCCCCAAGCTTGTGGCGGCCGGTGCCGAAGGGGGCGCCAACCTGTTCGAGGTCGACTACTATGGTAAGCGCGCCTACCTAGCCCAGTCTCCCCAGCTCTACAAGCAGATTATGGTGGGCGTATACGAGCGGGTCTATGAGGTCGCCCCGGTCTATCGCGCCGAACTCTCCCACACCAGCCGCCATCTCGCTGAATACCTATCGCTCGATGTCGAGATGGGCTTCATCGAGGATGATGGCGACCTAATGACCCTTGGAGAGACCCTCCTAAAACACATGATGGCTCAGGTGGCCGAGCGCTGTGCCCTGCAGCTAAAGCGATTGGGGGCCGAGGTTCCCAACCCCGACGTGGACTTCCCCCGCATTCCCCTGCTCGAAGCTAGGGAACTGGTTGCCAAGCGGTACGGCCACAATACGGGTGGGAAGGACCTCGACCCCGAGGCTGAGCGGCTGCTAGGCCGCTGGGCTCAGGAGGAGCACGATAGCGACTTCGTGTTTGTCACCCACTATCCGCAGGCGGCGCGGCCCTTTTACACCTACCCCACCCCGGACGGTCTCACTCGGGGCCTAGACCTCATCTTCCGGGGCGTCGAGATCGCTTCGGGGGGGCAGCGCATTCACGAATACGCCACACTAGTAGATGAACTCCTCAAGCGGGCAATGGAACCTGATGACTTCCGCGGCTACCTCGAGGTGTTCAGGCACGGCATGCCCCCTCACGGCGGTTTCGCCATCGGCACAGAGCGGCTCACCGCGCTCCTTCTAGGCATCCCTAATGTCCGTTTCACACGGGCGTTCCCGCGTGACGGCAGTCGCTTGCAACCTTGACAACCCCTGCGTTGTCGATGGTAGAGGCATAGCTATAGCCTCAGCAAGATAAGTCTCAATCGACACCGAATGCGAGCAGGCTTGCCTCGAAGACCGGTATGGGGAGGCATCTTCTTAAGATTTAAACCTTAGTTTCAGTAAAGTCACCAGTAAGAGTAGGCCAAGAGCCTATCCGAGCACCTCAAGAGCGGTGAGGAAACCTCAAAAGGGAAGGACAAGCGATCGACAGCAAGGACTCTCCTGCACCCCTCGGAGGAGAACCTTATCGGCAGAGGTAAGTGAGACAGCAAGAATCCAAAGACCGGCCAACTGGGGCTTGGCGAGAACGGACAGTCAGCGAGGTATTGGTGGTGGCCCGTCGTGGCTGGCGAAACCCCACAGCATTCGGGTCAGGTAGAGCGGGAACTTGGCGTTCATTCGACTCTCCTGCAGCCAAGCCATATTCTACTCAGCCTAGTGGTTCCCGGATAGGATCTTAACCACTAGAGACGACTCCTAATCATCGATGTGAGAGGGAGATCAAGGGTGCGGGGACGGGTGCAGAGTAGCCTCGTCAGGCCTTCAGCGACAGGGTGGCACCCAGCGTGGCCAGCTTCCGCTCGAGATCTTGATAGCCCCGTTCTAGGTGCTCGATGCCAGCGATAGCACTCGTACCGGTTGCGGCCAGCGCGGCAATAACGAGGGCACCGCCTGCCCGTAGATCAGTCACATGGGCCTCTCCTCCGGAGAGGGGACCACCGCCAATGCGGAAGTCGGCGAGGTCGCTTTCCCAAGTCAGGCGAGCTCCAAGGCGAGCAAGTTCGGGCAAGTAGGCGGTCCTTTGAGGGAACACTCTGTCCACGATCCGGCTCTCCCCCGGCACAGTGGCCAAGAAGGCTGCCATCTGCGGGTGAAGGTCGGTGGGGAAGCCGGGGTACGGTTCAGCGGTGACGAAAAGGGGAGAGAGAGCTCGCGAGCGCGCATCCATCTCCAGGGTTCCAGGGGCCACCAACTTGACGGAGGCGCCAGCCCTCCACAACTGGTCAACGACAGGGGCTAAGTGGGTGGGTTCGACTCCGTGGAGAGTCACCCGCCCGCGAGTAGCGGCGGCAGCTAGCAGGTAGGTGCCAGCCTCCATCCGGTCAGGTATCACGTTGTACTCTCCCCCAGAGAGAGCGCCGACACCACACACGGTGATAGTGTCCCCAGTTACGAAGATCCTGGCCCCGAGTTGATTTAAGAAATCGACCAGGGCCAACACCTCAGGTTCGGTCGAGGCGTTCTCAAGCACCACCTCGGTCGCGTTCAGAGTGGCGGCCATTATGGCGTTCCGGGTCCCCCCTACGGTACGAATCTGGAATCGCACCCGGCCCGCCAGCGGCTGGCGGTAGGCAGCGGTCACCGAGCCCTCGATCTCAGTAACGTGAACTCCAATCGCGCGCATCGCCCTTATGTGCTGGTCGATGGGGCGCGGACCGAGTCGGCAGCCGCCCGGGAAGGTGAGTTCAGCCTCGCCCTCGCGCCCGAGGATCGGCCCTAGCAACTCGAACGATGCGCGCATGCGGAGCACGAGGGCCGGGGGTGGAAAGACAGACACCAGTTCAGGGGTGTGGAGCGTGAGCGAGGAGGGTCCGGTCCAGCTCCAGCGAGTGCCAAGATGTTCAAGGATCGCGAGGAGCACCTCGACGTCGACGATCCTCGGGACCCGATGAAGGGTCACGGGGTCCCGTGCCAGGAGACTAGCAGCGAGGAGAGGCAGGGCAGCGTTCTTGGCTCCCGAAACCTCTACTTCACCTGCAAGGGGAATGCCACCCTGGATGAGTAGGGCGTGGCCTGAGCGGGTGGTGCCGGACAGCGGTGGGGTCATGAAGTATCCTCTTCCCCTTAAGATATCAATATCCACCTCCCCTTAAGATATTAGGTAGCTTACACATATTACACAAACAAGGCCGACATGGATCCGCAATCCAGGGAGGACTGAACGGCACGCACAGCGTAGGCACCCACCCCCACGCTGCGGATGGCACAGGGAGTGGGGACAAGGCCCTGAGCAGCATGTTGATCGAGAATTACTCCCCCTACCCCGTCGAGCCGTACCCGCCTAAGAACTCTGGGAGAATCGGTGGGACCGCACGCAGGCTCATGCGCCAGCGAACCCAGCCCTGTCGGCGTGGTCGCCTCAGCCCAGGATTAGTCCGATGCTGCAGGGCGTCCTATGAACAGAGGTGTTACCCGTTCCCCCTTAAGGACGACATGGTGTTCTCGGCACCGCGGTTCATAGCTCTCCGAAGCACCGACGAGAATCACCGGGTCGTCGATGTGTGCGGGCTGTCCCTGGATGAGCCGCTGGGTGCGAGTGGCTGCTCTCCCACAATAGCAGATGGCGGTCAGCTTTATCACCACCTCGGCCCGGGCGAGCAGGTCCGGCATCGATCCAAAAGGTTCGCCTCGGAAGTCCAGGTCGAGACCAGCCACAATCATCCGCTTGCCTTCGTCCGCGAGCTTCAGAGCGAGTGAGGTAAGTCTTTTACCGACAAATTGCCCCTCGTCCACCGCGATCACCTGGGTATCCCGCTTAAGGGTGGCCTCAATCTCTTCCACGCTCTGAACCGGATGTGCCTCGAGTGTGTGCCCGCTGTGTGAGGCGATGGCGACGGCATCGTAGCGGTCATCAACGACGGGTTTGAACACCTGCACCCGCTGCTTTGCGATAAGGGCACGGGCGACGCGCCGAATGAGTTCTTCGGATTTCCCAGAGAACATCGGTCCTGTGATGACCTCGAGCCAACCTCCGCCGAATGCGTAGAAGGGCATGGACAATGGTACCAGAGGAACTGGGTGCTCATTGGGCACCGCCACCGACCCGACTCAGCCTAACACTTCCCTACCGGTCAGTGACGAGTCGCGCGGGGTAGTGGGTGAGCACCTCCCCGCCAGGGAGGTGCAGTTCAGGAGTCAGAAACGCCCCCCCACAGAAAAGGGGACCCCGGAAGCGGCGACTCAGCACGGCGTTGACCTACTCAAATCTGACATGTCTCCCATCTAGAATTCTGACTGGCTTTCCTCTCGGTCACCCCTGATATGCTTGCTGCCATATGACCCGAATGCACGGCACTACCATCGTCGCTGTCCACAGGGACGGCGTGTCCGCTCTCGCCGGAGATGGGCAAGTCACGCTGGGCGACCAGATCGTCAAGAGGGGGGCGGTAAAGGTCCGTACCCTGATGGATGGCCGGGTCCTAGCGGGGTTCGCCGGCGCTGTGAGTGACGCCTTCACTCTCATGGACAAGTTCGAAGGACACCTGAACTCGACCCGGGGCAACCTGACCCGTGCTGCGGTCGAGACCGTCAAAGAGTGGCGCACCGACAGGGTGCTCCGAAACCTCGAGGCCTTGCTGATTGTCGCCGACGAGGAGCAGATCCTGACCCTTTCTGGGGTCGGCGACGTGGTTGCACCCGACGAGCCGGTCGCAGGCATCGGATCTGGTGGTGGCTATGCCCAAGCTGCTGCGTCCGCACTGCTACGCCACAGCGACCTCCCAGCCGACGAGATCGCCCGAGAAGCGATCTACATCGCCGCCGACATCGATCTCTACACCAGCGGCACCGCCACCGTGCTAACCTCGTCACCCAGGGAATCCGCATGACTTCCGAGGCCATTGTCCGAGCTGCTGCAGGCCTTACCCCCCTGCAAATCGTTGCAGAGTTGGACAAGCACATCATCGGGCAGTACAAGGCAAAGCGCTCGGTCGCCGTGGCCCTGCGCAACCACTACCGGAGGCGCCAGCTACCGGAAGAGCTACAGGTCGAGATTACGCCTAAGAACATCCTCATGATCGGGCCCACTGGCGTCGGCAAGACCGAGATCGCCCGGCGGCTAGCGAAGCTTGCCAAGGCTCCCTTCGTTAAGGTCGAGGCCACCAAATTCACCGAGGTAGGGTATGTCGGTCGTGACGTCGAATCCATCGTGCGAGACCTGATACAGGCTGCCTATGTGATGGTCGAGAGCGAGAAGAAAGAGGAGGTCAGGGAGCGAGCCGTTGCGGCAGCCGAAGCGAGGCTGCTGGACGTCCTGCTCCCGGGCGGCACCCAGGAGGGGCGAGAGAAGATGCGAGCGCTCCTCGCGGCAGGCAAGCTCGACGCCCGCCAGATAGAAATCGAGGTCAACGACGAACGTCCCCAAGCCTCTATGATGATCCCCGGCATGGAGGAGGTGGGCCTCAATCTGCAAGACATGCTCTCAAGCGTGATGCCCAAGCGAAGAGTGCAGCGCAAAGTATCTGTGGCCGAGGCGCGCAAAGCCCTCGAGAGCGAAGAGGCCAGCAACCTCATCGATCACGACGAGGTGAGTCGGGAAGCGGTGTACCGGGCCGAGAATCAGGGGCTGGTGTTCCTCGACGAGATCGACAAGATCGCTTCCGACGATAGCCGTAGCGGCTCGGACGTCAGCGGCGAGGGGGTGCAGCGCGACCTGCTGCCCATTGTCGAGGGAACGCAGGTGAACACACGTTACGGTCAGGTGAGGACCGACCACGTTCTCTTCATCGCCGCTGGCGCCTTCAGCACAGCCAAACCGTCCGACCTGATCCCGGAGCTTCAGGGACGCTTCCCCATCCGGGTGGAACTCGAGGAGTTGATGGCTGCCGACTTTCAGCGGATCCTCACTCAGCCCAAGCACTCGCTGACCCGGCAGTACACCGAGCTGCTACAGGTGGACGGCACCGAACTCAGGTTCGAGGAGTCCGGTGTGGTCGCGGTCGCCAAGTACGCCGAGAAGGTCAATCAAGAGATTGAAAACATCGGTGCCCGGAGGCTCCACACCGTCCTTGAGACCGTTCTCGAGGATGTAAGCTTTGGCACCGATCTCGGCCCTGTGGTCATCGACGGTGCCTACGTCAAGGCCAAGATCGCATCCATTGTGGAGGACGAGGACCTGTCGAAGTATATCCTCTGAACCTCATCCAGGGAGAGGAACTCTCTGGATACAGCGAGGCCGAGGCAGCTATTAGGGCACGATGAGCACTATGTTAGGGTAGATCAGATCGGGATTGTCTCCTATGAGGAAGCTGTTCGCCGCAGCGATGTCCGGCCAGCGGTTACCATCCCGGTAGAAGAAGAATGCGATTGAGGAGAGTGAGTCGAACGGCTGCACGGTGTAGATCCCTCGGGCACCAGTAAGCCGGGCAACCTCTTTCTGGGCCTCCTCTAGGGCTGCACGGGTGGCCTCGAGTTGCTGGCGCTGGGCGTCGCTCAGGTCACCGAGTTGCACCGATTCCTCAAGAAGGGCCTGATATTGGGCTGCTAGGTCGCTGGCGAGCGCCTGCGCCTCTCCGAGTTCACCTGTCGCCCGCTCCAACTGCTCGGAGAGCGACCCGTTCTGGTCCACAAGCTGACCGAACTGAAGCAGAAGGGCGCCGCGCTCCTCTGAAACCTGCATAAGTGAAGCCTCCAACTCCGCATATCGAGTGGCCGCCGCAGCTACCTCCCCTTCCAATGTCGTCACTCGGCTCAGCAAGGTGTCCCGTTCAGCCTCCACACCAGCCAGTGTCTCAGCAGCTACTTCG
>MKWU01004735.1_pt1 | contig 15671 bp, 11 predicted proteins | sample 809101 | NCBI WGS metagenome assembly MKWU01 (sample SAMN05860141, study PRJNA318959) | sponge metagenome | host: Aplysina aerophoba | place: Slovenia: Piran, Adriatic Sea, Gulf of Piran | collected 2013-05-07 | reverse complement strand
ATCATACAAGATGAACTTCGTCCAGAGTATGATTTGAGAAAGTTGCGAGTGCGGAAATTCGGTCCTGCGCGCAAGCAGTTCGGTAACTTTATCAAGTTAGAACCTGATGTCGCTGCGGTGTTTCCTGATGATGTTACTGTTAACAACGCGCTGCGAAGTCTGATCCAAGAATCCAAAGAAAACGATACAGCATTACCTCACATAGATGACAGCACTTAACATCCGGCATCAAATAACCATCAGGATAAAACACCATTTCACTCTCGGACAGAACACGGAAAAATGCCAGCGGTGAGTGAAGAAGAAGCACAAGTAGATATTAATCAAGCAATTGCTGAGGGACGCGCGGAGATAGCTCGTAAAAGGAGTAAGATGTCTTCCTGATGCGCGTTGTACTGGATACAAATCAGCATATTAGTACGATAAATAACCATCAACACAATAGCATCATCTGAATCATCTCCTGAAAATACAGGAAACGTGAAAATGACAAGAGAAGAGATTATTCGGAAATTTAAGAGTTTGAATGTATGGAAAAGAGGCGACCAAAGGGCAGCCCACAAGCCACTGTTAATATTGTATGCAATCGGAAAATTGCTGAGTGGTGAAGATAAACACATTTCATTTGAGGCTACAGAAGACGATCTTCGCAATTTGCTGAGAGAATTTGGACCGTGGCGAAAAAATTATCATCCTCAACACCCATTTTGGCGGCTGCAAAACGACGAAATCTGGGAGATAAGGAATACCGATCAAATTAGACAAACTTCCAGTGGAGATGCATACGTAACCGATTTGCGGCATCATGGGATCGGTAGATTCTCGACAGCAATCGCGAATCAACTTAAAAACGATCCAAGACTCGCCTTTGAAATAATCCACGATTTGCTGGATGATCATTTTCCGCTCACACGCCACAGCGAAATTTTACAAGCTGTCAACATTCAACCGCCATTCCAAGTTTTTGAGACGAAAAGACTTTCTCTCAATTTCCGAGAAAACATCCTAAGAGCTTACGAACGCAAATGTGCTGTATGCGGCTTTGATGTAAAATTAGGAAACACCCCTATTGCGTTAGAAGCTGCACATATCAAATGGAAATCGCATGGCGGTCCCAGTGAAGCAGTGAATGGTCTTGCTTTATGCGTGTTACATCACGAATTATTTGATCGCGGTGCTTTTACGCTATCCAAGCAACGACAAATCCTTGTATCAGATGACGCGCACGGAACAAAAGGCTTTAAGGAATGGCTGCAGCGGTATCACGGCAAAACGCTTCTTCTCCCGCAAAGACAATCCCATTATCCAGAGGTACAGTTCATTGGTTGGCATGTTAGAGAAGTGTTTCAAGGAAACTACCGAGAACTTTCAATTTACTGAACTCTCCAATTTTTCCTGCGATATCCCTTAAACTTTTAGAATATCCGATCCATATAAAATTCTAAAAACTAATGATAGATACAGTAAAGGAAAAAAATTTGACATTTAATACGAATCCGTGCTAAAATTTTAGGTAAACTTGACATCAGCACAGAAATCTACATATTTCCGTCATTTTATGCTTAATCCGTAAAGCGAATGAAAAATCGAGATATGAACACTATAGTCAGAACAGCACGTATGCTTGATAAGAATCCTTGCTTCAAAAGGTTATTCGTACCCCTGGAAGCCGTCTGGGCACCTGATTTAACAAGCCAATCCCCCCCCCCCCCCACTTTACAAACAATAAGCATTTACAGATAATATTCACGGATTCTGCCAATATTCCGTCTCCTCGCCGGCGCGCCATCCAGTCCGATGGCATCCGAGGCGGGCTATTTTTGTTGTCATATTTTCTGCTGCTACTCTCATTCTTTTACCCATACTGCTATTTGCACCACGGGTCTCTATATTTTGGGGAGAAGACATTTGGGTAGCACCTACAGAACCACATCCCAGACGATTAATCCATCTTTTTCGGGACACCAGACGTTTCCATTCCGGTATACATGGCTGAAGAAAGGCGTTGATGCCGTGATAGAAAACCCGACCATTTTTTCATCCGAGGATGCTTCCGTTACTTTAGGGGTCGGAAAAAATATGGTGAGTTCTATCCGACATTGGTGCAAAGTCGCGGGACTGATTGAGACTGCCCCTCGCCAGCACGGGCGGTTCGTTCCGACTGACCTCGGCGAAACTATTTTTGGGAATAACAACACAGATGGATTTGATCCGTATCTTGAGGATCCAGCGACACTCTGGCTAATCCACTATCAGATCGCAACCAATATTAGGCAGGCAACCTCATGGTATTGGGCATTCAACGTTTTAAGGGGTAACCAATTCACACCGAGTATATTTGCCAGAGATGTCTACAAGTGGGCACAGCAAAAGGCCACCTCCATACGCCCCGTCTCTGAGAATACACTTCGGCGAGATGTCAATTGCTTTCTCCGAACCTACTGCCAGTCGCGTCATAGCGATACCGTGGTTGAGGAAACCTTTGACTGTCCACTTGCTGAACTCAACCTAATTGTTGAATTACCAGATAGCAGTAGATATGAATTTCAACGAGGTAGTAAGGAGACCCTTCCTCTTGAAGTCGTCACGTGGACATTAACGACGTTTTGGGGCAGTACCTATGCGCTACAAGGTTCCCTGTCTTTCTCACATTTAATGTATGATCCAGCAAGTCCCGGGCAGGTTTTTAAATTAGACGAGGACACAATGACGACCTATCTTGAAAAACTTGGAGCACTCACGGACAGCGTGTTGGAATATGACGAAACCGCCGGTGTGAAAGAGGTTCGGGGACGTTATGAACTTTTAGATTCAATGGCACTTTTAGAGAGGTATTATGGCTAACACCCCTTTGTCGGATATCTTTCAAATTACAAAACGTTTTCAGCGTTCTGTCCATCTGGTGCGCGATTTTTATACGGAGAACGCCTTAGATGGGTACGTTGTGACTGTCAAAGCGCGGGAGACCCTCACGCGTCTGATTTCAGCGCAGGAGAATAGGGCGACCTCAAGAGCGTGGACCCTTACCGGTCCCTACGGATCAGGAAAATCAGCATTCGCCCTCTTCGCCGCAAAACTTCTCGGAGATGCTGGCACCCCTACAACGCAACACGCCTTGGAATTACTCCGACACAGTGCCCCTACATTACACGAACGTTTCCAGAGCATCAACGGGAACAGAGAAAAGGCTTCATTAGGTTTCTGCCGGGTGCTCATCTCTGGCGAACGCGCGCCGATGACACGTGCGCTCCTGCAAGGCTTAGAAGGTGGACTTGAAACCTTCGGTTTCACCTCACGGCACTCACTCCGAAAGAAAATTCAAGAACTCTTGGAAATGGAAGCAAACAGTCAGTCTCCGGAGGCAACTGAAATCACGAACCTTTTTGAATTCGCAACACTTGCGATCAGGGAAAAAGGTGGGCACGGCTTGTTACTCGTGATCGATGAACTCGGCAAATTCCTTGAATACGCGGCGGAACACCCCGTTCACGGCGACATATTTGTCTTACAAACCCTCGCCGAATTCGCTGCGCGCAGTGATCAAACACCGCTCTTTTTAATCACGATCCTGCATCAAGCTTTTGAACAATACGCAAACAAAACCGCAAAATCACAACAGGAAGAATGGGCAAAGATCCAAGGACGGTTTGAAGACATCGCCTTCATGGAACCTGCCGAACAAGTACTCCGGTTGATTGGATCGGCTATCCAACATAAGACAGAAGTCCCTTCTACATACATTGAACCCAGCCTCAAGCCTAACCACTTGTCTGACGATACAGAATTTCAGGAACTCATCAGAAACTGCTTGCCGCTCCACCCGACTGTAGCCCTTGTTTTAGGTCCCATTTTCCGACGGTTCGCACAGAATGAACGCTCCCTCTTCGCCTTTCTGAATTCAAACGAACCTTATGGACTCCAAGATTTTCTTGCCAACCAATCTTACACCGGAAATACGTTGCCGATGTTCACACTCGCCGACCTCTATGATTACCTCTACACGGCTATAGGGAATCGGTTATCCGCTTCACGCGACGGAGCGAAGTGGATAGGAATTGAGATGGCGATCAACAGATTGGTTGACCCGTCACCGACACTCGTTCGACTCATTAAAACGATAGGGCTTCTCAATATCATTGGAGAAGTAAGTTCCAACCTGAAAGCCTCAAAACACATACTCAAGTATGCTTTAGATGACGCTACTGAAGAATTTGAAACAGTCAAGACCCTGGAAAGAAGGTCAATTGCGCTCTATCGTCGCTACAACGATGCTTACGCCCTTTGGGAAGGAAGCGACGTTGATATCCAAGCACGATTGCGTGTAGCGGAAAATTCTTTGGATCCGAACGAAAGGCTCATGACTCACCTTTCAACACTCAGTCCACCGCGTCCGTTCATCGCCCGCCGACACCTATTTGAGAAAGGCACGCTCCGCTACTTTACAGTTCGGTACACGGATATTGAGAATTTCGACACAGTGCTAAAGGAACCTCTCAACGATGCCGATGGACTCGTGCTCTATGCCCTGCCAGCAAGTGAACACGAAGCACGTCAGTTCGTTAAAAAAGCAGCGAGCTCAGACGTTGCCGAATTTAAAAACGTCCTGATCGCAATCCCGTATTCTATCCGTTTCCTGCGTGATGCCGTCACGGAACTCGCCTGTCTACAATGGATTTCGGAAAACACACCCGAACTCGAAGGCGATGCCACCGCCAGGCGTGAACTCGAAACCCGCACGATAGAAGCGGAACGCGGTGTAGACGATCAACTCACAAAAATTTTTGCAGGCGACGCTGAAACGCCTTGCGAATGGTTTCACGCCGGCGTACAAGTATCTATCAACTCTCAACGTGAAAGAAACGAATGCCTGTCGAGAATTTGCGATGCTATTTACCACCAGACCCCTATTATCCGGAACGAACTCATCAATCGCCGGAAAATCTCTGGGACCATAACAACTGCCCGGAAGAAATTGATTCAGGCAATGCTTGAAAACGAGGATCAGGAAAATCTCGGCATTACGAGCTACCCCGCAGAAATGAGTATCTACCGATCCGTCTTATTGGAAACAGGTATCCACTGCAGAACTTCTGATGTGTGGAGCTTTACTCCGCCCAAACCGGACGATCCGATCCGAATCAGACCTACATGGAACGCCATAGAAGCTTTTCTTGAAGGGTGCGAGGATGAACGGCAACCCGTTGTCCAACTCTATGAAAATCTCATGGCACCACCCCTCGGCGTGCGGAGCGGTCTGCTCCCGATTCTTCTGTGTGCCGCAATGCACCATTACAAAACAGAAATCGCGCTCTATGAAAACGGCTCCTTTATCGCAAACTGGTCAATGCCGGTCTTTGAAAGACTCCTTAAAGCCCCGCAACAATTTGAACTGAAACGGTTTCGGGTGACAGGCATCCGTTCTGAGTTGTTTTCACAATTTTCAGAAGTGTTTAATCAACCAACAGAAACTCAAAAGCCCGATCTGTTGACCATTGTCACGCCACTCATACGCACCATCGCACAACTGCCGAAATACACCTTGGGAACACAGGAATTGAGTGATCACGCGAAAAATCTCCGTAAAGTTGTGCTGAATGCGCGTGAACCTGATGAACTCCTCTTTAAACAACTGCCGGAAGCATTTGGATGTCCTGCCTTTCGCGAGGAGATGGCAACAGATGCAAAGGCGATTTCAGATTTTTTCAGGACCCTGCGAGATGCATTGTCCGAGCTAGAACAAGCGTATGACATCCTACTGAATTCGATTGAGCAGCTGCTTGCAGAGGCTTTCGGTTTAAAACCGGCATCGGAAAAACTCCGAGCGAAACTGGTCGACAGAGCCGAACCTTTGTTAGCGGTAACACTTGAAATGGATCTCAAAGGATTTTTAATCCAAGTTTGTAGCGGCGGACACGATTTCAGCAGTTGGCTTGAGGCAATCGCGACCTATCTCGCCAAAAAACCACCCTCCGCGTGGATAGAGACAGATAAAGCCCAATTTGAGATTAATCTCTCTCAAATCGCAAGAAAGTTTCGGCATTTTGAAGCGGTGTCCTATGAAAAAGGGAAGCACATCGTTGATGAACAAACCACTGCCATAGAACACGAGATCAAAAAAGCCTTCAATAAATTCAACGTAGACGACAACCCGGAACTCCATATCGCAATCTTAGCACGCATTTCACAAAAATGGATACAATACCTTGACGAATAGAGGGAGAAAACATGGAACAAAAAACACGGCATCTGCTCGGTCTCTCCGGTGGTAAAGACAGTTCTGCACTCGCCGTTTACATGCGCGACAGAGTGCCAGAGATGGAATACTTCTTCTCTGATACGGGCAAAGAATTGCCAGAAACCTATGAATTTTTGGATCGATTAGAGGTATTCCTCGGCAAACCGATTGCCCGTCTCAACATGGAGCGCGATCCGAGCGAGAACCGCGATTTCGATCACTGGTTAACACTCTACGGAGGTTTGCTGCCGTCGTCTCAAGTCCGATGGTGCACCGTTAACCTGAAAATAAGACCTTTCGAGGAATACGTCGGCGAAGACAAAGCGTATAACTACGTCGCTATCCGTGCCGATGAAGACCGCGTCGGCTACAAACCGCTAAAAACCGCCGCCCTCCGCAACATCGAGCCTAAGTATCCGTTCAAAGAGGACGGCATCACCAAAGAGGACGTCTATCGGATTCTGGAGGAAAGCGGTCTCGGTTTACCGGACTATTACGACTGGCGGACGCGTTCCGGATGCTACTTCTGTTTTTTCCAACGTAAATCCGAGTGGGTTGGACTGTTAGAACAGCATCCCGACCTCTTTGAACTCGCCAAGGGTTATGAGAAATTTAACCCTGAGACCGGTGAACGGTTCACATGGTGTCAAGGTGAAAGCTTAGAGGAACTGTCGCAACCCGAACGGATAGCGGAGATTAAGGCAAATACTGAAAAGGCGATAGAAGATAAGAAAAAAGCAATAGCAGAAAAGAAAATGACGAAACCGAATCAAACCCTGATGCAAATCCTCACCCCAGCTGAAATTCTCACTGAGGTTCTCGACGACGAAGACGATGAGGAACCGTGTTTGATTTGTCATAAATAACATGGACCAAATTCTATTGTATTCAAGAGGAAACAAATAATGGGATGACACTTCGGGCACTCCCCGATATCCGACCACTTACATATTGCCAAAGGACCCCGCGACAGAAGATGTCCTAATTCCGTGCTTTCAGTCTGCTACGCATGTTGATTGCATGATGGGTTTCTTTTCGAGTGAAATTCTGGTGTCACTTGCGCCAGGGTTAGCAACCTTCATAAACTGCGCAGACGAAAGTTTGCGTCTGATTATCAGTCCGCTGCTCCGTCCCGAAGACAAAGCGGCGATAGCAGAAGGCATAGCCTCCGTAGAAGATATCGTCAACGCAACCTTAGAAGATTTTGTTGTTACCGAAAACGCTATCGCGCAACATACCCTGAAATGCCTTTCGTGGATGCTGCGGCACGGGCGCGTGGAAATCAAGGTTGCCTTGATGAAAGATGCGCTTTTCCACCCCAAAGTTTGGCTCTTTCACGAGGGCGACGATGTTATCGCAGCACACGGCTCCAGCAATATGACGTATGCGGGTATTGAAAAAAATATTGAGCAGATGTCTATCTCTAAATCGTGGGAAGATGCCAATCAATACTACACGACAGAAAGATTTTGTGACCAGTTCAAGCAATTTTGGATAAATTACGATGAGAGTTGCACCGTCATTCCGATACCACAAGCCATTGAGGAAAACCTATTGAAAACTTATAACTCGGATATCCCACCAACTGAGACGGACTTTCACACGCTCTACAAACAAGCAACTGACGCTATGGCAGAATCTTCCGTAACTTACGATTACAAGTTATCCCGTCCTTCATTTGCTATCCCATCATATCTGGAATTTGAGGAGGGTGACTTTGAACATCAAGGGAGAGCTGTAAAAGCGTGGTGCGATGCTGGTTATCAAGGTATCTTAGAAATGGCAACAGGTTCAGGCAAAACCATTGCCGCTATGATTTGTGCACATAGACTCTATGAGAGGGAGAAACCGCTCCTCATTGTTGTTGCAGCACCTTATATTCCGCTTATCCAGCAGTGGTGTGATGAGATTACCTCCTTCGGACTGAAAGCGGTTAACCTAACCGAGATGAACGGAGCAAAAGGACGGACAGTTGAACTTAGCAAACTCAGACGGAGGCTGCGCTTCGGCAGTAGCGATATTGAGATCGTTATTGTTTCTCACGTAACACTTTGCAGCAGTGAATTCAAAGATGAACTCAGAAAATTCGACTCTAAAACTCTACTCATTGCAGATGAAGTGCACAATCTCGGAAGTGAGGGATTCATCACCGATCCACCTGAATTTTTCGATTATCGATTGGGTCTATCAGCAACCCCGATCCGTCAATACGATGAAGAAGGAACCGAGCAACTATTTACGTTTTTCGGTCCTATTGCCTTCCAGTTCACACTTGAGGAAGCCATCGGCAGATGTCTCGTTGGATACGAATACTACGTGCATCCTGTAGAACTCACAGACGACGAAATGGAGAGATGGTATGAACTGACAGAAAAGATCGGGAAAAATGCGTGGCGACAGGAGAACGGTGACATTGATGATGAATATCTCCTGAAACTACTCCGAGACAGACGTGCCCTCTTGGAAAATGCCGAAAACAAGATCGCTGTGTTAGAAAATGTTCTTACACAACGCGAAGATTTCACGAAACTCCGGCATACATTGATTTACGCCTCTGACAAGGCACCGCAGCAGCTGAAAGATGTTAACGCCTTACTGAACAGACACAGTGTTCTCTTTCACCAACTCACACATGAAGAGACACCTGACCGCAAAAAAACTGCCCAAATTATCCAGTCCTTTCAGGAAGGAACACTCCGTGTCTTAACCGCAAAACGTGTGCTTGATGAGGGAGTCAACATACCAGAAATTGAAAAGGCTTTTATTTTGGCGAGCACCACAGTGGAGCGTCAATGGGTGCAGCGGCGCGGGAGATTGCTTCGCACCTGTAGCAGAACCGGTAAAACGCACAGTGAGATTCACGATTTCATGGCTTTACCGCCGGATTTGGATAATCTGGACACCCGCGCCCGCGCGTTAATAGAGTCCGAACTCAAACGGATCAAAGCGTTTGCGAGACTCGCCAAAAACTTTGGTAGACCTGATGGGCCCTTAAGCCACATAGACCAATTGGTGAAAACTCTTTACACATAGCGGAGGATACTATGTCATATAACAAAGAAAAAATGGTCCAACTCATTCTTAATGAATCTGAATCTATTGAAGAGCGATGCGACGGTTACAGGAAAAAAGTTCTTGACGCAATCATTGAAATCCTTAACGCCGAAAGAGAACATCAAGCCCAAAGAACCCAGATTCAACAACAAGTAAATACCGCTTGCCATAAAGCGGGTGATTTTCTCGCGCAGAACAAGGACATAGACATTCCAACAGGAGAGGCTACTTAATGAGACTCATCAGTGCAAAATTTCAGAACTTTCGTCTGCTACGAGACTTAAGGTTAGATTTTTCGACAAGTAAGGATAAAAAACTAACCGTCATTCGCGCCTCAAATGAAAGCGGAAAAACGACTATTTTAAACGCGCTTCAATGGGCTCTCTATGGCGACGACGCATTACCGAACAAAGGGAGAGGGCACCGGCTATTTCCAATTGATATGGACGTTCCTGATGGACGGGCAATTCCGATATCTGTGCAAGTTGATTTCGAGGAAATGATATCAGGAAAGAATCGATATCGTCTCATCCGCTCAGTAGAGGAGACAACCGAGGGACATCGGCAAAATCCGAAAGTAGAATTATTTGAACTGACGGAAACCGGAGCTGACCCGATTCGCTCACCAGAAGCACAGATATCCCGACTCCTGTTACCTCCTCATTTGCGAGAGGTGTTTTTCACCGACGGAGACCGAGCACTAAGTTTCATCGAATCAGAAAATAATAGTAAACAGGTTGAGGATGCTATTCAATCGTTGTTAGGACTTGATGTGATCGAATCTGCACTCGATCACTTAAAAAAGACGATCGCTGGACTTAGGAAAGACCTGAGGAATATCGGAACTGATACAGAACTTGCGCAAATCGAGACAGAATTGGAGGAGATAGATAGAAGGATTGAACTGCTTGAAAACGAAAGAGACGATGCGATACAACAGTTTGATACGCTAAATCAAAGGATAGAGGATATTACTAAAGACATTGAAGCAGCATTGCTTAAGGGAGACCAAGAAGAACTTAATCGTGAACTGCAAAAAGCAGAAGCAGAATTAAAGAGAACCAAAAATGAAGAAAAAAAACTGATTTCCGAGCATTCACAACTCTTCCAAAAACCGCCGTTATTCCGAGATCTGCTCGCCTCGGTTTTGGAAAAAAGTTTTGAGAAATTGGATGAACTCAGCGACCAGGGTAAACTGCCGAAAACAACGATTCCGGTGCTTGAAGAACGGCTAACAGGTGCTACCTGCATTTGTGGAGAATCCCTGGATCAACACTCGGAAGACGGACAGCGTCGGAGAACGCACATCGAACGGCTAATTAGCGAGAGTCGGGAAACAGATGAACTTCAAACACGTCTGACCGGCCTCTATTTCGGTTCATTGGAACTGAAACCGATAGAGATTACCCACGAGCAACATTGGATCGCTGAATATAAGAGAAACGCAATCTGTCGCGATGAACTTGAAACGCTACGCAAGGAATTAGAGAAGGCTTTAGCATCACTTGAAGTCCGACTTGAAGGTATAGGAGACACCAACATTCAAGAACTTCGTGCTACCAAGCAGGATTACATCAATAAACGCGACTCTTTGAATGATGCTCGTATAGAGCACGAAAGAGAACTTGAGCTTCTACAAGAAAGGCAGCGGTCCCTAACGGCAAGTCGTAATAACCATAGACGTAAAGATAGGAGGGAGAAACGGATATCAGATAGATTAGATGCCACGCGCGACATAGAGCAAATTCTTAAAAATTCCTACAATCGAACCACAAATGAGGAATTGCAAAAGGTGAGTCAATTGATGAACACGCTTTTTCTGGAAATGATTGGCGCGGACACCGAACAAGGCACAATCATCCAGAAAGCAGAAATCAGTGACAAGTTTGATATTCTCGTCCATGGCCCGAATGAACGCGCTTTGAGTCCTGACAGAGATTTAAATGGTGCCTCTCGGCGAGCATTGACGATAGCATTTATTCTCGCTCTGACCAAAGTCAGTGAAGTAGCAGCTGCAAATGTAATTGATACACCGCTCGGAATGATGGACGGGTTCGTCAAACGTTCCGTTCTCAAAACTGCCATTCAAAAAAGCTCACAACTTATCCTTTTTCTAACGCGATCAGAAATTAAAGACTGTGAGGATATTATAGCAGAGCAGGCAGGACGTATCATTACCATCACCAACTCCGTACACTATCCCAACATATTAGTCAACGACCCACACATAAAAGAACCTCAGGCACTCCGATGTGAATGCAAGGATCTCGGGGAATGTGAACTCTGCAAGCGACGAACGGATGTTGAGATGGAAATCCAGTCGGAATCTTAAGGAGATTGATATGGCACAACAGTCCGATAACCCCTTCAGCAATATGATGGTATGTTGTCTCAAGACGCAACAGTCAGACTACGATGAATACTGTCAAGCAGGACAGAAAAGCAGACCCAACAGGAGTCCGTTTCCACGGAAGGTGGATCTCTGGTTTGCGGGCCTTTCGGTGGCAGCGCGAAAGAATTTTAAACCGATGGATTTAAAGAAAAAGGACACTGTTAGTATCATTAGATATGGTGAGGTTTTTAACACTGATAACTGGCAAACGCAAGCGATCATGTTGATTGCTATAGCTGTTGAGGACGACTTAGAGGTCGTCCTTGAGCCGAGCCAAATGATGGACATCGCCAACGGGCTGGCAGCTGCAGGCGTTCCACACATCGTGAAAATGCTAAACGAAGGCTCCGAGAGCCCAATATGGAACCTCTCTGATGCCTTTGAAAAGTTACTACAAGCGAGTCCTGTTACAGAAGAACAAGCGATTCAAAATCAGCTTGCCGAAGCACTGTATGATCTATAGGAGAAAACTATGCCGAAAGAATTACCACCGCCTTTGAAAGTCGGTACCGGATGGATAGAATTGGAAATTATCTCTGAACCGGATGTTGTTTTGACATTTAAGGGGTATGCCCCTATTCTTCACGTAAAAAAAATCAGCAATGACCTTGAGTATATCTTCTACATATCAGCACGTTCCTTAGGGGAATCTCTTGAAACCTTGCGAAAAAATAATGACGCACTCTTTAAAGGTATTCAATTTCGCGTCCGCAAAACGGATGCAACACAGATGGCACCTTACGAGGTTGAAACGTTAGAATGACCGAGTTAAACCTGCGGCGTACCTGGCCCGAAATTTTTAAATATCTTAGGACCAGCCCAAACCCACTACGAATAATTGAGATAATTAACCGCGTCCGCCCATGTTGCTGGACTTTTAGATTCACGTTCGACAATACTGGTCGAACAATAGTAAAGATTGACTGTGATCGCACTATTTCTAACAATGATGCTCGCGCGTTACTTGACGGCTCATTGGAAGAAATCTTCTTTGCTGATGCTGTTTCTTTGTGCCAAACAGGAAAGTATCATACAGTAGATACTTCTAAACTCTTTAAAAATCCGCCCCATTCAAACCAGATTATACTCCATGATCACCTGGATAAAAAAGCAGATTCCCTTTTGACTCTGAAAGGGTTTTGGCAATCCAACACCATACCCCCAGAACTACAAAAGAACTCCACTGTTTTTTCTTATCTTTTGGAAAACACTTGGCTGGGATCTTCAAATTTCGAGGGATCACAGTATTGCATTCGTTGGATAATGTTCGCGACAGAATATATAATCCAACCTCAGAACCGATACAAAAATAAATTGGGATCCACAGCGAACTTCACTATACGAAAGGATCTGTACGATACAAACAGAAACCATATTGGTCATGCAACTTTTTATACCTCTCCAGTGCTTAAAAAGAATGAGTTATACACCCTTTTCGGTCCAGTTGATCTCGAAAAGGAAGACTGGCTAATTACCAAAAATAAAGATCCACACTGGATTGTAGAAATCGGTTCGGAAGCATTAAAACAGACGACGATCCGTGGTGGACACACACGTAAATTGATTAATCAATTGATTGACTCTGTCGAAAATGCGCGTATTTCAATTACAGAATCAACCTTATTTCAAGAATATAAACAAAAAATTGAATCGGAACAACACATCAAATCAGCACACAACCTAAAAATAAGGCAAGAACGGGCACGGGTAGGGAATAGGGTCTTGTTTAAAGGTGAACCCCTAATGCTTGTTCCTTCAAATGAAAATGAAGTACTCCTCTTGCTAGCGAAATTAGAAGCACTTAACGCCCTCCCCTTCCACGAATTCTTCTTATGGGAATACACACCCCGCGCTGGCATAGATGCAATAGCCTCATACCAAATAAGAGAAGTTGAGGCACAATCCATGTTTGTTCCTATTGAATTAGAATATCACTTTGAGAATTTTGATGATCATGGGCATCCTTATCATCAAGTTAACCTCGTAACTTGCTGGGATTTCCGCAATCCAGATACAGTTTCAAAATTGCATAAACATAATGAATGGTTATATGAATACCGAGACGATGCATCTTTCTTCATCGTCGTCCTATCCCGTATCCCTGACCTTCAAATTGAGGAGAATTAATCAATGACTAATAAAACGAATACAATTGGGGAAATAAAAGGAGTCATTCAGAAGACTCAAGGCAATCAGAAGTACTTATTTGGAACAATTAAATCTGATAAGGTTAAGAACGTGACGTTTGTGCCAGTAGACGAACTCAGTCCTCGTAAGACACCTCTTAACGAAAACACGAAAAAAGGTTATCAACGCCCCGGCTCGTTGGCACGTATGAGAGCCTTCTCCAGATTCCTCAAAGATCACCCTAACAGCATTATACCACCAATCCTTTTATCTGGACGCGGCAATTGGCATTTCAAACCAAATGGAGAAGGGCAAGAGGTAGGCAAACTTATCATTCAAGGGAAAGCCGCTATTCTTGATGGTCAACACCGTCTTGGTGGATTTGTACACTTATATGAATCCGAAGATGATGTCCGTGAAATCTCCTTCATTCTTCTACATGATCTAGATCCTGAAGAAGAAAAGAAGAAATTTCTCGTTATTAATAATACGCAAAAGGGTGTCCCTAAATCGTTAACCATCTACCTAGAAGGTACAGAAGCAGCACAAGTTGCGTGGGGACTCAATGAAGAAGCAGACAGTCCTTTTAATGGGAAAATTGCAAAAACGAACTTACAACGCACACAACTTTTTAACCTCGCCAGCGTAGCAAAACAGGTCAAAGAGTTGTTCTCTATTGGCGGTGTTCAAGACATAGATGTTGGACAGAAGATCGATTTTATGTCCAGGTTTTGGACAATAATTGCTGACCAACTTCATGACGAATGGATAGATATAAAAAAACTCGATGATCCCGATATAAAGGGAAGCCGTAGAAACGCTTTTGAGTACAAACTCCTTGAACTCACCGGACTTATAGCTTGGGCACGCACCGGTGCTCACATTTTTTCGCGTAGTTACAGCGAGGAAATAGGTATGAATTGGGACAACGTCAGGCGTTTAGTAGAGGCAGCGTCTGTAATAAATTGGCGTAAAGATGGTGACTACTCAGGTATGACTGGTGAGTATGGAGGCAAGATTATGGCAAACGATATGATTCGGTTATTACCCGCCGAAAGTGCCGAAGCAGGTTTGCAACAGGCTTTAAGTTGAACTCGGCAACCAAACCATAATAGAAAAGATGCTACTGTTCGTGGAAGGGTAGCATCTTTTCCAGTATGTAAACTTCCAGCAAAAATCCTGACCTGAAACCTCCATCACCCGCGACAATTCGCGAGTCAGATCACACAACTCCACAATCCTACCAATCCGGTAATTCCGAAAATCCGCGAGCCAGACCACCCCAAAAGTTGAATATTCCCCTTGACTCTCCACTTTATATATGTTATACTTATAGTATGTTATGTTAGCGATTCAAAGAAATCAAAACAGTAGAATGTTACACTTTGCATCAAATTATTTTTTCACAACGGAGACTGAGAAAAAACGTATCTGAACCCCTACAGGGACTGGGTTTTCTCCCGATAACTGATGTACACTAAATGTTACACCGGTGTAACATTTTAAGGGCATTTCCTGTAGGGCTATTTCGTTTTTGGTTTTTCGTGTAAAAGAACCCCCTAAAGAATCAACGGTATGAATGCCTTATGGCATTCCCCGCCCCTTATCAGGGGGACTTTTCGCATCTTCCACGGGTAAACTGAATACCTCTAACAATCAATAACTAACAATTGACCTCCGTTCACTAAATATGCTATCATTTCCACACTCACAGAAAACACCGGGCTGCGAAGAAGAAAATCTATTGGACATGAGAGATCAACGCACATTATTCGATCTTACACAGGACGGCTTGGTCATCGGCAAAAAGATTCAGCGCATCTATCCTGAGTTCGATGTGTCTGCTTTCGTTTCGGAGGTTCG
>MKWU01004734.1_pt1 | contig 15677 bp, 17 predicted proteins | sample 809101 | NCBI WGS metagenome assembly MKWU01 (sample SAMN05860141, study PRJNA318959) | sponge metagenome | host: Aplysina aerophoba | place: Slovenia: Piran, Adriatic Sea, Gulf of Piran | collected 2013-05-07 | reverse complement strand
GTCTGTTCTTTACCAAGGTGCACAGCCGCCTCCTGCGCGGCGGGTTATCGCAGTTGTTCGACCCGACCGACGTCAGTCTGTCCCGACCCTTGGCGGCGGCTGTCAATCGGGTAGAAAAAATCATTGAGGGGCAAATCCAATGCGCGAAAATCGCCGCGTGAAAACTTGACCTTTTTGTCCATCATATTGTGAAACAAGGATTCCTAGGTGGAGCGAACCGTCCCGGGAACCCCGGAGATCCGTTAGTTTGAGGCATACTGGTCAATCCTAGTGGAAGCCTAATTGTAGCTATCATAACAATCCTCAAGAAACTATCCTTTATTTTGGGCTATAGACGTCACATGTTAATATTGTTCCATATGCTGAGGATCACGCAGTAACCTGCAAGATGACAAAGAAACTTGATAATATTAAAAAAATCGACATGCTTCCAACTCGAATTCGAGAAGCAGCCAATAAGCGTAAAGGAACCTCTATTAATTCAGTGTAATGATATAATACAGGTTCCTTTAACCCGAACCGTCGGGCTACCCATTGAATACCACAGTCTGTAATGGCAAGGGGTAGCTCCCCAGGTCAGGACAAATATGAGGAAATTACCATGCTGGACAATCTTGACCAAATCCAAATACCGTCCGACGTATTGGCCGACTTGGGCCTGGTGCATAAGTACCCGCTTCATATCGATGTCATCAACAACGAAACCGGCTTCGCCCTGTATGTTGAAACCCCCATTGTGTCACATATTAACGATGGTATGTGGGACCCGCTTTTCGGCTCCGACGCTGAATATCACGCGAAGAACGTGCATATCGATGATTATGTGCCTGGAATGGCGCCTGAATACGAATTTGATAGCTGGAATGAAGGTGCCTATCTTCGTATCCGCGAAGTGGATGATGACGGCAACACGGGAGAGTGGCACACGGTACAACTGCAAAAGAGAAATTTTACCAAGAACACGAACCCGCCCGACGCCCTTGAGGATTTCGGTTTCAACCGTTTCGATAGCGTGACTTGGTTGGAAGGCTTGGACCCGGGCAAAAACTACCAGGTGCAGATGTGGCTTGATAGCCCTAGCGACAATGGACGCCTCGATTTACAGGGGTACTGGAAACGCTCGATCAATTACGTATACGACGAGCATGACAACTACGTATATGATGAGCACGGCAACGAGTTGACCGAACCGGGTGACTGGTATTATTGGCAGGAACCTGACGTATATTCCGACATCCACGACATTAATACCGATTCTGCAGTGTTCGATGTCGATATAGACGGGGACGGTACGATGGATTTCTTTGCTGACGTTGAAGTGGTTGATGCGGGCAACGTGATGGACTCCTTCATCGCCTGACGAAGACCTGAATAGTTAGGGCATCAACTTCCTGTTTTGGCGGGAGTCTTTGGTTTGGAATCCACGGCCAACACGCGCGCCTCCGCCTCGACCAGGTCCACCAGCGCATCGGACGAATCAGGGAAAACAGCCACGGCTTGGCCCAGCACTACGACATCACCGTACAGACCGATGAGACCGGCCAATGCGTCACCGCGGTGCGCTTCACCCGCAACGCCCGGCCCGGCTCCATGGTGACCCACCCGGGCGTGTGCTGCCTGCGCAGCAACTGGACCGACTGGGACGAGGAAGCCCTCTGGTGCACCTGCTTCATGCTCACCGACTGTGAGGCCGTGTTCCACTCGTTAAAGTCCGAGCTTGGCCTGCGCCCCATCTACCGCCACAAACCCATCCGCGCCGAGGGGCGCCTGTTCATTACCGTCATCGCCTACTAGTCGCACAATGCACACAATTGACCCCAGTCCCGTCACAACGGGAAGCCGGAGCGCGCATTTTGTGCGACATGTCCCTGTTCATCCTTGTCTCCCCATAATGCGCCTCGCTCGAATATTCACTGTAGTTCCAGCTTCAAAGAACGTCCGACCGCCTGTGCGGCCCGGGAGAGAATATGAAGTGTGACATGTTCATTTTTTGGGTCGAGTAACCGGTCAAGTTGAGAACGACTTGTTGACAACCGCCTCGCCATTTCCACCTTATTGATACCCTGCTGTTTCATTGCTTCGGCAAGTTGCCAGGCCAGAACCCGTTTTACAGCTTGTTCGGTTGTCTCTTCATAATTTCCTTGTTCTTTAAGAAAATCTTCAAAGAATTGACCAGCCCTGCCTCTTTCAATATTGTCGTTCATTTCATGCCTCTCATTCGTTTATCGGCCAAACTTAACTCTTGAGCCGGTGTTTTCTGTGATTTCTTGATGAAGCCATGAAGCAAAATCATCGCCCCATCATGAGCACAGAATAAAACTCGCGCTATCCGTCCATTGGAGAGATTAGTACGAATTTCCCATAGTCCTTTGTGTCCTTTAAGGGGACGACAAAGCGGCATACCAACCGGCCACCCGAATTCGGCTGTTCGGATGTCATCCCCTATCAGCTTACGATCTTCAGGACTAAGTGATAAAAGCCATTCCCGGACTGGAATGTTGCCCTTATCTGTCTCAAAGAAACGGGCCGACAGTCTTTTCTTATCATCCATGCGGAAGTGTACCATAAATGGTACGTTCTATCCAGTGTAATATTGACAACAGGTGATCTTTCCCCCGCGAAAAAATTCTCTCTGCGAAAAAATTCTCACGAAAAAATTCTCTCTTGAAGCTGCCACCCACAAGAACTATAATATACATAACACAGCCGTCACGCCTCTAAACACAGCGACCACCTTCAATCTGTTGAAGTTGCTGTTAATGCGCAACCTTGGCGGCTTTTTTTTGCCTGCGTTTCGAGGATCCCGGTGGTTGAAGCCTACACGAAATCCCCTCTCACGTTCGAGCAGCAACTGCAGCAGTTGAAAGATCACGGCCTGATTATAGAAAATGATGATTTCGCCTTATCTCAACTCAGAACCATCAGTTACTATCGCCTGAGCGCCTACTGGCACCCGTTCCGCAAGATAGAACAGGGCGGCACTATTGCCGATGACTTTGAAGAAGGAACTCATTTCGACGAAGTCATGACATTGGCCGTTTGTGGAACAGGGAATTAGCCATACGGCCCGGCAAGATGCGTGCCAGAGCCTGGAATCCGCCTGTTACGCCCCGTAACGACAGAGTATTTTATGTTCTCCTGGTCCTTCGACATCTATTACGCATGGCAGATACCGGCAATGATTGGAAACAACAATGCAACATGCTGCTTAAACCTGTTGCGAAAGACAGCAAATGGCGACAGGCTATGGGATTAACAGAAAACTGGATAGACCATCCAGAGTGGCAGTAATGGAGGGTATGTTCCCCTCCAGGATTCCCAAACCGATTAGTTCAACCTGATATTGAGAATCCACGTCATGCCTCACTCCAACCAACAGCCCGCTTCCGAAAAACCTCATAACGCACCCCGGCTTTCCGGCAGGCGATCCTGATTCGGTACTCAAACCGGCCTTCCCGGCCATCCGTGTCATAAATCACCACCGCCGGCCGCTTGCCGGTCACGTGACTGAAGAACAGCGCCTGCTGTACGCTGTCCAGGCTGCTGCGCTTATCCAGGCCGCCCTCGTAAACCATCGTGCCGGTCTCACAATCCACTTCCACGTAACTGCGACCGCCGGCAGACGTATACCCATGACGGGTTTCCGTCTCCCCGTTGACCAGGGCACAAAACCAGCGATTGTAATCATCCTCTGACGCCGTCGTGGGTGGCGCCGAACGGCCAGTTTCGTTCATCGGCGTTGATTGGTTGCCCTGAGCAGGATGGCCGGACCGTGCACCATCATGGCAATGCTGCGGCAGTTTACCTGCGTGACAGCCTTCGGAGTCTGTGCGTCCGGGATGTCCCTGGATTGACAGCGCCATCAACGACAATATGCTGAGACCCAACAGCTTCATCAGCCACCTTTTGATACGGGTTAATATCATCACAAGGACCTTTTCAACAGGATATCGCAGTGTCAGGAATCATATTTCATGCTCGAAAATATAACTGGCAATATACCATGAAATATCAGTAATATCAAATAGATAACTTCATAGTTCCATAAAATATGACTAATCAAAACCAGGGGTTTGTTGGCAAAATCACGTCGCTATGAGGAAGGTTCAGTATTGATGTGTAAACCCGGATTATTTATCCTCTACACACGTCTGAACTGGAAGCTGAATTTATAGCTTGTCACTCTCCCTGAAGATAAAATTATTTTGACATTAAGCCAAGAGTATATTAACCTTGACTTAACAACAGCTGCCACGCCTCTCTCTGAAGCGCTACCTTGGCGGCTTTTTTTTGCCTGGTGTTTACATAATGGAATATTCAAAACCTGCTTGTTCAGAAGAAGAACATCTAAGGATTATGGAAGAAAGGGGACTTCAGATACCGGACCCCGATAAAGCTATCCACTATCTCAAGTATATTGGTTATTATCGACTAACAGGGTATTGCCTTCCTTTTCAGCATGGTGAAAAAGGAGATCATACTTTTTTAAAAGGGGCTACATTCGATGACGTGCTCCGGCTGTATATCTACGACAGGAAACTCAGGTTACTGGTACTGGATGCGATAGAGGAAATTGAGGTTGCGTTTCGGGCAGTTCTTTCGAACACAATGAGTTTAGCTTATGGCCCGCATTGGTATCTGGATACAAAACACTTTGGAAACAGGTATGGGAAAAAAGGACGCCGGCCTTACGACCATGAAAAATTACTCAAAGAAATAGATAGCGCCGATAATATTTTCCTTAGACATTATCGCAGCACCTATTCTTCTCCTGCATATCCGCCAAGCTGGATGATGATTGAAGTTCTTTCTTTCGGAACCTGTTCAATATTATTTGCTCACCTCAAAAAGCGTCAAATCGCATTAGTCAGTAAAGAATTGGGGTTGGAACCCAAACTATTGGTATCCTGGATGCAGGGCCTCGTCGTATTGAGAAACTTAAGCGCTCATCATGGTCGTCTTTGGAACTGGAAGTTTCCTCACACTTTATCTACCTGGAGAAATATTCCAGAAGATTTGTCAGAGAATTTTGCCCAAAGTAATACATTTTACGAATACGCCTGTCTCGTTATGTTTTTCCTGAAACTTATTTCTCCAGAAACTACTTGGGGAAAAAAATTATCAGCACTTATTACAGAACATAAAATTAAAGTATCTGACATGGGTTTTCCAAAAGACTGGGAAGATAGAATTATCTGGAAATATTACCTATAAGTGGCACCAGATAATCGTAATATTGACCCTCTCCCCATTCTTGAGCCACGAACCGTTTAGGGAGAGGTCATCTGCGATAATCTGCGTAATCTGCGGATTAATCTTCGATGATGATATCCCTGATGTCGTAGATCCCGGGGTGGCTGGGGTAGTTCAGTTCCAGCACGCGCACGGTATCCGCGGAAAGGTCCGGCATCTCCAGGACTTTATAGGTCTTGGCCATGAGCACCAGGGCATCGGGCACGGAAGGCGTGCGCGGGTAGGACTCCACCACGGTGCGCGCCCGGTTAAGAGCCGCCAGGTATGCGCCTCTTTTCAAATAATAGTTTGCCACGTGAATTTCGTGCCGGGCAAGGCGGTTGCGCAGGAATACCATGCGCTTTTTGGCATCCTCGGCGTACTGGCTCTGGGGGTATTTTTCCAGGAGTTCTGAAAACGCCTGGAACGAGGTCATGGCCGCTCCCTGGTCGCGCTGGCTGGAATCAATCGGTAAAAAACGTTCCGTGAGCCCCCTGCCCCGGTTGAAATTCACCAGGCCCTTGAGGAAGTAGGCATAATCCACGTGGGTATTCTGGGGATACAACCGGATAAAGCGGTCACAGGCCGAGAGGGCTGATTCGAATTCCTCGGTCTTGTAATAGGCGTAGGCCAGGTCCAGCAGAGACTGTTGCCCGTATACACCGAATGGAAAGCGGGTTTCGAGAAACTCGTAATACTCAACCGCCTTGCTGTAATAGCCGGAGTCGAGCGCGCCCTTGGCCTCGGAATACAAGCGCTCCACCGTCCAGTTACTTGCTTCGTTGTCACCCTTGTCGCCAAACCAGGCACAACCGCCGAGCAGCAGCAAGGCCGTATAAAGGCAGAGTAAATATATCTTATGGGACATCCGGGCAATTTTACCGTTTCTCCGCGAATAATCGCACAGTTCAAGAGTCGATATCAATCGGTAATTGAACTGGTTGGCCCTGCGAAGCTTGTTCCTGCGATAGTACGGAGCAGGGGACTGTCGGGGCGACACGAAGTGATCGATCATGATATACTCCCGGTTTTGCCAACAGGCATTAATGAGTTTGAGGATAAACTGAATGAAGTCTGTCGAAGTGAACAGCGAACGTCGCCGCTTTCTTACCACTACCGCATCCGTGGTCGGCGGCGCGGGGGCGCTGGCTACCACCATCCCCTTTGTGTCCACGTTAACACCCAGCGCCAAGGCCAAGGCGATCGGCGCCCCGGTTGAAGCCGATATAGATGATTTGGAGGTCGGGGAGCGAAAAATAGTGAAATGGCGCGGTAAACCGGTCTGGATCCTGCGCCGGGATGATGCAGCAATCGACGAACTCAGCGAACTGGACGACGACGTAAAGGATCCGGCCTCGAATACCGAACAACAACCGTTTTATGCCAGGAACGAGTACCGTTCACAGCGTGCGGAATACCTGATTGTCCTGGGGATCTGTACCCACCTTGGCTGTTCTCCTGTTTATGCCAGAAAAGGGGAAGGGGAAGCCCACCGGCTCGGCGCCGACTGGAAGGGCGGTTTCTTCTGCCCCTGTCACGGCAGCCGTTTTGACCTCGCCGGCAGGGTTTTCAAGGGCGTTCCGGCGCCCTCCAACCTGGTTGTGCCGCCGCACCAGTACCTGAGCGATACACGGGTATTGATCGGCGATGATTCAGCTGTCGTGCAGTCATGACTAAACGCCTGCTTGCATTGCGCGACTGGGTGGACGCGCGCTTTCCGTTACTGCAATTGTGGAATGACCACCTGGCCCGGTATTACGCGCCGAAAAATTTCAATTTCTGGTATTTCTTCGGCTCATTAGCGCTGTTTATCCTGGTGATCCAGATCGTTACCGGGATCTGGCTGACCATGAACTACAAGCCGTCCGCGGAACTCGCGTTTGCCTCGGTCGAGTACATCATGCGTGACGTGGAGTGGGGTTGGTGGATACGCTACATGCACTCTACCGGCGCGTCCGCATTCTTTATCGTGATCTACCTGCATATGTACCGCGCCATGCTGTACGGTTCCTATAAACGGCCCAGGGAACTGCTCTGGATCATAGGCATGCTTATCTATTTCACCCTCATGGCTGAGGCGTTTTTCGGCTACCTGCTGCCGTGGGGACAGATGTCTTACTGGGGAGCCCAGGTAATCATCTCGTTATTCGGCGCCCTGCCGGTTATAGGAGACGATCTTGCCTTGTGGATACGGGGTGATTTCGTCGTGTCCGACGTGACCCTGAACCGGTTTTTTTCCCTGCACGTCATCGCCTTCCCCCTGGTGCTTTGCGGCCTGGTAGGCGCGCACCTGATCGCCTTGCACGAGGTCGGGTCGAATAATCCTGACGGTGTTGAAATAAAGGATAACAAAGGCGCCGACGGTATCCCGCTGGACGGCATCCCGTTCCATCCCTACTACACTGTCAAGGACATCGTCGGTGTCGTGGTTTTCCTGATCATCTTTTGCGCGGTTGTGTTTTTCCAGCCCGAGATGGGTGGTTACTTTCTCGAAGCAAATAATTTCATCCCGGCCGACCCGCTGAAGACACCGGAACACATTGCGCCGGTGTGGTATTTCACACCGTTCTACGCCATCCTGCGGGCCATCCCGAGCCAGTTCGGCGGTGTCGTCGCCATGGGCGCGGCAGTCATGTTATTCTTTTTCCTGCCCTGGCTGGACCGGAGTCCGGTCAAGTCCATACGCTACCGGGGCTGGAATTACAAAATTGCCCTGGCCTTGTTTACGCTCAGCTTTATCGTACTGGGCTGGCTGGGCCTTCAGCCTGCCACCACGGCATACACCTGGATGGCGCGGCTTTTCACCTTGATTTATTTCCTGTTTTTCCTGTTGATGCCGTTTTATACCGCCTCCGACAGGGAAAAACCGGTACCGGACAGGGTGACATGATTAACGCGCGTTTCTCCATACCGGAACGGGAACCGGCAAAACGGGGACGGAATTTAATTCCGTCCCCTGTCATTCTGCTGCTGTTGCTGCTGGCAAACCCCTGCTGGTCGGCCGGGGAGGGTGGTTACACCCTGCGTGCCCACGTCGACCTGTCCGACAGGAAATCACTGCAACGGGGCGCCCGAACGTTTGTAAACTATTGCCTGAGTTGCCATTCCGCCTCATTCATGCGCTATAACCGCCTGGGCAGGGACTTGCATATCAGCGAAGACGTCCTGAAGGAAAATTTCATGTTCGGAACCGATAAAACCGGGGATACCATGACCGTTGCCCTGAACAGGCGTGAAGCGGAAAAATATTTCGGCGTGGCTCCACCCGACCTGTCCGTTACTGCCCGTTCCCGCGGCGCAGACTGGTTGTATACTTACCTGATGACGTTTTACCGGGACACATCCCGCCCCAATGGCGTCAACAACCTGGCTTTTGAGGATACCGCCATGCCGCATGTGCTCTGGCAACTGCAGGGTTGGCAGGAACCGGTATATAAGGAAGAAGTTCACGAGGACGGCAGGGTGAGCCAGGTGATCGACCACCTGGAAGTTGTGACAGGGCCTGTTGAAAAGCCGCAGCCCTACCAGGAGGAAAGCTACGAGGAGACGGTCAGCGACCTGGTGAACTTCATGGTTTACCTGGGAGAACCCATCAAACTCAAACGCAATAAGATAGGCGCCTGGACAATTACCTATCTGCTTGTATTGCTGGTTCTGGTTTACCTGCTGAAGCGGGAATACTGGCGCGACGTACGATGACAGCCTTACTTAACGGCGGCCCCGTAATGGTCCTGTACTCCGATGCCACGGGCCCGTTCAGCCACAGTGTGCGCCTGGCCCTGGCGGAAAAAGATATTGATACCGAGGTCAAGTATATCCATGAGGAGATTATTCCCGAAGAGCTGGCGGAATTGAACCCGTACAATACGGTACCTACCCTCGTGGACCGCGATCTCGTTCTGTATGATGCTCAAATCATACTGGAGTACCTGGATGAACGTTTTCCCCATCCGCCGCTGATGCCGGTTGATCCAATGTCACGCGCCGTTAACAGGCAATTGAGATACCGGATTACACGGGACCTGTACCGGCTGGCTGAAGAACTGGACAGCGAAAATGAAATTGCTGCAGCCGGCGCCAGGAGGGACCTGCGCAACAGCCTGCTGGCGCTCGACCCGGTGTTTTCCCAGTTTCCCTATTTCATGTCGGAGGATTATACCCTGGTGGATTGCTGTATCGCGCCGTTGTTATGGCGGCTGGGCGCCTACAACATCAGGTTGCCCGCCGGCGCCAAGGCGTTGCGGAAATATGCTGAATCACTGTTCGCCCGCGCTGCGTTCCAGTCCAGCATGTCCGAACCGGAACGAGACATGTGTGAGCGTTTGACGGCCTGACACCCCTACAAGGGATTTTGTTGCTTAGCATGGATGTACAATCCTATTCATCCTGTGCACCGGTGTTAACATCCTCATCCTGTTCCTCCTCGCTTCTTTTCCTGAGCGATTCCCTGTATTCGAACAGTTTTACCACTTTTTGTACGCCGCCGGTACGCCGGGCGATTTCCGTCGCAATAGCGCCTTCCTCCTCGGAAACCAGGCCCATGAGGAAAGTAACACCGTTCTCGGTGACTACTTTTATATGCAGAGTGCTCAGGTCTTGTTCTGCGATCAGCTTGGTTTTTATCTTGGCGGTAACCACGCCGTCGGCGCTGCGCGAGAGCAGGGAACTAGGGGCGGCTATAGTGATCTCATCGAATACCCTGGTCACCTTTTCAACGTTCTTTACCAGGTCAATTACTGCCTGACGATCTTCTTCGGCCGGCGCTTCCCCAGTGACCAGGACCCAGGTGTTATAACTGGTGACGTTGACATGCACTCTTTTTCTTAATTCTTTCCGGTCCCACAACGCCAGGCGGAACTTGTTCTCTATTGCCTCGTCTTCAATTATGGTGCCGGTAGTCCTCCGGTCTGCCACCACAGTCGAGACGGCGGTCGTGGCGCCGGTTACGGCTACGGGGGCGCAGCCTTGCATCAGCAGCAGGGGCGCAAGGAGGATGACTGACAGGATGTGTGGTTGCATTTTCATGTTACTGCTCCTAGTAGTTTATGGTCGATCAGATCACAAAGAGAATGGATTATCATCAGGTGTACTTCCTGGATCCTGGCCGTCGAATCGGCAGGCACACGCAGCTCGATGTCGGTTTCCAGCAGCATATCGGCGATCTGCCCTCCTTCCCTGCCGGTCAGGGCTATGACGTGCAGCCGTTTGTCGTGGGCGGCATCGATAGCGTGGATAATATTGTCTGATTCGCCGCTGGTGCTGAACGCCAGCAACACGTCTTCCGGTTGTCCCAGCGCCCGTACCTGCCGTGAGAAGATATCGGCATACTGGTAATCATTGGCAATCGAGGTTAATACGGATGAGTCGGTTGTCAATGCGATGGCGGGCAGTCCGGGCCGCTCCATTTCATACCGGTTGATCATTTCGGAAACGAAATGCTGTGCATCTGCGGCAGAACCGCCGTTGCCGCAACTCAGGACTTTATTGCCGTTCAACAGGCAGGCGGTCATCAGTTCGGCGGCTATTGCAATTGAAGGAGCGAGGCGATTACCTGCGTCTATCTTGATGCGGATACTCTCGGCGAAGTTGTCTTTGACGCGTTGAACAAAATCCATTAGTGGCAACCAGTTACCATTGGCTAGAATGCGGACTTGATCCACTCGATCTTCATTTCGTTCTCTCTTCTGCCGGTTAACGTGATGACGTCAAAGCGCCAGTCAAAATGGCTCCTCGCGGGTGTTTTCTGCATAAAGACCTGGCTGGTTCTCCGGATTTTAGTTCTCTTTGAATGATCTATGGTCTCTGCCGGATGTAAAAAAGCCGTATTTTTTCTTGACCTGACTTCAACGAATATAATGGTATTGTTTTCCTGCATGATCAAGTCAATCTCGCCAAAACGGGAACGAAAGTTACGTTCCAGCAAAGTCATGTCATGTTTTTGCAGGTAGCGCAGAGCCAGGTCCTCGGCCATCCTGCCGAACCTGGCCCGGTAATTATCAGCCGTCATGTTCAAGCAGTTCGGGTTTGCCGTTGATAATTTTACCCCAGGGTAATTTTCTGCTGATCCTGCCGTCCCCGGACATGCTGAGCAGGCCCGTCTCACCACTGAAGCGGGCGTCATCATCGAACGCCAGCCGGTAAAGATTCGGGATCAGATGGAAAACATCCACCCCTAATGCATACAGGCGCTGGTAGACGGATGTATCGGCCTGGAAATTTTCGTTGACCCGCGACTTAATCGATGGGCTGCCATCATGGGGAAACAGGATCCACGGCAAATCCGGAAACATGACACCGTCCATATCCATATCGGCCTGCGGGTTAACGCTGCCGGTAAAGACATGCGATGTCGCATAGACCGGGATACCTCCCGCTTCATGGAAGCGTAACTGCGGGATAATCTGGCGTCCGGAGATGGGAAATGCGGCCATGAAAATTACGTCCGCGTCCTGGCGCCGGCGTGTCAGGTTTTCAAGACTCCGGTTCAGCGCCTGCCGGAGTTTTCGCACCCTGGATTCACTGCTGTCGACATTCAGCAATTGTGTGACCGGGGCGGAATAATCATTGTTTTGCGGGTCGTAGTCAATTCTTTCGAGTATATTCCCGCCCTGCGCCAGCCAGTTTTCCCGGAATGCATCGTACAGGCGCCTGCCCCACTGGTCGTCCGGGACAATGACCAGGGCCCTGCTGTGCCCGTCCGCAAATGCCCGGTCGGCAACCTGGCGCGCTTCATCTTCCGGGGACAGGCCGAATTGCATGAGGGCAGGGACCAGGTTTCCGTTGTCGCCGCTTGACATGTCGGCAACAGGTTGAACCCGGTTCAGGGCCAGTGTGGGCACGGACAGGTCCGCCATTGCAGATAACCTCGTCAGCGCCTGTTTTTCCAGTGGTCCCACGATGAAATCCGCACCTTCCGCCACTGCCTGTGAATAAACCTTTTCAATGTTCAATGAGTTCCCTTCGTAAAGCTTTATCAGGGGTCTGTCCTGGCCCGAGTCGTACCAGGCGCTGATAAAGCCGTCCCTGATGGCTTCGGCAGCTTTACGGTAAGCCCCGCGCAACGGCAATAAAAGGGCAATTTGGCGGGGCCGTATCTCATAGCTCCGGGCGGCGGCGCGCATCTGCCCGATGATACCGGGATTGGCCGGATGCGCCGGATATTTGCCCTGCCAGGCTGCCAGCGCTCCGGTCAATGCCGTAAGGTCAGCCAGCATGGTCCTGTTGATGAGCGCAAGCTCCAGCCAGCCTGAGAGTGCCTGCGGGTGCGCGCGGTGGAGTTCCCGCAGAACTTGTTTGTCAACCTTGTTCAGGGTCTCCCAGATTTTCGCCGTGTTGGCGTCTGTGTCGTCACGTTGCAGCGGATAAGCGCCGTAGCTGATGCGTTCTGTTGCCGCATTGATAAAATCTGCCTGCTGTTCGTAGGCAAGGGCTCTGACCTCATGGCGCCGTGCCCGGAGTGAAGCCGGTATGACATCCGGGAAATCCGCTGACAGAAGTTCCAGCGCTTTTTCCGGCTGTCTCTCCTGCAAGTGAAGTTCGGCCTGCAACAGTGTCTTCAGGACCCTGTCGTGCGCGTCCTGCGGAGTTATGGTGGATAATATTTCAGCGGCTTCGGCAGTCCGCTGTATTGAAATCATGGCGGCTGCGGCCTGCAAATGGTAGAAACCGGATTTTTCCGGGTATAACTCCGCCAGGCGCAGATATTCCCCGGCGGCTTGTTGATAGCGGCCGTCATCCAACAACTTCCTGACTTCCTGTTCCGCATCGACGGGCGCTGCAGCTTTTTTGACCTCCAGCGTACAGCCTTGCAACAATATGACAGTGAGCAAAATCTTGAGTAACGCGCGCATACGTTCATTCTATAGGCAAAAGGAATGGCAGGCCATTGGAATGGAAAATTACGAATTACGAATTAGGAATTAGGAATGGGTGCATCCTGAAAGCTAAAAAGCCATATTTTTATTTATGCATCTACTGAAATGCTGTAAGTTGCCACTGCGACTCATTCGTTTCGATTCCTGCTTCTTAATTCTCACGGAGTGCAGAGATCAAAAAACGCTGTGTTCTCTGTGCCCTCTGTGGTAAGAAAAGAGTTGGGTCTTAGCGAGTATATACATGGCAACCCAATCCGGCACCTTATACATCGTGGCAACGCCTATCGGCAACCTGGAGGATCTGGGCCCGCGCGCGCAAAGAATCCTTTCCGAGGTTGACCTGATCCTGGCGGAAGACACTCGCCACAGCCGCAAGTTACTGAGTTCGTTCAACATCAGGACCGCGCTACAGGCTTTCCACGAGAACAACGAGGATCGTATGACGGCGCAGGTCATCAGTCGTCTTGCCGGGGGTTGTGATATCGCCCTGGTTGCAGACGCCGGCACCCCGCTGATCAGCGATCCCGGTTTCAAGCTGGTAAGGCAGGCCCACGAAGAGAATATTCCCGTCTGCCCGGTGCCCGGCCCCGCGGCATTGATAACGGCTTTGTCGGTTGCCGGAATAGCTCCCGGGAGGTTCCTGTTTGAAGGTTTTGCTCCCGCCAAGGCGGCGGCGCGCCGCAAGCATCTCCAGGCCCTGGCCGGCGCAGAACGCACCATGGTTTTTTATGAAGCCCCGCACCGGATAAAGGCTTTCCTGGACGATGCCTCATCAATCTTCGGCGCGCACAGGAAGGCGACTATTGCACGGGAGTTGACGAAAAAGTTTGAAACGATACGCCATGGAACATTGGGCGAATTGATCGAGTGGATGGGTGATAACCCTGACCGGCGCCGCGGTGAATTTGTCGTCGTTATCGCCGGCGCCGGCGCCGGAAAAACCGGCAAGCCCGAATTGGTTGCAACCCTGGAAATTCTGCTCAAATCACTGACCTTGAAACAGAGTGTACGGATTGCCGCTGAACTGACGGGGGGCAACAGGAACGAAATATACGACCTGGCCGTAGCCCTGCAGCAGGATATCGACCTGCCGGCCTCTCCGGCGCGGGAATGATTGCGGGCTGGCCGGTGCTTGAACCGGGCGCCGCTCTTGCTTATCATTGAAAATTGCGCGCTTTGCGGATTTTCAATGTCCAAGTAAAAAAACAGCAGGAGAAAAGGCGATGAAGGGCATCACTACCCCGGCATGCCAGGCACAGGCAATACTTGACCGGATCAGGGGCAACCTGGATTTCATTGGTCCCGTATTACTCAGGTTGTACCTGGTCCCCGTATTCTGGGTTGCGGGCAACAATAAATGGAATCCGTTTGATGAAGGCAGTTCTCTCGACTCCGTTATCGAGTGGTTCGGTAATGCGGAATGGGGCCTGGGTCTGCCGTTTCCTGCCCTTAACGCCTACATGGCCTGGGGTGCGGAATATGTCGGCGCCATTCTCCTGGCCCTTGGCCTGGCAACACGCTGGATCTGCATACCGCTGATGGCGACCATGATAGTCGCGATGGCGACAGTACATATCAGCCACGGCTGGCAAGCCGTTCACGATCTGAGCAGCCCGTTTGCCTCCGCTGATGCCGGCGAGGCACTGGAGCGCCTGTCCCGGGCAAAAAGCATTTTAAGGGAACACGGGAACTACAACTGGTTGACGGAACACGGTAACTTCATCGTATCCAATAACGGCATCGAATGGGCGGCAACCTACTTCATCATGCTCGCTGCCCTGTTCTATCTGGGAGGCGGCAGGTACGTCAGCCTGGATTACTGGATCAGGCGCAAATTTTAAGTAATCATTATCGCTGCCGGTCACGCCGTGCCATAGTCTTCCAGCGGTGGGCAACTGCAGAATAAATTCCTGTCACCGTGCAGGTTGTCCACCCGGCTTACCGGGGGCCAGTACTTGTCATCCCGAATGGTGTCCATGGGATAGAACGCTTGCTGTTTGCTGTAAGGCATGGTCCAGTCGGACTCGAGCAGCAACTGGTGTGTATGGGGCGCGTTTTTCAAGGGGTTGTTTTCCTTGTCCCAGTCACCCGACTCGACCAGGCTGATTTCCCTGCGAATGGCTATCATGGCATCGCAGAAGCGATCCAGTTCGCGCTTGTTCTCGCTTTCTGTCGGCTCAATCATCAGGGTATCGGGAACCGGGAAAGACATGGTCGGAGCATGAAATCCGTAATCCACCAGGCGTTTGGCAATATCGTCCACCGTGACATTGCAACCTTGCTTGATGGGGCGCAGGTCGAGAATGCACTCGTGGGCGACCATGCCGTTTTTTCCCGTATACAGGATCGGGTAGTACTCCCGTAACCGGGCGGCAACGTAGTTGGCGCTGAGGATGGCAACCAGCGTTGCCCGGCGCAATCCATGCGCGCCCATCATGGCGATGTAAGCCCATGAGATGGTCAGGATGCTGGCTGAACCCCAGGGTGCTGCCGAGACGGTACCGACGGTGCCGTATTTGCCTGCGGCGGGGTTGACGCCTTCCACAAGGGGGTGGCCGGGCAGGTATGGCG
>MKWU01004733.1_pt1 | contig 15683 bp, 12 predicted proteins | sample 809101 | NCBI WGS metagenome assembly MKWU01 (sample SAMN05860141, study PRJNA318959) | sponge metagenome | host: Aplysina aerophoba | place: Slovenia: Piran, Adriatic Sea, Gulf of Piran | collected 2013-05-07 | reverse complement strand
GCTGGAGGCAGCGATCGATCGGCGGCAGCCTGACATCCTTGCGATTCTCGAGGAGTACGGCGTGCCGCTGGTCCCCGTCGGCGATGGATCCGGCACGGCGGGCGGGACCGCGGAGGCTGGAGCGGCAACCCCGGAAGCGCCGGACGCATCGTCGGCCGGGGCCGCGCCTGCGGCCGAGTCTGCGCCGGAGGCCGAGACCTCGCCGCGGGCCGACGCTTCGCCGACGGACCAGGCCGCGGCGACGAAGCGGAACCCGTTCACGGGCGACGCGGAGAGGGTCGCCGAGGGCCGGGCGCTGTACTTCCAGGTCGGCTGCCAGGGCTGCCACGGCGGAGGCGGCGGCGGTGGGATGGCCACCTCCGTGATCGACGACGCCTGGACGTTCGGCAGCGACGACGACGTGCTGTTCCGCCTCATCAAGGGCGAGATCGCCGAGCAGACGATGCCGACCGTCTACAACGTGCTGACCGACGACGAGGTGTGGCAGATCCTGGCGTTCATTCGCTCGGTCTACGCCGGCGACCCCGCGAGGATCGACTGGTAAGGGCAGCCGCGCTCGGCGGTCAGGCCTGGTCGTCGGAGAACGCCGATGCCAGAGCTCCGTGTGAGGCTCGCCGCTCTCGTGGCGATCGTCGTCGCCGCGAGCACGGGTATCACCGAGGCGCCGGCCCCGGAGGTTTCGGCCGAGTTGGCCGACTTGCACGCACGGGCCGAGCTCGGGGACCCGGATGCGCAGGTCTCCCTCGGATTCAGATACCGGCGAGCCCACGGCCTCCTGCAGGACGATGCGGCGGCAGCGCGGTGGTTCCGGGCAGCGGTCGACGGGAACTCCTACGACTCACGGTGGGAGCCGAACCCCAGCCGGTACCAGAGCGGGCACAGCGCAAGCCCCGTCACCAGCAGCCCGCCGATCCATAAGGGCGCCGCCGGCAGCCAGACCGGCGGGGGGCCAGACCACACGCCCGCCCCCCGGCACCCCGCCGATCCATAAGGGCGCCGACGGCAGCCAGACCGGCGGCGGGCTGCCGACCAGCCAGCTCCCGATGCCCACCAGCGCGGCGAAGAGGGTGACCGAGCAGAGCGCCACCGCACCCAGGGCCCGCGCCAACCGCCGTCGGCCCAGATCCTGGCGCTCGCCGAGCTCGGCCGCGATCGGCCCCCAGAAGCCGACCGGCCGCACGCGCCGGTAGAAGGCGACCAGGCGCGCCCGGTCCTCCGGCCCCTTGATCCGGATCGCCGCCAGCGCCGCGAGGGTGGATGCGGTCGCCGCCAGCAGCAGCCGCAGCGGCTGCTGGTCGTCGCCCAGGTAGACGATGAGCAGCGGCGCGACGGCGGAGGCAACGACCATGGCCGCTATCTCCGCCCACGCGTTCATCCGCCACCAGATCCAGCGCAGCAGCAGCACCACGCCGAGCCCGGCGCCGAAGAGCAGATTGATCTGCCAGGCCTGGTTGATGGACGTCAACTGGGTCATGATCGCCAAGGCGATCACCAAGGTCAGGACGCTCGCGGCGCGGGCCACCCAGACCAGGGCGCGGCCGCTCGGCTCCCTCTTCAACCACGCCCGGCAGATGAACCGCTTGTAGATGTCGTTGGTCCAGTAGGAGGCGCCCCAGTTCAGGTGCGTGTCGACGGTCGAAGCGAGCGCGGCCAGCATCCCGGTCAGCATCAACCCCGCAACGCCGGGCGGCAGCAGCTCGGCCATGCCCCGGACGTAGGTCGCCTCGCGGTCGGCCTGGACGAGCTCGGGGGCGAGCCCCGGATCGGGCGGGAACAGGACGAGCAGACCGACGCCGAGCGGCAGCCAGAGCAGGCTGCGCACCAGGATCTGTGCATAGGTGAAGACGACGGCGGCCGTCCGCGCGTCGCGGTCGCTCCGGCAGGCCATCGCGCGCTGGGCCAGATACCCGCTGCCGTCGGAGACGGAGTTGATGAGCCAGAGCAACCCCAGCAGCGACAGCACCGAGAGGGTGACGTCCTTGCCGCGTCCCGGCGTGAACGCCAGGATCTCGTCGGGCAGGATGCCGCCCGGTCCGCCGCCCGCGAACGTCTCGCGCACCTTCGCGGTCATCGCTCCGAGTCCGCCCGCCTCCGAGACGACGAACGTCGTGAACGCGAGGGTGCCGAGCGCCATCACGGCCATCTGGCCGATGTCGGTCGCGACGACGCTCCGCAGGCCGCCGGTGGCCGAGTAGAGGGCCACGACTGCCAGGATCATGCCGAGCGACAGCAGGTTGTTGGCGGTCTTGACCCAGACCTCGGGATCGGCGAGCCCGCCGATGGTCAGCGGCACGCCCACGGCCTCGACCAGGCTCACCAAGGGTTGGAAGAGCGCACCCGGGAGCCATTCGTTCCACAGCAGGAACGGCTCGGCGATCTTGGCGGCGGCGAAGAGCACCCAGGCCAGGGAGACGCAGTTGATGACGGTGCCGAAGTAGAGGGCCTTGCCGCAGCGCAGCACGGCCGCCGGCGTGGCGCCGTAGCGCACCTCGGTCAGCTCGGCATCGGTGACCACGCCGGCCCGGCGCCACGCCCCGGCCAGCACGAAGCCGATGACCAGGAAGGTGACGCCGAAGATCCAGAGCTGCCACAGCCCGAAGATGCCGGCCGTGGCGATGAGACCCGTCACCAGCAGCGGCGTGTCGGCGGCGAACTGCGTGGCCGCCATGCTGAGCCCCGCCTTCCAGCCGGGCAGGGAGCGGCCCGCGAGGAAGTACTCCTCCAGGTTCTTCGACGCCTGCCGCCGGTTCCGTAGGCCGACCGCGACGGCGTAGACGACGAAGGCGACGACGATCAGCGCGTCGACGGGGCTCACGCGTCGACTCTGCCGTGGCGGGGTCGCGCCCCTTCAAGCACGGCTGCACCTGCCGGCGACGCGGTCAAGGATCACGGCCGAACTGCGGGTCAGTGACCGCCGGCCGCGGTCAGCGCCAGCACGGCGTAGGCGGTGGCTGCGTCCCGCATGAAGCGGCCGCGGTCCGACGCGGGGTCGTGCTGCCGGTTGAGTGAGGACGCGGGCCACGACCCGTCGGCGTCCTGGTTGCGGGCGAGCCAGGCGAGGCCGTCCGCCACTGCGTCGTGCCCGCGCGAGAGGCCGGCCTCCTGCAGGGCGAGCGTGGCCAGTCCCGTCGCGTAGCCGTCGCTCCCGGTGTCCACGGGCGTCTCGTCCCGCCGCTTCCACGATCCCAGTGACGACAGGCTCCAGCCGCCGTCCTCCCGCTGCAGGCCGGCGATCTCGTCGACGATGGTCTGCTGCCGGGCGTCCGGCAGCAGACCCGGCAGTGCGCCGGAGGCCCAGAGCGCCATGACGCGGTTGAAGGGAGGTTGCGCGTCGAGTCGGCGCCGCAGATAGTCACCCAGGTGCGCCGTGCGCTCCCGGACGTCGGGGCGGGACGCGTATTCCGCGGGGGCGAGCCCGACCGCGACCGCGGCCAGCGCCGCTCCGTGGTACGGCCCCTCGTCCGACTCCCACGGCGCCAGGTTGAAGTGCAGCCAGGGCCACGCGCCCTCGGCGGCGCCGCTCGTCTCCTGCAGCGCCCACAGGTTGTCGAAGGCCCGGAGCGCAAGGTCGCTCAGCGTGCCCGTCCGGGCGTCGCGGCGAGCGAGAACGAGCGCATTGAGGATGGCTTCCGTTCCGCGCGACTCGCTGGTCTTCGGCACGCCGTATCGCTCGTCCGGGTAGAACGGCGCCATCTCGGTCCATCCGATCACCCGAGTGGCGACGCTGTCCAGCAGCGCGCGCTCGGACGGCGACGCCTCGCTCGCACCGCCCGCCGGCCGCAGCATCGGCCGGGCGAGGCCGTACGGGCCCGTCGTGTGGCAGGAGACGCAGAACGTGCCGCGCTCGCGCGCCGCCGTCTCCCAACCCGACCACCACTCCACGCGCTGGTCGAGGTAGGCGGCAGCGGCGTGCGGGTCCCACGCGCCCGGGTCAACGTCCTGCGCGTGGACCGCGGAGGCGCTCAGGACGACGGCGGCCGAGAGCATCGCAATCTTCGCGATCGTCATCTTCAGAATCGTCCAGTCCGAATCCAGCGCCATCATCTCACACCGCGCCCGTCGAGCGCAGCGGAACGTCGGCGACAAGACCAGCTGACCACCCCAGCTGAGCGCACTTGATTTACCAGGGTAATGCGTTGAACAATGGGCGAGGGGAACGGCCGATTGGAAGCAGCACATGGAACGGATTGAATCGAAGATCACGTCCCAGGGGCAGGTATCGATCCCCGCCCGGATCCGCCGCAAGCTTGGACTGACGCCGGGCTCGAAGGTCGAGTGGTGCGAGCGCGGGGAAGAGGTGATCGTGCGGCGAGCGTCGAAGTACTCGTCGCAGGACATTCACACGGCGGTGTTCGGCAGCCCTCCGGCCCGCCGGAGCATCGAGGAGATGGAAGCGGGCATTCGGGCTCATCTGCGACGCACCCATGCGCGCCGTTGACACGAGCGTCCTCGTCCGCCTGATCGTGCGGGACGATCCGCAACAGGTCGCCCGCGCCGAAGACTTCGTGGCTCAGGGCGCGTGGATCGCGCTGCCTGTGCTCGCCGAGGCTATCTGGGTCCTGAAGTCGGTCTACGGCCTGAACCGCCAACGGATCGGAGTCGTTGTCGGCATGCTGATCGAGCACGACCGCTTGGCGTTGCAGGACGAGGACGTCGTCCGGAAGGCGCACTCGACGTTCGAGCGCGAACGCTCGATCGAGTTTTCCGACTGCCTCATCGTCGAGTCCGCCCGGAAGGCGGGCCACATCCCGGTCGGTACTTTCGACAGGAAGATGGCCCGCCTGGAAGGCACAAGCAGGGTGTGACCCGAAGGTCGCTCGGGTCCAACTAATGCGCCAAGGGGTCCGGCCGCACCTGGAACTTGAAGACCGGCGCCACGCGTTCCGTCCCGCCCTCGGCGTGGAACGGGGCCCGGCTGCCTGACGTCGTCCAGATCCCGCGCCCCTTCCAGCCCGTGTCGGGGTCGTCGATCCGCCCATCGAGGCCCTTGCCGAAGAAGCTCCCCAGCGGGTAGGGCACGCGGAAGTTGTGGAACTCGCCGTCCACCAGCGCCAGCACGCCCTCGGAGAGGTTGCCGGTGGCCAGCGGGACGTTCTCGCCGAGTCCCAGCAGGTTGAAGCGGTCCGTGAAGTTGTAGTAGGCCGACTCGGCGGCCCCGGAATCGACCGCGCCCCGGAAGTTCGGCCCCGGGAACTGGTGGAGCGTCCAACCCTCCGGGCAGTGCCGGCCGGTGGCCGTCGGTCCGTTGAGGGGACCGGTGCACTTCGTGCGGTCGAAGCTCGCGAAGTGACCGCTCGCCAGCACCGTCCACACGACGCCGTCGCTGTCGACGTCCATGCCGCGCGGAGAGAACCCCTGGACCGGGGCGTCGGGCTCGTTCCACGGGACTTCGTAGAACTCCGCCAGCGCGGTGTGGACGGGATCGTCACCCGGAACCAGCCGCACGAGCCCGCCCGGGAACCCCAGCGTCGAACCCCAGATCGATCCGTCCAGCGGGCTGGGGGCAACGCCGTAGTAGCCGCGCTCGATCCGCGTGTCCTTCGCGGGATCCAACGCCTCGCCCGGCTCGACGTAGTCGTCCCGCCGGCCGTTGCCGTTGGTGTCGAGCACCTGCACCGTCCAGCCCTGCGCCAGCTCCTCGTCGCCGGTCTCGTCGAACACCTTCGTGTCGAACCAGGCGACCACCGGGCCACTGCCGCAGAACCACAGCTTGTCGTCGTAGGCAAAGTTCAGGTGGTGCGTCCCGAAGCAGGTGTTGACGGTTGTGACCTCGCCGGTCGCGGGGTCGTACATCTGGACCTGCCGGTTGCTCCGCTCGATGGGGAAGGCCTGCGCGGACGGGTGGCCCGACCCCGGCCGGCAGAAGGCCGGCGTCTCGGACGGACGCACCCGGGCCGCGATCCAGACCCGCGCCCGGCTGTCCATGGCGAAGCTGTGCGCCACGCTGCGGCTGTGCCAGATGAGCTCCTCGCCCCAGTACGGCGACGGCATCTTGGGCGGCGTCGCCGCGGAGCTCGGCGTGTCCGGATGCCGCACCTGCAGCGGCACCACGGTGGCCACGTGCGTGTTGGGGTCGACGAGCGGCATGTCGTCGGTGCTGTTCTCCGGTGCGCCGTAGACCGGGCCGTTCGCGTTGACCGTCGGGTCGCGCTTGTCGGCGGAGATCAGGTCGTGCATGTACGCCTGCGGATCGGACCAGTCCCACAGCGTCACGACGACGTTGCGCTCCACGCCCCGGGGCCGGGGCGGCGCGTTCATCGGGTACTCGCCCGCCTGGATGCGGTCGGTCCAGTCGGCGTACATCGCCAGCGCACGGTCACGCCCGGCCTGGGCCAGCCGCGCGTCCATGGCGCCGCCCGCCTGCCCGGACTGCACGCGGCGATCCCAGGCCGCGAGATGCGAATCGAAGTCGCCGAGCGCATCGGGAATCTCCCGCGTGGCCTTGTTCCCCAGCGCGTGGCATCCGGTGCAGCCGTCCGTGTTGACCACCGAGCGGATCCACTCGCCCTGGCTCTCGATGTCGGGCGAGATGCCGTTCCCGTCCGCGCCCGTGCCGGGGAACTCGTCCGGCCCCGGGACCTCGAGCAGGGCGAACCAGTCCTGCGCCGGGTAGTACTCCGCGGCCGCCGCGGCGTCGGGGGCCGGGACGGCCGTGAGATCGAGCGCCTCGCCCGGCTGGGCCCGCACCTTGTCGGAGTCCACCAGCCCGTAGCCGCGCACCCAGACGTCGTAGGTGGCCGGCGGCAGATCGGGAACGAGGTAGCGTCCCGCATCGTCCGTCACGACGCTCCTGATGAAGCGGGTCGGCAGATCGCGGGTCTCCGCGATTACCCAGACCCCGGCCTCGGGGCCGTCGGGGCCGGTCACCACCCCGGCGATGTCGTCGCCGTCCATGGGTATCGATCCGGCCGGCGTCTGACCGGCGAGGACCGCGACGAGCGACGCCGCGACGATCACGACCGCCGCCGACCCGACGCCGATCCCGCTCGAAGGCAGCAGACTCCGCTCCATGTCGCACCTCGTTTCCGCAGCAGCACCCGGACGTGACGTCGAGCATGGTCACTTCGGGAAGCCAGGTCAAGCGGCCCCCGCGGCAACCGCCCGCGCGCGCCGGACCCCGCAAGAGGCCGGCATCGAACGGGTTGCGTAACATGCACACGTTCGACCGGAGGGGTCAGGAGTTGGACGTGCGTTCCACGTTGCGCGGCGATCTGTTGGGCGGGGCAACGGCGGCGGTCGTGATGTTGCCGGTCGGCCTGGCCTACGGCGTGGCGGCCGGGGTGGGGCCGATCGCGGGTCTGTACAGCGCCGTCGCGAGCGGCTTCGTCGCTGCCGTGTTGGGTGGTTCGCCGGCGCTCATCTCCGGACCCACCGCGCCGATGACGGTCGCCATGGCGGTGATCGTCGCCGGCCATGCGAGCAGCCTCCAACAGGCCTTCACCATCGTCGTGCTGGCCGGCCTCATCCAGATCCTGCTCGGGCTGACGGGCATCGGCAAGTACGTGGCGTACACGCCGCGCGCAGTGATTTCGGGCTTCATGTCCGGCGTCGGGGTCATCATCATGCTGATGCAGACGTTGCCGGCGCTCGGCGCACCCGCGGTGCCCGGCGGGGCGCTGGGCGCCGTCCAGGCGTGGCCGGCGGCGTTGCGCACGGTCAACGTCGACGCGCTCTGCATCGCCGCCATCGCGGTCGCGGTCAGCGCATACTGGCCCCGGCGGTTCAGGACGTTCGTGCCCGCTCCGGTAGTAGCGTTGCTGGTTGGCACGCTGGCCGGCATGTCGCTGTTCCGCGATGCGCCGGTGATCGGCGACATCCCGGCAGGGCTCCCGGCCATCCAGGTGCCGATGTTGCTTCCCGGCTTTCTGGTCGGCGCCCTGCAGCCGGCGTTCCTTCTCGCCATGATCGGTTCGGTGAGCAGCTTGCTGACCTCCCTGGTGGCCGATTCGCTTACCCACTCGCATCACCATCCAAGCCGGGCGCTGATCGGCCAGGGGCTCGGCAACGTCGCGGCCGGGTTGATCGGCGGGTTGCCCGGCGCCGGCAGCAATCAGGGGACCACGGTGAGCATCCACGCCGGCGGTCGTACGCCGGCCGCCGGTGTCGTGCTCGCGGGCGTGCTGGTCGCGTTGCTCCTGGGCTTCGGCCGCTACGCCGAGCCGATTCCCCACGCCGCACTGGCCGCGATCGTCATGCAGGCCGGATGGCGCCTCGTCGACTGGCCTCTGCTCGCCCGTGCACGACGCCTCCAGCGCCATCATCTGCTCGTCCTGCTGCTCACCATCGGGCTGACGGTGCTCGTCGACCTGCTGACCGGCGTCGCAATCGGACTGATTGCGGCGGGTCTCACCAGCGCGCGGCAACTGGAGCGACTGGAACTCGACAGCGTGGTGTCCGTGCCGCTGCTGGAACGGGGATTCTTCGCCACGACCAGCGGGGAGACGGCGGCCGACGAGTTCGCGGCGCGGGTCGGGATGGTGGCCCTGCGGGGTCGCTTCACTGCCGCTTCGTCCCGGTCGTTGACCTGGATGATCAGCGGCGATATCCGCGGTCACGACGTGGTGGTCTTCGACTTCAGCGGTACGACCTACATCGACGACAGCGCCGCGATGGTCGTGGAGCGTCTGATCGGCGCGGCGGCGGAACAGGACACCGCGTGCGTCGTGGTGGGGCTCTCCGGCGGCGTAGCCGAGACTCTGCACGCGCTCGACGCGTTGCGCGAGGTTCCGGCCAGCCATGTCGTCGACACCGTCGACGAGGCGCGCCGGCTCGCCAAGCGTCTGCTCGAAGGTTGACGCCAGGCGGCGGCGAGGCGAACGGGTGCCGGTTTCGGGACTCCTGCAACGTGCCGCCGACCGCGCGCAATGGTATAAGGGCGGCACCGGGCGCCGCGCGGTCCGCGCCGGACCGGCCGGGGTAGGACTCGCGGGCGGTGGTGACGGTCCGGGAGCAACGGACATGCGACGTGGTCGGAGCGGACGGCCCCGGGGGCTTGGAGAACAGGAGCGCACATGTCGACACGGATGAATCGGAGTGTCTGGAAGGGTCTGGTCGTTGCCGCGTTCGTGCTCGGCACCGTCGCCACCGCGCCGGCGCAGCAGGGTGCTCCCGAGGGCGAGTGGCACTACTACGGCGGTGATGCGGGCAGCACGAAGTACTCGGCGCTCGATCAGATCGACCGCGACAACGTCGCCGACCTCGAGATCGCCTGGCGCTGGCGCACGGACAACTTCGGTCCCCGGCTCGACTTCAACTACCAGGCGACGCCCTTGATGGTCGGCGGCGTGCTCTACACCAGCGCCGGCTGGCGGCGCAACGTCGTGGCCATCGACGGGGCCACCGGCGAGACGCTGTGGATGTACCGCCTCGACGAGGGCGAGCGTGGCGATGTCGCGCCCGTGCGGGCCAGCTCCGGCCGGGGCGTGTCGTACTGGACGGACGGCGACGGGGACGCGCGGATCATCCACGTCACCAAGGGCTATCACCTCGTGGCCCTCGACGCCGCGACCGGCTATCCGATTCCGGGCTTCGGCGACGAGGGCGTCGTCGACCTCTACCAGGGGATCAACGACGGGCTCGACCGCCCGCCGGTCGAGGACGGCCAGATCGGCCTCAACTCGCCCGCCCTCGTCGTCGGCGACGTCATCGTGGTCGGGGCGGCGCTGCGCGCCACCGCTCCGTCGCCCGACTTCCCGGCCGGCTTCGTCCGCGGCTTCGACGTTCGCACCGGCGAGCAGTTGTGGATCTTCCACACCATCCCGCAGCCGGGCGAGTTCGGCAACGACACGTGGGAGAACGATTCCTGGCGCTACAGCGGCAACACCGGAGTGTGGGCCCCGATGTCGGCCGACCCGGAGCTGGGCTACATCTACCTTCCGGTCGAGACCCCGACCAACGACCTCTACGGCGGCCACCGGCCCGGCGACAACCTGTTCGCCGAGAGCCTGGTCTGCCTGGACGCGCGGACCGGCGAGCGGGTCTGGCACTACCAGCTCATCCACCACGGCATCTGGGACTACGACATCCCCACCGCTCCCACGCTGGTCGACATCACCGTCGACGGCCGGGAGATCAAGGCCGTGGCCCAGGTGACCAAGCAGGCGTTCACCTACGTCTTCGACCGGGTCACGGGCGAGCCGGTGTGGCCGATCGAGGAACGGCCGGTCCCCGCCTCGACCGTGCCCGGCGAGCTGGCCGCGCCGACCCAGCCCTTCCCCACGCGCCCCGCCCCGTTCGACCGCCAGGGAGTGTCGGGCGACGACCTCCTCGACTTCACGCCGGAGCTTGCCGCCGAGGCGCGGCGCATCGCGTCGGAGTACCAGCTCGGACCGCTCTACACCCCGCCGATCCTCGCAGGGGCGGAAGGCCGGCGCGCGCTGCTGATGCTGCCGCAGATGACGGGCGGTGCGAACTGGCAGGGCGGCGCGGTGGACGCCGAGACAGGCATCCTCTACGTCGCCTCGGTCACCAGCCCGACCGCCGCGGGGCTCGTGAACGACCCGAACCGCTCGACGATGGACTTCGTGGGCGGATTCGCCGGTCGGCGCGGCCGGGCGCGCCAGGGGTGCGGCGCGATCGGGCCGCTGGGCCTGCCCCTCATCAAGCCGCCGTGGGGACGCATCACGGCCATCGATCTCAACACCGGCGAGCACCTCTGGATGATTCCGAACGGCGACACCCCCGACTGCGTCCGGGACCATCCAGCCCTGAGCGGCGTAGACCTCCCGCGCACCGGCAAGCCGGAGCGGAGCGGCATCCTGGTCACCGGCTCCCTGGTCTTCGCCGGAGAAGGAGGAGGGCTCTTCGCCACCCCCACCTGGGCGGGCGGCGAGATGTTCTCCGCCTACGACAAGCAGACCGGAGAGACCGTCTGGGAGATGGAGCTCCCGAAGCGCCAGAGCGGCATTCCCATGACCTACATGATCGACGGCAAGCAGTACATCGCGATGGCGATCAGCGCCCGCGGCGAGCCGGCAGAGCTGGTGGCCCTGGCGTTGCCGTAGGCGACGGGCGGCGGCATGAGCAACCCGGCGGTCGAGATCGAGAAGCGACGGCATCGAGATCCGCACTTCGACGAGCGGAGAGCGCCCACGGCTCGTCTCGCCGACCTGAGCTTGCGGCGGTTCGAGGAGGAGTATCTCCCTTCGGCCGTCGATGCGGAGACGTTGGCCAGCAACGACCGTAGCATCGAAGAGCGGCTCGCCGCCGCCAAAATGATCGTGTCGGTCGACGACCCGGTCCCGACCGTGGGCGGCGTTCTCGTTCTCGGCAAGCGACCGCAGGACTTCCTTCCAGGCGCGTACGCGCAGTTCCTCCGGGTCGCCGGTACGGAGTTCGGCGACCCGGTCACGGACACGGAGGTCTGCCAGGGCGTGATCGAGGACGTCGTCCGCCGGCTCGACGACAAGCTCATCGCGCACAACCGTACGTCCGTCGACTTCCTCTCGGGACCCGTCGAGATTCGGGATTCGACCTATCCCCTGGATGCCGTGCAGCAGCTCGTCCGCAACGCCGTCATGCACCGGACCTACGAAGGCACGAATGCACCCACGCACGTGTACTGGTTCGACGACCGCATCGAGATCGGCAGCCCGGGTGGTGCGTACGGCGCGGTCAACGCCGGGAACTTCGGGCAGCCGGGCGTGGTCGACTACCGGAATCCGATTCTCGCCGAGGCGATGCGGGTGCTCGGTCTGGTGCAACGGTACGGCTTCGGCATACCGGCTGCGCGCCGGCTCCTGCGCGCAGCCGGACATCCCGAGCCGGAGTTCCGCGTGGATCCGACCTGGGTGCACTGCACGGTGCGAGCGCGCACCTGACGCGGGTCGCTGGCGACTCCGGACCCGCCGGCCGTGGCGGGCAGCATCGTTCACGTCCACCATTCCCAACCGGCTCTAAGGACAGCGATCGATATAGATTTGCCAATTGCACCCAGGCGCAGCCCGTTTTCTGCTGTCTCCCCGGGGTTGCCACGTGGCAAGGTAATTCCCGTCACCGTCCTAAGTAACGGAGAGTAGGGTGGTTAGCATCGCGCTAGGGGGATGCTGAACCCAACCAACAAGAGCTGCCGCAGCTCGGGTGGCAGCCCGCGCCTGGGCTGGAACGATGCCTCGTGGTACGCTCGGATTCGTGGAACCAAGCCGTCATCCTCAGCCCCCCGAACGCCGAGGCCTCAATCACGAACGGATGGAGACGAGCACCAGCCAGCGCGCGGGGGTCGAGGGCGTCCCCGTCGAGATGGTCCCAACCACGAGGCGCGAGCATATAACGGGGTTCGCTGCGCTGAACATCCCCCACGCCTTGCGTCTGGGGGGCGATTGGCACGAGGCATGGTTGGACGTCAAGCCGACCCAGGTCTCGCCCCACCAAATCACCGACGAGAGGCGCTTCGGACGCCTGCTCGACCGGCTCGGCAACAGCGGCCTTCGCGACGCCAGACGCGGCCTCGCACTACTCGGCCACCCGGCCGCGACCTGGCCCGAGAAGGTCTGGGCAGCCACACACGAACGGGCGGTCATCGAGATGGCGTGGGCTCGGCTGGAAGGGATCATCGCCGAAGACCTACCGATGGGACTGCCGCCGGTGGACCGGTACAGCTTCGAGCGAATCCTGCCGTACCCGGACCAGTGGGTGCGAGTACGCTGGTGGGCATGGCGCCTGCGCGGCGTGCTAACGGAGCTGGCGGCGTGGGATGACTGGCAAAGAGAGTGGTGGCCATAAGCTGTCCGCCGATACCGTTCACAGCGGCCGAGGTGCGACGCGAAGCGTTCCTGTGGCGCCTAGCCGGTGCGTTCCAGGCACTGATGGATGAGGCGAGGAACCCCTGCGCGCTCAAGGGCGGCACAGCCCTGCGGTTCCAGACTGAACTGAGCAGGCCATCGACCGGCCTGGACTTCGAGGGCGACAGGCCGGTCAGCGTCCGGAAGACGCTGGTGAAAGCGATGGCGGCAGCCGCACGCGACCGACGAACTCGTTGCCCCCCACCGGCTGGCCTGAACGGGAACACGAGAATCCCAAGTCCGTGGTGGACGCGATAGAGAGCCGTGTCTGCGAACGCCGCCGGTCGACACGATCCACGGCATGAACAGGACCGGCACTCGCGAGCGATTGTCGTTTCGTTTTTCCGGGCCTCGCTTGCCGTCGCCGGCTGCGTGGAGGACCGTCCCCCCCGGAAGAAATCGCCGTGCGTCCCGGCGCATGGTTCCCAGGAACTCGGACTCGGATGGGCTTGCCGGGCATGAACGCGGCATAGCGGAAGGTTGGCCATGGCCGGTACCTGTCGGCGGTTGGCTCGCGGTCGAGGGGGCGGCAGAGCGGTACCTGGTTGCCACGCCGTCGTCGAGCGCCGACACGACCAGGTCAACCTGCGGCCGAGACTGGAGGGCAACGCATGATCGCGACAGGGACACGGCCGGCGGCGCGTCTCGTGGGGCTGGTGGCCGCCGCACCCTCGAAGGGGTTTCGAACGCGGGCGGCGTGCGGCGGTGGCGCTGGTGGTTGCCGTCACCTCGGCCGACGCTGCGGCTCAGCTTCCGGCGACGGGATGGACCGACCACCCCATCCGCCTTGGCGTGACGTCGATCAAGACGGCCCATTTCGACGAGTTGCGTGCGCGGGTCACGGCACTGCGGGCCCGAGACGGACCGTCGCCGGTACGGTGGACGGACCCCGTCCTGACTCCTGGGGCAACCACGGTCAGGCGGGCCCACCCCGCGGAGCTGCGCGCCGCGCTCGCTGGCGTGTACGACGCGAGGGAGCAGCTCCAGCCGGCCTACGCGGACCGCACTCTGACGGCGGGCCGCGCCGCCGTCAGGGCAGCCCACGTCATGGAGCTGCGCGAGGCGGTCGAGGTTCCCGAGAGCCCCACCCCGTTGCTGGAGCCGTACTACACGCCGCTCCCGGTCGACGTCATCGACCCGAGCTACCGGCCTCCTGCCAACATCTCGGCGTCCGCGGATCTGGACGGCGACGGGCACGAGGACCTCGTCCTCTTGGGCTTCACCTTTCCGACGAGTGACGTGACGGCGGCGAACTACCGCCCGCAACCCGGACGGGTCTTCCTGGGTGACGGCGACGGCGGGTTCAGGCGGGCGCCGGCCGAGCTGCTCCCGGTCGACACGTTGAACACCGTTTAACCCGAGCTGCTGCCGGTCGCGTACCCTTGTGACGGTATCGCATGGAATGTGAACTGGAACTACTTGAACGACAGTGTGGCGAGCGATCGGAGCAGCCCCCACTACTTTTCGTTCACGGCTCGGGTCACGCAGCGTGGTGCTGGGACGAGCACTTCCTGGACTTCTTCGCCGAGCGTGGTTTCAGCTCGTACGCCGTGAGCCTCCGCGGTCACGGGAACAGTGGTGGCCTCGAACGTCTACGGTGGGTGTCGGTCGCGCAATACGTGAGCGACGTCGCCCGCGTGGCCGCGCGATTGCCGCGCGCGCCGATTGTCGTCGGCCATTCCTTGGGCGGACTCGTCGTGCAGAAGTATCTCGAGAATCACGAAGCGCCGGCCGCGGTACTGCTCGCGCCGTCGCCCGTGGTCGGAATGCTGCGCCCGGGCGTGCGGCTGTTCCTACAGAATCCGTGGCTCTTCATGCGGGCACATCTCACTCTCGAGCCCAGCACGTTGTTCTCGACGCCCGAGCTCGCCAGGAAGTTCCTCTTCTCACCTGATCTGAGCGAAGAGCAAGTGCAACGGTACGCAGGGCGACTCGGGCGTGAATCCTTCCGCGCCTATCTCGAGACGATGTACAACCTGCCGACTCCAGAGCGCATCCGAGGCACCCCCATGCTGGTACTGGGAGGGTCGCTCGACTACCTCATTCCACCGTCCGAGATCAGGTCTACGGCCGACGCATGTCATGCGGAGTCGAAGATCGTTCCCGGGCTTGGGCACGATTTGATGCTGGACGCGGGGTGGGAGCGGGCGGCTGACGTCTTGCAGGAGTGGCTGGTCCGAACGCTGGCGCCTTCATCGGCAGGTTCGCAATGACTGGACCAGACCGGCAGAGGCGGCTGGGGAAGCGGTAGCGCTTCTATCGGTTCGGTGGCAGTAGCGTCTCCAGCTGTCCTGGCTCCCCAGCGTCGGCACCACGTTGTGTCCTTCCCCGGTCTGCGGACAGCTCCACGCGCGCGTACCTGCGTATTTCGGTGAAGTGGAACACGCATCCCGGGGATGTGGAACACGGATTCCGGCGAAGTGGAACGCTCGTGTGTGGACGCCTCCCTCAAATGCAAGTATTTTCTGCGTCGCTACCCTGCGCTCGGTTCTCGCCAGTCTGCTGCTACCGAAGGGAGGCACACTGATGCAGGGCCGTGGGCACCTTGTTTCATGACCGAATCAACAGAGACCTGCTGTCGGGAGAACTCACTTCGTCGGTCGGATGGTTCGGCACATGCGGTCAGGTGCTGTCGTGTGTCCGGCCTCATCGTTGCGGCATATCACACGCCGCGGGCCCGTATGGAGATACGCGGGTCGAGTCCAAATCGTCGGAGTGTGCTCGAAGGCACCTGAACGTTCGCTGGTTTTCCCGACCCCGTCTCGTTGACCTTTTGCCCTTAGCCCGGATTATTCCTGACGACCTCGATTCGACCACAATCGAAGTTCGAGAGGCGGCGAGCAGGAGATTGCGATGGAACGAGTGAACTCACGTCGAACGTTGTGGGTTCGCTGGGTCGCGTGT
>MKWU01004732.1_pt1 | contig 15687 bp, 10 predicted proteins | sample 809101 | NCBI WGS metagenome assembly MKWU01 (sample SAMN05860141, study PRJNA318959) | sponge metagenome | host: Aplysina aerophoba | place: Slovenia: Piran, Adriatic Sea, Gulf of Piran | collected 2013-05-07 | reverse complement strand
CCCCACCAGTCAAGTTCATTGTTAGGACATGAATTTTATTATGATCAGAATAAATATAAAGTAGATTATGTTTATGATCATCAAGAGTCTTTATCTTTAATGGATAATTTTAGACATAAGCGAGGCTTATGCGGGGGGACTAGCTTAGAAGTGCCTGACAGTGATTTATCAAAAAAATTAGATCACTTAAGAAACTATAATTTTGCGGTGCAAATTCTAAAAGGTGTGCCTTCTAAATTTAAGTATAAAATAGGTACATGTAACATTGTGTGTGAGTATCCATGGGATAATTTAAATGAAGCAGTAGAAGGTCATGAAAAAAAGGAAAAGGTAGAAGAAAAAATAGATAAGATTAAAAAGAGAGATTCTCAGATTTGTGAAATAAGTATCGATAAAGCTAGTTTTTATGCTGATAGTGAGTTGGGGTATAGTCCTAAGCTATATCGATTAACATCACTTATATATCACAATAAATTATATGCTCGTCAATTTGTTGGCTATGAAGGAGATAGATCTAAAGTGGGTAATCCTTGGGGTGGTTATTTTTTGCCTGATTACAAGCATGATAACATAGATAGATCATTTTGTAATAATATCACTATTCCTGTTAGCATAACTATGCCTGGTGGTCCTAATTCAACTGTACTTGGTGGTTTAGATGACGGTGAGGGTAACGATATTAGAAATAAATGGGATAATCATCCGTATATGGCAATGTATAAACCAGTTGATCCAGCGAAAGTGAGCTTTAAAAATACGTGCATGAGAGTGTGCAATATCACACAAAGCAGTGATCTTCCTAAGGGTGTAAGGCATCACTTTCGTCGGGTAGGTTATGAATATTTAAAATTACAAAAGTTTTTTGGTGGCTTAAAAGCTAGCTTGTACAAGAAATCAATAATAACAGGACAAATAAATAGCTTTATTGAAGATATTGAAAAATCTAGAGAGAAGTTTTCAACATGGAATCCTGGAGTATTTGATCCTAAAGTATTTGGTCCTAAAAAAGAGTTTGAAGATCAGGCTGAAGGAGATGTAAAAAGTCATGATTTTCTTGTGCCTATTCAATCTCTTGAATTGATAGATGCCTCAGGCAATTCAGGTAATTTTAAGGCAAGCATTAGGGAGAAGGATGAAAGTGAGAACGAGTGTGTTATAAAAGCACTTAATAGGTATATACACAATTCAAAAAGCAGTGAGCAAGAAAGCAGTGTGTTGAGGTTGATGATCCAGCCGTTGCATTTTGAAGAAGATAGTTGTGATGAAAAAGGAAAATCTTACCTTAACGCTCTTAAAGCATTAAAGATTTCGAATCGTGATGTTGATGATAAGGACAATGATAAAATTATTATTGAGTATAAATATAAGGTCGAGAATCCCTCTTAGATGTTTTTTAGTTATAGTGTCAGCCTTCACTCTACGTTTCCACTTCAGTCAGGTCATCTATATCCTCTTAAAGCTTCTTATCAAGAATCATATTCTTGTATTTCAATTACAGTGCAAAGTTAATAGTTAAGCATCTCAAAAAGCCTATTCACATCTTCTAAAACTTGACTTAATTTCTTTCTATAAAATCCTCCATTAATAATAAAAATGACATGACGGTATGGGCTAATAATTACGTCTATTGCAGCACCCAAAATCACTGAGTCTCCCAATGAGAATATCGAGCTTTGCTAGCTTCTATAAATAGGTAGAAGTTGAGAGGTGAAGACATTACAGAAATTCATTTTAGTTTTCTTCGTTGACTCATTCAGACTTTTCTTAGAGCCATTCTCTTTTTTTGCTAAGAGCTATCCTATGAAACTTGCAAAGTTTGTAGAACGGATACCATCTGATGTGGTTTGTTAAGCTATTCAGTCAACATCTACAGGCGTGTTAGCTTGGTATATGTTTCACACTCAATGTTAATCTCAACTAGGCAGCATGACAGTAAGTGATGTTACCCGGGAAAAGAAATTTTCTATCTTTGATCCAGAAGATCTTACAGTGGAAGCTTTGCTGTTTCAATCAAGCTACCTTAGCATTGACCAAAAAGTGGAGCAACACTGCGAGATGGTATATCGTTTGAAGTACCCGAATTTTGAAGTGCAAAAGTATTTAGCTGAAGGACTTTTGACACATGTGACTGATGGCAAAATAACAATGGATCATAGTAGAGAGCTGGTGGCTTTGCTTGTAAAAAACAACTTTAAAAGTTTTACAGAGTCTCTTGAAGTTCGTTTAGCTGGAATTCCTTATCAATGGCATCAGCAGGATCTAGCGAGATATGAGGCTTGGTATGCTGGCTTGCTTTTGCTTTATATGGGGTTTTGCAGCCAAGTAGTAGATGTTGGTGCTGAAGAATCTAGCAGTCACGGCCGATATGGTGTTGCGGGAGAAGAGTCAGGTTTTTGTCTTTGAACTTAAAGTGATCAATAGTGCTGCAGACAAAGCAATAGCAGCAGCATTAAAACCGATTGAAGAAAAGAAATATGCCGATAAGTATATGGAGCAAGAGCAGAAGGTTGAAGCAGTTTATGCAATAGCTTTGGTTTTTGGTAAAAAAGAGAAAAACTTAGTGGGCTGGAAGACAAAGGATCTATTGTCATGAGATCAGAGATAAAGAATGTGAGAAAAGATTTTTTTCTGCATGCTAGTCTGAGATTTGGTTTTTTAGGCTTACTTCCTGCCTTCTATTCGACGAACTTTTTTTACGGATCAGATTGTTCGGTTTATATCGTCGTAGACTGATTCACTTTGCCAAGTGATGACTTATGAGGAGAATTATAACTCCTTACTCATACATGTAATTAGTGCTAGGATGGGGATGCTTTGAAGCTCCTAGTACGTTCTGTAGGTCTTCTCATTTTTTTTAGAGATCAAGAACCACAATATTTGGTATTCTGCGTTGATAGTATGGTGTTTGGTTAGTAGAGTGAAGTATGTGTGATGAGTTACAGAAAATATATGTAAGCGATTGATATAATTTGATTTTTTGTTCATAGACGCAAGATCTGTTTGTCATAGTCCATATATTTTTCAACGAGAGTTAATATTGGGTTGATGATTACCGACTAGACTTGTTAAGTGCTTGCTTTTACTTCAAGATATTCGGATTATTATAATAAAAGACTGTAACATGTTGTCTTGTTTTTGCTTATTATTGCCATTGAGATCCATCTCTATGATTTATATGATGATATCTCGTATTACTATCGTTCTCTTTTGTTCTGTGGTTGTTGTCTTTCCTTTTAATTCTTTAGCTTTTAGTCAAGATGGTCCAGTTAAGAAAATTTCAGGCAACATGCCTAAGGAGTCCTCGGATAATTTGAGCGGAATATCCAGTCGAAAATATTATCGAGTGGATAATCAACAACTTCTAAGCTCTAGTGATGTTATAACACAGTCATTTACTATGGATGAAATAGCTAACACATATTACCGTAAACCTACCATTGATATGGTATGGTTTGTTGATCATCCCATGAATGGCTTGACTCCTGATAATAGTGGTAGATCATATGTTAAAGATGAAATTGAACTTATTATAAGGAATTTAAAAGGTGTGGTTGATTTGAAAATAGCTCTTTATGCACTTTTACATCCTAGAGTCATGTTTAATTCTCAAGAAATTGGAGATTGGAATAGAAAATTGAAAGAAGCTAACGGTGAAGGTCCTGACAGTAAAGATAGGTTTTTTCAATTTGCCAATTTTTTTGAGCCTAGTCAGCTATTAAAAAATGCTTATCTTTGGCTAACATTTGGTATTCCAGATAGAGAAAATATCACATTTTCATCGGAATATAAAGGTATATTCAATGATTATTTGCCTTTATATAAAAAGTTTTATGGGGATTCTTTTTCTTATACTAATGGCCATGCCATTAGTGGTACAAAAAGGGATGGGTTTTTTAGAGATCCTCGTAATGTTGAAGGAGTGTATAAAAAAATATTTGTATTTGTTACCTCAGAAGATTCTAGAAGATATAGTGCAAGGCAGTTAAAAGCCAGTCAGAAGAAAGAGATGTTCAATGATCTAAAAAATGAAGGTAGTATTAGGGTTTTTATGAAAGGAACTTATCCGTTGAAGTCTGGATCTAAAATACTTTTTGACTCTGATTATTTGCAAAGCCCATCAGAACCAAATTATTATCGTTTTCCATCTGTATTTAGTTACTGGTCTCATATGGCTCTTTTAGGCGGTGTACATAAAGATATTGCGCAGCCTTCTTTAGATGACCTGCTTAAAAATGTTGATATGAAGGATGTGAGTGCCATAGAAACTACATTAAAATCAAAAGCATCTGAACGTATTAAAAAAGCTGTTCAAAGATGGACTATAAATAAATATAGTTTACATATGAATAATGAAGATTTTATTAATGAAATTATGGGTAAAAAAGAAGCTTATGAAAGTAATCAACCAGTGCGGGCTATGTTTCCTGCTAGAAATAATGCAGAAATAAGTGAGTATCTTTATACTCTTAACAATCGCAATAATAAAAAAGAAGAAAATAATATAGAAAAAATTGATGTTTGGTCGTTTGTTTTTGATGGTTTTAGTAGCCCCCCAAAAGGTAAAAGGAAAAAAAAAAAAGCTTTTTCCCCCCCCCCCCCCCGCAGAAAATAGTAATTCTTTAGGGCTACAGATGAATGATGAATTTGTTTCCTATGGAAATACATTCAAAATTGATCATGTATTTAATCATCAAAAATCTTTTGCTTTAATGGATTATTTTGGCAGTACCAGAGGATTATGTGGATTCTTTTATGATAGTTATAATCCTGAGGAATGGAGTGAGATGTATACTCTTCGCTCCGAGGCAGGGGGTGTCCGGGAGGCGCGTAAATTAGATTACACTGAAAAATCGCGTTCAGACCGTCATGGAAAGTGTCAGATTGTATGTGAGCATTCTGTGCAAGATTTAGCATCATCTTTTGAACGTCGTTATATGCCATTTTTTCCAATGAAATCTATGAATCCTGAGAACAGTATGACTGTAGCAGAAGGTAGAGACATAGCTCAAAGAATAAGAGCTAAGTTTGATGCATTTAAAGACTCTCATTCATGCGAAATTCATTCATTTCAAAGCTGGAAGGAAAAGAATAATAGAGTTACTCATGATGCTAAAGAAGAGCTAGCATGGATGAGATTTGGTGACAAGTTGTATATTAATCATTTTGAAAAGGATGAACGTAATTCGGGTTTTTATCGTGATAGTAAAGTCATACCTTTTGCTGATTATACGTATCTTTATGCTGGTGTAGGACAAACTCGATATCGTAATAATCATCGAAATAAAGAGGCTGTAGATAATAATAACACAGAGCATACGTTACATATTTGTTCTAGATATCATGAATTTATGAGCGGTCCTATTAGGAGTCGTGAAACAAGCAATAATACAAATAAGTTCAAGAGTTATATGGATAGGGCTTATGAAGCTACATTACAAACAAAGGATATGTTTCTTGCAGAGGATCTGTCAGGAAAATGCATGAGAGTTTGTAATATTACAGAAGGTAGGAGGGGCAATCCTACTCCTACGTGTAGTGTTAAACGAGTAGGTCGTGAGTACATAAAATTGCACGAATTTTTTGGGGGCTTAAAAGCTAGTTTTTGCAGTGTGGGTGAACGTGAAGATAAAATAGAAGGATTTATTGAGGAGATTAAAGGTGCTAAAAATACGTTTTCGCAATGGAATCCTGGAATGCTTAGCCCTAAAGACGGCCCTGAAGGCAACGAGATAGAGTTTGCAGTTGAGAGGAATGTAACCAATATTAATAGTCATGATTTTGATGGTCCTATTCAAAGTATTGAATTGAAAGATGGGCCCGGAAATGAAGATAATTTTGTTGCAAGCATTGAAGTTGGTAAAGATCAGAATAATTGCGTTATAAAAGCCCTTAATAGATATATACACACATCATCAAAAACCAATGAGTTGCGGTTGATGATTCATAAAGCACATTTTGCAGCTGAAAGCTGTGTTCCTGAAGGGGAATTGTATCTCAAAGCTCTTAGAAAACTCGAAGCTTCGCAAGAGAGTGAGGATGATAAAAGTGATAAAATTTTTATCACTTTTAAAAAAGAAAAAGATGAACAACCTTAATCTCTAAGTCTATGGTTGTATCCTGGCTAGAGAATATTCCGTTATATATGTTGATTCTATACCAAATCAGGGAGGGGATAAAAACAGTCTTTATTCGTTAAGAGATCATGGCAAATACATATCACGTGACTTTATTCTTTTGTTTTGGTTTCAGCTGTTGTGGTTCTTGCTTGCTCTTTGATGATAATCACGGAACAAGCACTTTCTTCCATGAGAAGATCGTTGTCACGTCTGCGAAAGGAGCTGAACCAACCTTGTTTTTTAGGTGCATGTGGACAGATGAGAAGATCATAATCTTCAGATAAAGAGATGATTTGTCTTAAAGGGGTATCTGATTCAAAAATCATCTTCTTTGCTTGAACATCTCGGGTATGAATCATAACATCGGTGATGCTTTGTGAGAGCTCTTCTCGTCTTTGTAGAGAATCCAGATACGATACACATGTCACCACCGTGATATCATCGGTTTCATGCATCTCTGCTAGGGCATAAGCGAGTTGAATGGGAATAGGGCTGATGTGATCTTCTCTCAAATAAACAAGAATCTTTCGAAAATAACGGATGCCAGCATCTTGGTAGGTGATAAGATGACAGCCAAGATGTTCTTCTAGCCAACCCACTTGATCATGCATAGTGAAAGTGCCGAAATCGCGTCCTCCCCATTCGCGAATCAACCACGAGCAATTGAGTCTTTGAGAGATATCATAGACCGTTGCAAAGAGATCATGGGAGACAATAGGATCAAAAGAAATACGAAATTGATTCTTCTTAGACATAACACGAATGCGGCGAGCCAGTGAGCGTACACTCGATGAATCTACCACATCATGAACAGATGTTTGTTCAGGGACCTCGGTGAGATGTACGACCTCTAAGCCACGTTTCTTAGCCACCACAATGCCCAGTTCAATCAATGTGTCAGGGCTACGCTCTTTACCATATAAACACACCACTACCCCAGCAAAGCGCTGTCTGACATTATCAAAAGAAGCATGGCGTTCTAAATTGAGTTCTTGATCGATAAGATCTTTACGCATGCCACGAAAACCTACCACGCCGCGGCGTGAAACACGCTCTCTTGAATAAAACGCATAGGTTAAAACGCCAGGAATTAAGACTAAAATGATGGCATATAACATATACTGTCTTAATGCTGCTAGCAGCATACAGCTTAAAATGATGCCCAAAATAGGCAACCAAGGATACATGGGAGAGGCAAAGCCTGGCTTATACCATTGCACTCGGGTTTCACGCAAGACAATGACAGTTAAGTTCACCATCAAAAAAGTCAAAATAAGAAATACAGAGGCAAACTTGGCAAGTTTTTCCACATCGAGTAGTAATATGATGGTTGCCACTAATAAGCAACTGAGAACAATAGAATTTACAGGAGTGAGGTACTTGCTGTTGAGTTTTCCTATAAACGAAGGTAGCAATTGATCACGAGCCATGGCAAAAGGAAAACGAGAGGCAGCTAAGACGCCAGCATTAGCCATGGATACCATAGTGAAAACAGCTACAGCACACATCAGCGCACCGAGATATTTGCCACCGATAAAGTTGGCAATAGAATAGACAGGATGTAGATCTTCTTTGTTGGGAGGATTTAAGTAAGGCAGCACTTCTGCATAAGCTAGTGCAACCATGACATATAACGCTCCCACGATACCCATGGAATAAAGAATACCTCGTGGCAAATTGTGGTCAGGATTTTTCACTTCACCTGCCACAGCTGCTACCTTTAAAGCACCAGCATAACTTACCACCACAGTAGCTGTGGCAAGTAAGGTACCGGAGATATTATGGCTAAAAGGGGAGACCCTATGAAGGGTTTGGGGATCAAAAATCGCCCAGGTACTCATGGAAGCAAGAGCAAATATAGCTACTGAGATGACGATACCGATAATATCTGACATCTTACCCATGCCAAATACATTGAGTGCAAGAATAAGCAACAATAGTCCTACAGCAGCTTCTTGGATAGGAATATTCACAATAATGCTAAGATAGGCAGTGGTTCCTATCAAAGCAAAAGCTGACTTAAATAAAAGAGCTAGCCATAAGCCAAATCCAGCGATAGTACCAGCGAAAGGGCCAAAAGTACGCTCAATGTAAATATAAGCTCCACCTGAGGTGGGCATGGCTGTGGCTAATTCCACAATACATAGCGAAGGAGGAAGAACACAGAGTAGAGCTAAAAGATAAGCTAGCCAAAGACTATCACCTGCATCTACTATAGCTACACCTGGAAGCACAAAGATACCAGGGCCTAACATAGCCGATAAAGATATAATGATTATCGCTTTTAGCGATAAGCGACGCTCTAAGACTTCCATGAAAACGATATACCTATCATCAAAAACCACACTATTATCTGACTTATCTGACTTATCTGATTCATCTGATTATCTATGAGAGCCTCACATTTGAAATGATCTTACCGTCAAGATATTCTATGACATTCTTATAGTGTTTTCTTCGTTTGTTATTGATCGAAACATGCACCATCTTAGCATATCTATGACTTATCAACTTTAAGGAGCATGCCATGGCTGGACATAGTAAATGGAAAAACATTCAACACCGCAAAGGAAGTCAAGATCAAAAACGTGCCAAGATATTCAGTAAAATCGGCATTGAACTACAGGTTGCTACACGTTTAGGAGGAGAAGATGCCGCAGCTAATCCTCGTCTTAGAGGAGCTATTCAAAAAGCTCGTGGCGCCAATATGCCAAAAGATATCATCGAACGAAACATCAAGCGTGGCCTTTCATTGCCACAAGGACAGGACTATAAAGAAAAATACTACGAAGGTTTTGCTCCAGGCAATATCGCCATTTTGGTATATTGCCTTACGGATAATATCAACCGTACGGTTTCAGAGGTCCGTTACGGTTTTTCTCGTCATGGTGGTAGTTTAGGTACAGAAGGTTCTGTGTCATGGATGTTTTCCCATAAAGGCTTGATTGTCTATGCATCTAAAGATGCATACAATGTGGCAGCTCTTATGGAAAAAGCCATTGATGGTGGTGCTGAAGACATTCAAGAGATCGATGATTACTGTGAAATTACCTCTTCAGTGGAACAGTTTATTGTCTTAAAAGACATTCTTGAACAATCTTTTGGTACCGCTCAAGTGGCAGAACTTACCTGGATTCCGCATAACCCTGTAACTCTTTCAACTCTAACAGATAAAGAAAAGTTGCTAAAAATCACTGACTATCTTGAAGATCTCGGTGATGTTCAAGCTATCTATCATAACGCTGTGATAGATGATGAAGATAAGAAATCATAAAGAGTCATTACATCACTACTCATTACCACTTATGCTTTTTTATATACCAGCTTGATGGATGTGATGGATGTGAATCATAAGTAGCTAGGGATGTTTGTGCTTTGGTGGATAGTTTTTCATATAAACATTGATCTGCTTGCGATAGAGGCTGCCACTTTAAGAAAAGATCTTTGAAAGGATGCCACATAAAAGCACGTTTGGTTAAGCGTGGATGAGGGACACATAACTCTGGGTGAGATGATTCATAAGGTGTTGTGTGTAATGTATCTTGGGTTATATGGCTATGAGGTGAACTGGAGGAGATATAGAGAATATCGAGATCCAACATACGATCATCAAGTCTTTTTTGGCGTTTTCTGCCATAATGTTGTTCTAAAGCGAGTAAGTAAGAAAGTTGCTTGTAAGGATCAAAAGATGATTGCCAGTGACAGACAGCATTAAGAAAGAGGTTTTGAGCCACTCCTCCTTGAGGATGATTCAGGTACATATCACTTACTCTTTGGATTTTTCCCACAGAGGACATATCATCCACAACAGCACGAAAGCGAGCTATCATCTCAGAGGTGCTGCCGATGCTCGCACCTAAGGCTATGAATGCGTTATAATGAGGTTTTTTGACACAAGAATGGCTCATAAGGTCTTAAAACTCCACTCCATGGACTTACACACAACACATACAGTTTCATATAACCATGTCTGATGCATCAGCTCATTTTACCATCACCTTAAAGGATTATCCGGTCTTTTTGGCTATAGGTGTGCTGCCTCAAGAGCTTGTGGAGGCTCAAGATATCAAAGTATCTCTTCGTCTTACTTATTCGTGTTCATCTGCTGTTTGGGGGCAGCCTCTGAGTAAGATGCTTGATTATGGTTTGATCACACAAGCCATTGATAAGCATAGTCAAACTCAGGAGTCTTTTGACTTAGTGGAAAATTACGTACAATCTTTATGCGTTTATCTTAGGGATTATCTTGGTAAACATATTCCTGAGTGTATGTCTTTAGGACCACTCGATTTGGAAGTGGAAAAAACCATCTTGCCATCCTCTCTCACTAAAGGGGGAACTCTTAAGATAGGCTGTAGAAAAACTCTATGACACATAATCCACTACCATCACTCTATACCATCACATTAGGTGATCCATTTAGCATCAATGTCACAGCTCTTGGCCAGTGTTTTGCTCACCTAGAAGAGCTATTTTCTCTAAACAACATACAAGGTGTGATCATTGGCCATCATGGGCTTTATTGTGCTCAGCTTCAAGAAGCAGCAAAGCAAGGGTTAGTGTCTTCTGTTCTTTGTAACAAACTGACCTCATTACCGTGTATCCATGTTCTTGCTGATGACAGCAAGAACATGGCAGACGTCTTTGCTGATAAGTTAGTTACAATCCACTCACCGTGGTGTTTTCTCCATAGCGGTCCTGATCTGTCTGGCCTGCCTCACACCACACAGCTTTCTGTGAAACAACGCGGTGCCGTTTCTTTAAAAGCTTTGGAGGCTTTGCGCTATATCAGTGATTATGCTGATCAACATCATCTGTCACTTTCTGTTATCACATCACCTATTGATAAGTTTGCTAGTCAAACAGCAGGGTTTTTGTATTCAGGGCATACAGAATATTTTACGGATTTATGGCAAGGCCATAAATCCGCTATTATGGTGTTGTATGGTGAGCGTTTAAAAGTAGGACTTCTTACCCATCACTTACCTCTAAGAGAGGTAAGTGATGCATTATCTGTTGATCTGATACAGCAAAAAACTCTTGCTTTTGTCCGAACACTCCGTCATTTAGCTCAGCTTGACGGATCACCTCCTCTTCGTCCTATCCGTATAGCATTATGTGGTGTCAATCCTCACTTATCAGATGGTGGACTGTGGGGAAATGAAGAGGAGGATATCTTCATTCCTGCTCTTTGCGGCTTAAAAAAAGAGCAACAACAACTGGGCTTTATAGTAGATTTAGTGGCTGCTGATAGTGCCTTTTATCATGCTTATCACCAGCGTTATCATGGTGTATTAGCTGCCTACCATGATCAAGGACTGGGCCCTATAAAGACCGTTCATTTTGACAGTGCTGTTAATATCACGGGTGGTTTGAGGCATTTTCGGCTTTCTCCAGATCATGGGCCTGCTTGTGATCTCTATATGAGCTCACAAGCAAGTTTTAGGAGTTTTCTGGCTTGCTCAAAGCTTGCGCTTTGTTATCATAAAACATTTCATCATGACTAATGCACGCTGTTGTGTTGTTTTCATCTTTTTTGAGAGTTTTGTAGGTGAATGCTAGATTGTCATCCCGTGCCCCTGTTAAGCAAGTGAGTGTGCGTGGAGCATGTACTCATAATCTTAAAGATATCGATGTGGATTTTTTCAGAGAAAAGATCACAGTGGTTACCGGGGTGAGTGGTTCAGGTAAAAGTTCTTTGGTTTTTGATACCGTTTTGCAAGAAGCTAAACATCGTTTCTTTTCTACCTTATCGCATTTTGGTAGAGGTTTTTTTGATATGGGTGAGCGTACAGCTGTACGCTCTATTACAGGTCTTTCATTGGCTATATCACTGGAACAAAACGAAACCGCTCCATCGTTGCGTTCAACCGTAGGGACACTAACTAATCTCAGTGAATTGCTTGGTGTATTTTGGGCGCGTTTTTGCAAGCAAGCTTGTCCTAAACATTTTCATAGTTGTTCTGCTATTGCCTCAGTGGAAGATATTCTTTCAGCTATAGTTGCAGAATTTGAAGGACACAAAGTAGCGGTGGTTTCTCCTGTGGCTTATAGTAAAAAAGGTCTTTTTAAAAAAGAAATAGAGCAGGCCCGTCGTAGTGGTTTTGTTACGGTTGTGATTAATGATAAACACTATGATGTGGATAAAAAACTACCGCGCTTTGAGCCATCAAAACGCTACACAGTGAAATTTATCCACAGCTATCATACTGTTAAACATAATAAAACTTTTGGCAATGCTGTGAAGTCAGCATTGCGTATGAGTCAAGGACGTGTGGAGCTTATCACTGAGAGCAAAGAGGCTTCATTGTTTTCGACAACCAGTGGTTGTCCAGAATGTGGTTTTAGTTGGCCCTCTCTTGATGGGCGTTATTTTTCAGCTAATTCTTTGGGAAAATGTCCTACCTGTGATGGTATTGGTACTCTTGATACAGAAGCTATCGATGTAGAGGTGGATGGTAATTTGTATAATCACAGTCTGGGCATATGCCCAGACTGTGATGGTAGTGGACTTGATAGTAAGTACGATGTATTAACCATCAACAAAAAATCTTTGCGTTCGTTATACAATATGGATCTTACAGATCTTTACGACTTTGTTCTTTCAGCAAGAAAGAACAAAGTCTCTGAGCAAACCACTTGGCAAAGTCTTCTAGAAGAAGTGAGCCGTGAATTAGAAAAACTCCTTAAATTAGGACTTGGACATCTTTCTCTTGGCAGGCGCATCACCGGGCTGTCTAATGGAGAACGACAAAGACTACGGCTAAGTTCTATTCTTATTGAGCCTTTACGTGGGGTGCTTTATATTCTCGATGAGCCTAGTCAAGGACTTCATCCTGCTGATCTCAAAGCCATTTGGCAAAATATCCTGACTCTTAAAGAACTCGGTAATACGTTGATTATTATCGATCATGATAGTTTTTTTATGCATCATGCTGATTATATTGTAGAACTTGGCCCTGGCGGTGGGCGAAGTGGTGGCCATGTGGTGGCAGCCTTTGCTCCAAAAGATGCTCAATCTTTTGTGCGTAAGTCTCTCACAGCAAAGATGCTTGCAGCAGGTGGTACTAAGTCTAAGTCCACTAAACGCTCTAACCTGCAATCCACGTCTCAAAGTTCTCAGAGCTTTGTTTCTCTATCTGATGTTTCTTATAGATATCTTGACATCAAAAAACTTCACATCAAAAAGCATGCTATTAACGTGGTAAGTGGGGTATCGGGGGTAGGAAAAACCACTTTGGTGATGGGGGTTTTAGCTCAAAACTTTGCTGCATGGGCAGAAGCAAATCAAACAAAGAAAAAAACCTCTTCTACCGTTACACCTCGTCTTTGGCCTTTGTATTGCACAGATATCTGTGGTCATGAAGATATTCTTATGAGCCGGCTTATTGATCGTAAGCCTATGGGCAAGTCCACAGTAAGTATGCCGGCTACTTACCTAGATTGTATGAAATTCTTGCGTGATCTTTATGCTAAGTTACCAGCTTCTCAGGTGGCGGGCCTGCAGTCTTCACATTTTTCTTTGGCAAGTGATCTTGGTCGTTGTCTTTATTGTCAAGGTAAGGGGTTTTTGAGGCATAGCATGAAGTTTCTTGCTGATGCCAAAGAAGTGTGTCCCAGGTGTCATGGTAAGCGTTATCAAGACTATATTTTAGCCATCACCTATAAAGGTTACTCTTTATCGGATCTACTCTCTTTGAGTCTTGCAGAGGTAGCTGATATCTTTCAACATCACAAGCATCTTAAACAACGCCTGCAGCCAGCTGTGGATTTAGGGCTGGGTTATCTTATATTTGGTCAGCCCAGCATTTCTTTGTCAGGTGGTGAGGCCCAACGTCTTAAACTGGCTCGTTATTTAGCTAAACCTCATGGTAAGCACGAAGTCTTTATTATGGACGAACCTACCCGTGGACTTCACGACCAAGATGTGAAGTTACTTCTTGCTGCCCTACGTAACATTGTCTCTTTAGGTAGCACGGTGATTATTATTGAACATCATAGTCATATTATCAAAAATTGTGATCATCTTGTGGATCTTGGTGTAGGTCCTGGACGTAAAGGCGGAAAGCTTCTCTATCAAGGTCCTCCTTTACAACTCTTGTCTAATAGATCCATATCATCTCTTACAGCTCAATACATGACAGCCCATTCATAACAAGGATAGCTATGATGGCTAGAGTTTAGATCCGAGGACTACAAACTACAAAGAGTGGTTTTAGCTTCGATGTCTTTTTTTATGTATGTATCTTTATCTTTAGTTAGACATTGCAAATATAGACTTAGAAATTTATGCAAAAGTCTAGTTCAAGGCTTTTCATGATGTATGCGTTAAGTTGATGAATCATACATTAAATAAAGTATTTGTGAGCTTGACTTAAATGAAATGAGTGTTGATGACAAAAAAATGAAGGCTGTTACTAGTCCATTGAGGAATCACAAAGATTATGATGGGTAGCAGATTAAAAGAATTTGCCCGTAATTCCATTCAAAAAATACATAGAAAACAAGAGATAGAAAAACTCTTTCAATATTACGTTTAACACAGTATTTTATTGTATCTCAAAGCTACTTTATTAATGGGCAGGGTATTATTGGTACTGTTATTTTTATAGCTCCAAGCTTTATCATGTTACTGATTGATGGCAGTATCTTGCTTTTTACATCAAAATGATGAGGTTATCATAGCTAGCTGGTAAGCTAAGCTAGTAAGCTAAGCTAGGTTATATATAGCGACGAATATGTGATGACGATAAGTAAATACTACGGTTCTTTTTATCAGGCCTCAGGGCGGTGTTGTTTTCTTTCTGCCCATTCAGGAGTAAGATGAAACATCGCATATCATCATCTTCTATTCCAGTCTTATATGCTCTACTCCTAAGTGTGTTGTTATTTTGGTATGGCTGTTCTTCGGATAGCGATGCTACCTCCAAAACAGAGGAGCCTCCAAACACTCCGACTCCTTCCATTCCAGATCCAGATCCAGATCCTGACCCTCCTGAGAGGCTTCCTGAAGCTCGTAAAGTACCCACCAAGGTTCGCAAGAACCTTCCTGATGAACTGGCAGAAAAAAGAGATAGGCTCGCACAAAATTATTGTTGGAGTCAGTCTGCCAAGCTCCCAGAGATGATGGGTCTTGTGGCGTGTAGGGTAAAAGAGCAAAATGAATGGCTAAAAAACAGTGACCTTTATAACAGTAATCATACCTCCTCTTGCAAAACCCAAACAAACTATCTGCTAAATGAGATACTACGTTTTGATGGAGATAAAGGTACAGGAACAACTTGGCTGAAAAACGCTTGCAAAGCTGTTGCTGATAAGCTTTTCACCAATAAAGTTGTCAATGAATTCAACGAAGATGGATCTATACCAAGCTTTGCAACACTACGAAGAAAATTCGAGGAGCTTCTCAAGACATCTTCTGATTTTCAATCATCAGATGATAGCAAAACTACTATTAGTAACATTAACCTCATGCTGGCTTATTCTATTTTTCGTCTCAATCATAACTGTGCTGCAGCGATGAAAACAGGGAATTTTATCTCTAAGATAACAGCAGAGGCGCATAAAGGAA
>MKWU01004730.1_pt1 | contig 15689 bp, 10 predicted proteins | sample 809101 | NCBI WGS metagenome assembly MKWU01 (sample SAMN05860141, study PRJNA318959) | sponge metagenome | host: Aplysina aerophoba | place: Slovenia: Piran, Adriatic Sea, Gulf of Piran | collected 2013-05-07 | reverse complement strand
TGGGAGGCGCCGCCGTCACCGGCGTCGCCGCCATCGCGGCGTTCCTGAGCCCCGCCTTCTCCGGACTGCTGATCGCGCTGTTCGTCATCGGCGCCGCCGACGCGATATGGGCCATGGGGCGGGAGGTGACCGGCATCGACCTGACCGCCCAGAACCAGCGCGGCCGGGTGATGAGCGGCTTTCACGGCGTGCACCACAGCGGCGTGACCCTGGGGCCGCTGGTGGGCGGCTTCCTCACCGTGGCCGCGGGCTTCCGCACCGTGTTCCTCGCCGCTGCCCTCGTGTCCGCGCTCGCCACCCTGTGCGGTCTGGTGGTGGACCGCCCGGCGGGTAGCGGCGCGGCGCCGCGGACTCCCATGAGGACCGCGTCCGGGGGTTTCGGGCCGCGCCACTGGGTCGGACGCATCGTCGCGCTCTACCGCGAGGTGGAGCCGTCGCTGCAATCGACCTACGCGGTCCTGGTGGTCGCCACCGGCGCCAGCCTGATGTTCCGGCTCACGCTCCAGAGCATGCTGCCGCTCTACGCCGGCGCGTACCTGGGCTTCACTCCCGTGCAGGTGGGCGCGCTCTTCTCCATCTCCGGCCTGGTCGTCTTCTTCATGATCGTGCCGGCGGGCTTCGTGCTCGACAAGGTGGGCAGGAAATGGGCGACGGTCCCCAGCACCGTGATCCCGGCCGTGATCTTCATGATCATCCCGCTGGCCGGCACCTTCCTGCAATTGGCGGTGCTGCTGTCGGTCCTCGGCATCGCCAACGGCCTCTCCCTGGGCTGCCTCGCCACTTCCACCTACGACGTGGCGCCCCAACACGTCCGCGGCCGCCTTCAGGCCATGCGCCGCACCCTCGCCGACCTCTTCGGTCTGGGCGCGCCCCTGGCCGGCGGCATGCTCGCCAACGCGTTCTATCCCGGAGTGCCGTTTCTCGCCCTGACCCCGATACTGTGGCTGTCGGCGCTGCTGCTGGCCTTCGTGGCCAAAGAGACGTTGGAGCGTTGACTCGTCTACGATTCGCCTGAGCCGCCGCCAGGGATGTCCGCCTCCTCCAGTTGGTCGCGGAAGCGTTCGGTGGCGGCCCAGGCGGCTTCGAACTGGGCCTGGTCGATGCGGGCCCGCATCAACTCCACCCGCAGCAGCAGGAAGTAGGTCTGGATGACGTCCTGGCGGCAGTACTCATGGATCTCATCAAGCCGGCCGGCCTCCCAGAAGTCCTGCACCATGGAGCCGTCGATATCGCCCTTGCCGCGCAGGCCGATGAGCTTGCACAGGAGGTTGAAGCCGCCGCGGATGCGGTTGACGCCGTGGTTGCCGATGAAGTCGTAGAGGTCGTAGTGGCCTTCTTCCGAATACCGGTAACGGTGGCCGAACCGCTGGTTGAAGTAGCGCGGCGCCCGGCAGGCGTACTTGAGCGCGTGCAGTTCCAGCACCGGAAGGTCGAAGTTGCGGCCGTTGAACGAGACCAGCGTGCCGTTGAACCGCTCCACCCGCTCCCAGAAGTCACGGACGATGGCCTCTTCGCTGTAGCCGTTGGCCCCCAGGGTCTCCACGTCCACCAGCACGGCATCGCTGTTCACGATGCCCACCGCGATGGAGACCGGGACATGGAAGGAGATGGGAAGAAAGTCGCTGCCGCTTTGCGCTACCCGCTCGGTACGGAGCCGCTCATAGGCCTCCCCGTCGGAGATGTCCTCCTTGGGGGCGTGCACCGACTTGACCAGGCTCTTGTCGATGCGGGTCTCGATATCGAAGATGGCGTAGGTCATGGCGCGGTCAAAAAAACTCTGACGAGGGTCCGTCGTCGATCATGGCGCCCTTCGACTTCGCTCCGCTGGCGCTCCGCTACGCTCAGGACGAACGGGGAAATGGTCCCACCACCGTTCGCCCTGAGCTTGACGAAGGGCTCAAGAGGAACGGGGGAATGGTTCCTTGACCGTTCGTCCTGGGCGCGACGAAGGGCTCCAGGAGGAACAGGGAATGGTTCCACCACCGTTCGTCCTGAGCGCGACGAAGGGCTCAGGAGGAACAGGGAATGGTTCCACCACCGTTCGTCCTGAGCGTAGCGGAGCGCCAGCGGAGCGAAGTCGAAGGGCGCCAATTCCCCTACTCCGGCCGCACCAGCAGCACCCGGTCCGCCGGCAGTTCCAGCGGCAAACGCTCCCAGGACTCGCCCTCGTCCTCGGAAACCAGGATGTCGCCCTTGCCCTTCTGGGACGCATCGCTGGAACGTCCGCGGGAGACCGCGCCGAGGCCGGCATAGACCCGTTTCGGATCTTCCGGATGTTGGGTCAGCGCCCACACCATCTGCTGCATGTGGTCGGGAAGCCCCCGGTCCACGCCCACCCGCTCCCAACTCGCGGCCAGGTCCCGGCTGCGGAAGACCGCGCCCTGGGCCTTTTCCGGCCGGTCCCAGTAGCCCGGCGACTTGTCCGCGGTGGCCACCAGCACCACTGGCGGCGTCCCGGGCAGGAAGACGAAGTCGTGGAAGTAGTCCCGGGTCATGCCGCTCTCCGCCCGCTGCCAGCCCGCGCCCGGTTCGTCACTCCGGAAGAAGCCCTGGGCGGTAGCCACGAACATGGGCCCCGCTCCCTTGGGCGTGGTGCTGATGTGGTGGATGTCGAGATAGTCGATGCCCCCGCTCACGTCCTCGAAGGTGGCGCCGCGGTCGAAGGTGCGTACGATGCCGCCGTGCTCCAGGCAGACGTAGACCACCCGGGGGTCGTCGGGGGAGACAAAGATGTGTCGCACGTGCTCCCGGTGAGGCGGGCGCGGATAGGTCCACTTGGCGCGCACCTCGGACGGCATGTCCTGCAAGGCGGACAACTCTTCCCAGCTTTCGCCGCCGTCCTCGCTCCGATGGAGATGGATGGGTTCCGTGCCCACGTAGACCACGTCCGCATCGGTGGGGTCCACGGTCACGGCCCGCACGTTGCCGGAGAACACCGTGCGCCAACGCTGTCCGCCGTCGTCGCTACGGCAGAGCCCCTCGCCGGCGACGCTGGCGTAAACAGTCTCGGGCCTCTGCGCGGGGCCGTCGATGGCGTCCACCGTGGCGGAAGCCAGCGACACGTCCAGCTCCTCCCATACGTTCCCCTTGCCGCGCCACACCTGGAGGCCTTCCTGCGTTCCCGCCAGTATTCGTTCAGCCATGGCCGTTCCTCCCGGTCGTCAGGTTTTGGCGGTCAATTCCTCAATGGCGGCCATCACCTCGACGTAGGTGCCGCAACGGCAGATGTTGCCCGAGAGGTAGTCGCGCATCTCGGCCTCATCGGGCCTGGGGTTCTCGTTCAGCAGCCCCTTGACGGCCATGATCATCCCGGGTGTGCAGAACCCGCACTGGAACGCCTGGTGGTCCAGGAACGCCTGCTGCACCGGATCGAGGCTGCCGGACCGGCTCAGGCCCTCGATGGTGAGCACTTCCCTGCCTTCCGCGTTGCTCGCCAGCATCAGGCACGAGCTCACCGGCTTGCCGTCCACCAGCACCGTGCAGGAGCCGCACACGCCCACGCTGCAGCCCTCGCGGGTGCCCTTGAGGCGCAGGTCGTCCCGCAGCACTTCCAGCAAGGTCTGGCTGGACTTGACCGAGAGCTCGCGCTCGCGTCCGTTGACGGTGGCGGTGATGAGGTGCCTCATGGCTGCTTCTCCCGGGATGCGCCGGCTTCGCGCTCGGCCAGGGCCGCCACGATCCGCTCCGGGCGGAGCGGCAGCTCGGTGATGTTGACGCCGCCCAGGGCGTTGGCCACGGCATTGCCGATGGCCGGCGCGACCGCCGGGATGGCCGCCTCCCCCATCCCCTTGGCGCCGAACGGGCCGTCGGGATGAGGGGTCTCCACCAGCAGCGACTGAAAGCGGTCCGGGTGGTCCTCCATGGAGGGCAGCATGTACTCCAGCAGAGTGCCGTTCACCGGCTGGCCCTGCTCGAACACCATCTCCTCGAAGAACGCCGCTCCCAGGGCCTCCAACATGGAACCCTCGTTCTGAAGCCAGCACTGGAGCGGGTTGATGGCCTTGCCCACGTCCACCGAGGTGGCGATGTCGAGGACGCGGACCTTGCCGGTTTCCACGTCCACCTCCACTTCCGCGCCGCACGCCGAGAAGAACCAGAAGGCCGCGGCCTTGCCCTTGCCGGTCTTGGGGTCGAGCCCGCCCTTGACCTGGTAATTGCAGCTTCCGAAGATGCTGCCGACGGAATCGCCGTACTTGACCTTGAGCAACTGCGGCACGGTGAGGCTCCGGTCGGGAACGCCCCGGACCCACACGCCGTCGGCGCCCAGCTCGAGGTCCGCCGGATCCACCTCCAACGCCTGGGCCCCGGCCTCCAGCAGTTGCTCGCGCACCTCTTCGGCGGCTCGCAGCGCGGCGTTGCCCATGTGGAAGGTGGTGCGGCTGGAGCTGGTGGACTTGTCGTAGGGAGTCACGTCGGTGTCCGGCGCGGACACGGTGACCCGCTCCGGCGGCAGGCCCAGGCGTTCGGCGACGATCTGTGCCAGACAGGTGCGCACGCCCTGCCCCATTTCCGTGCTGCTGGTCATGAGCATGACCGAACCGTCGCCGTTGAGCCGCACGCTGGCGGCGGACGCCGTGGGCGTGGTGGTGCTCTTCATGATCACCGCGAGTCCCTTGCCGCGCCTCAGCGACCCTTGGCCGGCGCCGTCGTCCTGTTCCTCCCGGCCGCGCCAGCCGATGGCCGAGGCCACCTGGCGGAGACAGTCCGAGATGCCCACCGATACCAGCGACTCTCCGGTGACGAAGATATCGCCTTCCTGAAACAGATTCTTGAGCCGCAGCTCCACGGGGTCCATGCCGAGGTGCCGGGCGATGCGGTCCATCTCCGATTCGTAGGCCCAGGCCACGTGGGGCACCCCCACGCCGCGGTAGGGACCCGCCGGGGGAAGGTTGGTGTAGACGGCGTAGGTGGTCAGCCGGCGGTTGGGCACCCGGTACGGCCCGCTGGCGACGTAGGAACCGGTCTTGGCGTTGGCGGGCCCGGAGAGGGCGTAGGCGCCGAGGTCGTAGAAGACCTCCACCTCCCGCGCCACCAGGCGGCCGTCGCGCTTGAAGCCGGTCTTCATCCTGACGAACCCGCCGTAGCGGCGCCCGGTGAGGAACACCTCCTCCCGGGTCAGCACCCACTGGACCGGCCGGCCGGCCTTGCGTGCCAGGAGCGCCGTCACCGGCTCCAGCCGGGCGTGGGTCTTGCCGCCGTAGCCGCCGCCCACGAACGGCACCACTACACGGACGCCGCTCTCGGGAATGTCGAAGATCCGCGCCAACTGCTCCTGGAGCCCCACCGCGTTCTGGCACGGGGTGTGGACCACGAGGCGGTTGGGCGATTCCCAGACCGCCGTGGCCACGTGGGGCTCGATGTGGCCGTGCTGCACCGGCGGCATGCGGTAGGTGTTCTCGAAGACCTCGTCGGCCTCGGCAAAGCCGGCGTCGACATCGCCGTCCCCGGCCCGGAACACGCTGCAGACGTTGCCGCCGGCGTTGAGGTTGAGCTGCTCGCGGAAAATCGCCGCCTGGGTCTCGAAGCGTTCCTCATGGATGATCGGAGCGCCGACCTGCGCCGCCTCCACCACGTCGAACACCGCGGGCAAAGGCTCGTATTCCACCTCGATGAGCTCCACCGCCTCTTCCGCGATCTCGCGCTCCTCCGCCGCCACCGCCGCCACGATGTCGCCGACGCAGCGCACCCGGTCCATGGCCAGCACCGGCTGGTCCTCCACCACGGCGCCGTAGTAGGGGTTCAGCCCCTCGAGGTCGTCCCGGGTGACGACGGCCATCACCCCGGGCAACGCCGCCGCCCGGCTCACGTCGATCTTGACCAGTTTGGCGTGGGGATGCGGGCTGCGGAGCGCCTTGGCATGGAGCATGCCGGCCAATTCGATATCGGCGGTGTACTGGGCGGTGCCGGCGACTTTGGCGTTACCGTCCACCCGCTGGGTGCTGTCGCCGACGGCGCTCATGAACAGGCTTCCTGCCACACCGCGGCCAGGGCGCGCCGGCCCAGGACCCGTACCAGATGGCGCTTGTACTCCGCCGAACCGCGCAGGTCCGGGATCGGGTCGATGTCCTCGGCGGCGCGGTCGGCCATCTCCCCCAGGGCCGCCTCCGTGGGATCGTCCCGGCAAAGCAGCAAGGGCCGCGGCCCTACCGCCCCCACCCCGAGCCGGGCCTCCACCGGGCGGTCGCCTTCCAGCCGCACCAGGGCAGTGATCCCCGCGCACGGCCGCTCCTCCGAGGAGCCGGTGGTGAACTTGAGGTAGCTTCCCACCCGCCGTCCCTGGGCCGGCGGCACCGTGACCGCCGTGACCATCTCGCCGGGTTCCAGCGCGGTCTCATAGATGCCGAGGAGAAAGTCCGAGACCTTGAGAGTGCGTACGCCGCGGGCGCCGCTCAGCTCGATCTCGGCATCGAGGGCCACCAGCACCCCCGGCGGATCCGACTGATGGTCGCCATGCGCCAGATTGCCGCCGATGGTGGCCAGATGGCGGATGCGAATGTTGGCCACCTGATGACAGGCCTGGGCCAGCACCGGAAGATGCTCCCGCACCACCGGCGAGGTCTCGACCTCGTGGATGGTGGCCAGGGCCTCGATGCGGACGGCCCCGGCGCCGTCCCGGCTGATGGCGTTGGCGCCCTCCAGCTTCTTCAGGTTCACCAGGGTCGCGGGCCGCAGAAGGCCTTGCTTGACCAGAATGAGGAGCGCAGTCCCGCCGCTGACCGGGCGGACGTCTTCGCCGGCGTCCAGCATCCCGCAGGCTTCGCTGACAGTCTTGGGTTCAAGGAGATCGAAATTGCGCATGGGGTGTGGACGTAACGACGGTCTGGAGCCGTCAGGGTTGGGCGTCCCTGCAGGCGCCGGTTGAACCATCAATGTGAAGGCACGCTTTCACGGTAGCGTGCATAACACCGCGCGGGGGCTATTGCAACGAAAGAGTCCTTCGAGGCTTTGGACTCCGAGATTGCAAATCGGCGGAAAGTATGGCTTGGCTAACGGGGAGGTACTGGCATGGTCCGGAGCAAAAAGGTGATTCACAGGGACCCCGATATTCTCGGCGGAACGACCGTGTTCGTTGGGACTCGAGTGCCTCTTCAGGCTCTCCTCGACTACTTGAAGGCGGATCGGCCACTTGCAGACTTCCTGGACGACTATCCTACCGTGACACACGACCAAGCTATAGCTGTACTGGAGCAGGCGAAGGACCTGCTGGTATCTGATGCGCGTGCTACTCGATGAGTGCCTCCCGCGGCGGCTAAGGCGCGAGCTTGCAGCCTACGACGTACAGACAGTACCCGAGATGGGATGGGCCGGCCTCAAAAACGGCCGGCTTCTGCACTTGGCTGCCTCTCACTTCGACGTTTTCCTTACCGTTGACGGGAGTATCGAACATCAACAGAACGTTTCGACGCTCGAGATCTGCGTAGTCACCCTCCGAGCCAAGAGCAACGATATTGAAGCCCTCTTACCTCTGATGCCCGCTGTCCGCGACGTACTACTCGATGTTGAACCGGGCCAAGTCGTAACGGTCCGTGAAGCCACGTCCAAGTAGCGTTCGTCTTCTTGAAATTGCAAGGTATTTGGTTTGCTCAGGACGTCGGTGCCCGGAGGCGACCGAAGTGAGCTTGCGAAAGCAGGTGCAGGTTGAAATGACCGATAAGCCCACCGCTTACCGTCACATCCACCGGTTAAACCATGCGACCACGCGCCACGGAGCGCTCCGGAGACATAATGAACATCGGTTGTTCACCCCACGAAACGATCCTCCCGCTTGGCGAGACTCCGGGACCTCACTTCTTGTTCGGTCTTTGTGTCAGAGCCGAGGCAGCCGCGGATTTAGCTGCCTTGCTTGCTTTCGGATTACTAAGCACCTTGCTCGCGGCCGAAGCTGCCTTCTTGCTCGTAACCTCGCTGTTTCCCTTACGCGCCATTACAGCATCACCTCCTCCCAGAACCACAAGATATTGTGGTCAACTTGAGCCAACCAACAATATAAGGTGCTCTCATCTACCTGTCAACCCCTGTAATCCCGGCCACTTTGGCCATACTCAACTTCTAACAAAATCGTTGCCAACCAGTTCGTTGTGAATGCCCGCACAAGGATACCTGCTCAAGTTGTCAATGCATCATCCCTTCCCATCCAGAACCTCCTTCAAAGTTCCGCCTTCCGATAACTTATCCTCCCCCTCCGCGACGAACTCCGGGGACCTAAACAACGGATTCCCCGGAGACCACAGCTCCACACTCTCCGCGTGCTCCTCGTAGTACGCCGGGTTGGTGGTAACCCGGAGGCGCTCCGACATGCCGGGCGCCAAGACACTGTATTCTCGGTTCGCCATCGGCTGGATTTCGGTACCCTGAGGCATCAAAGCCGGAGAGGAAATGACGCGGTCCAGGTCCTCCATGAGAATCGGAGAAGGTGACCGCTGTGGCATGGTGACATCCTGTTCCAGTGCATTGTCGAGGTCGAAGCCGCCACGCTCAGCTTCGCTCGCCTGTTGCTCAATAGTGTCCACGACGTTGACGCGTTCTCGTTCGCGACCAGAGAGCACAGCGCCAGCGATTACGCGCGGAAGCTGTGCAAGAATCGGTTGCAGGCGCCCGACCACCGTTTCGAACAGGCCGATGCGTTTGCGCAGCGCCCGGTAGACGTCGGTCTCTACGGTATCCTCATAGTGCAGATTAATGATGCGGATAACCGGATATTTCTGCCCGAGGCGGTCGATACGCCCGATGCGTTGCTCCACTCGCATGGGGTTCCACGGCATGTCGTAGTTGACGAGGGCGCCGCAGAACTGGAAGTTCAGCCCCTCCGCCGCAGCGTCTGTGCAGAGTAGTAGATCTGCCTCGCCATTGCGGAAGCGGCGCTTGGCGTCATCCCGGCCGATTCGGCGCCAAGTGCCATCGGCCACGGAGACCTCTCCGCCACGGCCCGAAAAGCACAACACCCGTAAGTCCGGATGCTTGCCAAGCTCCCCGCGCAGAAAGTCCATGGTGTCGGTATATTGGGTGAACACCATGATCTGCCGGTAGCCGTCGGCGCGCAACGCGCCGAGCGTTTGACTCAGACTGGCCAGCTTGCTCTCCGACGGAAGACGGCCGATGTCGTCGAGCAGGCTTTGGATGTCGTCCGTTTCCTCCGCAGCCAGTGCCTGCTGCTCCATGGCGACCATCTCTTCTGTGTCCGGCGCTTCATCCAACGTTTCATCGTCCGGAGCGTCTTCGTCCAGCGACGTCAACCCGCGGTCTGCTGTAATGGCGTCCATATGTCGCTGGAGCGTGTTGCCAAGCGCGCGGAAGCTGCTGGCCAGGCGGCGGCGATAGATGGTCATGACGAAGCCCACCGCGTTGCGCTCGGCTGCGGCCGCCTGATTGTAGGTTCCCGCGATATAGTCTTCCACTGCCTCGTAGAGAGCGCGCTCGCCGGCGCTCATCTTCACGAAGCGATCTTCGACCTGACGGTCGGCGATGGGGGTCGTCAGGGTTCCGGCCTTGAAGTAACGTCGCAGCAGCTCCCGGGTATGCCGCGAGACCAGCCACCGAATCGGGGTATGGGCCTGCACGATCCTTAGCGCGGCCCGCCGCTCCTGCGTCTCCAACTGCCGGCGTGGAATGCTGGCATTGTCACGCAACGCGCGGAGAACCTTATTCGCCTTGAGACGCGACAGATCGGCGAGGCGTTGCGCGTCCTCCGTCGTGATCGGACCGTAGCCGCTCTCGACCGCCTGGAACAGCCACGCCATGCGCTCCATGGCCTCGGGCGACGGATTCGGCTGCTCCATGTCGTCAAAGAAACCGAGGAATGCTTCCGCGGTCCATTCCGGCGGGAGACCCAGAAGATCCAGCAGGTCCCAGACCTCCACCGGATGCACCTGCATGGGAGTCGCGGTGAGCAGCACCAGACCCTCCGTGCGCTCCCTCAACCCGCGCATGAGCCGGAGCAGGGCATTCGGGCCGCCTTCGCTCTGGCTTCCCGCTCCGCGCCGCCGGGCATGATGCGCTTCGTCGAGCACCGTCAGATCCCAAGGCTCCGCGTCGGACAGCAAAACCTCGGCGCGGTCGTGCCGCCGCATAAGCTGGCTCGAAGCGATCACCGCCGGCTCCTCGTGCCAGGCGGCGCCGGCCTCGCGCTCGTGACGGCCGCGCAGCGCTGGCGAAGGGTACCAGATGAACTTGCGTCCGTCGTAGATGGGCCAGTTGAGGTTGAACTTCTCGCGCAGCTCGATCTGCCATTGCCCGAGCACCGCCTTAGGCGCCAGGATGAGAACGCGTTGCGCGCGGCCCGCGAGCCACGCTTGCCGCAACAACAGACCTGCCTGGATGGTTTTGCCAAGCCCTACCTCGTCGGCGATCAGCAGTTTCGGGGGCCAACTCCCGTAGAGGCGCTCGAAAGCGCGCACCTGATGCGGCCAAGGCGTAACCGCGGCGGTGGCCTCGCCGACACGCGCACCCCCAGCGGAAAGGGTCGGCGCGCGCCGAATGAACTCCCACACCTGGGTTCGCAAATCGGCCGACGGGATTGCCGGCGGCTCAGGGGCCGGACCGGCCGGCGTCGTCTCCGAACTCTCCTCCACCACTCCCTTCAATGATTCTGGCAACGCATCATCCGGCGGCAAGAAACGAAGCAGGTCGCGCCGCACCGCATCCGGAACGTCGAACACTGCGAGGTGCGGGCTGCGGTTGGCCCAGATGCGCGCGAAGTTCGTCTCCTCCGCCACCACGCGCTCGGGCTGTGGTCCCCAACTCGTATAGACGTTGATGCTCTCCCAATTGGTGCGCCAGCCGGCTGTGGTCTCATTCAGGCTACCGTTCCAGGCAACCTTCTCGCCCGTACGATCCTCGATGATGCCGGCCTTCTCGTGGAAGATGCCGTCGTCGTTCACCGGCTTTCCGCTCGCGTCGCAAGGCACCGCTACCTTCACGTCGAGATGGCCGCGGGCGACCATCCAGGCCAGCAGCTCGAGAGCGCCGGAAGCGTGACCGTCCGGAGGCGCCAGGGGCAACTCCGCCAGTCGCTGTTCAACCCGAGCGCGCAACTCTTCGCCCCGCTCGATGGCTTCGATCTCGGGCGGCCCCAAGGTGCAGCCGACAATGAGCCGCATGCGCCCGCGGTTGCGCACCAGCCCCTCGATGCCGCGGGCTGCTAGCGCGAGAGCGCCGGCGTTGAAGTAGCCGGTGAGGCGGTCGTAGCGCTCGGCGTCTTCCAACGCCGGAACGTAGAAGAGCCGGACGAGATCGCCGTCGTCCGGCGTGTACTTCAGTTTCCATTGGCGGTCGCGAAGCATGATTCAGCTATTGTCGTCCTGCCACAGCTTCAACTGCTCCGGCTCGTCAATGCGGTCGCCGTACGCAAGCCGGGAAAGATTGTAGAGTGTCTCGAAGTCGGTACCCGATGCCGAGCCTCCCCCGTGAGCTCGATCCCCGTGAATGCATGAGAGACGGGCAGTACCTCCAGCACCGCCTCCAGGGAGGCGAAGAAGCGCGGGTCTTCGTCCACCAGGGCCGTGGCGAGCAACTCGCGCGCCGCGTCCAGGGACCGGAGCCGCGCCAGATTGGCCGCGTGATGGATCGCATCGATCATGCCGCGGGAGCCGTCAACGGGGCCAAGCGCCCCCTGGGCGGCTCGCCGCGCGCTGTCCCAGAGCCGGATGTCGCTCCCCTTCTTCTCGGCGAGCCGGCCGACCACATCGTTATCAAGATCGACGCCTACGGCGCGCGCCAGCCTGAGTCCCTCGTCGTACGAAAACACGGGCGCCTTGAACGCATCCCAGGCAAGAACGAAGAATGCTGTCGCGGGATCGAGATCGGCGTTGGCCTTGAGATGCGTCAACTGCTCCAGACGCCAGCGTTTGACCTCCCGCCTAGCGACCCCCAGTGCATCTTCCGGCGTCGCCGCGTAGGGGTCCCATTCCTCCTCGAACAACACCTGCTGGCGCCGACGCCGACGCTCCGCGGGAACCTCTCGCGGCGTGCCTCGCTTGATCGGCCAGTGGCGGGAGAACTCCTCCAGCGCCGGCCCGAATGAGGCAAGGTAGAGATCGACACCGGCGATGCCGGCCTCCTGGAACTCCCGGACCCGTGACCGCACCGCGGACGCGACGCGCGGCTCCACGTCTTCCCAGTAAAGCTCCGGCTCGTCCCGCACCATGAAAGGATCACGGACCCGCGGACGGCACACCAGAAAGATGGTGCTATTGGCCGCCGCCTTGTCTTTGATGTGCAGGCTACCTTCCGCTTCTGTATTGATGGGCCAGGAAGCGGTGATCACGAAGCCGGCCTCGATCAACCCCTTGGTGAGCGCATCCCAGGCACCCGTAGCCTTGTGGGTGAACATGAGGGTCATGATGCCGTCGGACTTCAGCACCCGACGGCACTCCGCGAAGATGGCCGCCATGCGCTCCTGGTAATCCTGACCGGCGAGCGCCCGCGCGCCCTTGACGCCTTGGAACTTGGCCGGATTGGCGACCGCTTCGTTCTCCTTGTCCGTGAGTTGCAGGCGAAACAACTCGGGGAAGACGTGCCCGGCGGTGCGCTTGAGCCAAACGTAGAAGAAGTCTGAAAGCTCCGCGTACATCACGTTGTCGTAGTACGGCGGGTCCATCACCACGGCGTCGATGGATGCGTCCCGGATGTGGTCAAGGCTGTCGCCCGGCTTGCAGGTAATCGTGACAGAAGGTGGGGCGGGAGCCGTGGGTTCCTCGTCGATCCGGTCGAACAGCGTTGGATCCGCGGTACGAGCGTCCAGGCGGACCAGGGCGATGAGCTCGCTGATACACTTCGCAGTCTGCTTGATGGCCCAGTCGTAGCCGAGTCCAGTAATCAAGGGGGCCATCTCGGCATAGGACCACTTGAACGCGAAATCATGACGGTCGAAGGTATTCACCATCACCTCACGATTCGCATGCCACCGGGTCATCCTGGAGTTGTAATCGCGCAGCTTATCCAGGGCCAGCGCAAGATACCCGTAGCCTGCCTTCTGGACCTCGTCTAGCCGGCCTGCCGCCCGATCCGCGTCAAGCATTTCCCGGAAGATCTCCACGCTCGTGCCGTGGCAGAGGAGTTGGCGAGGCGAGAACAGGTCACGCCAGAGCGGCATTCCGTACTGTATCGGTCGGTCGTCGTTGCTGACCCCTGGAAACCGCTCGCTAGGGACGATGTCAAGAGCTTCCCACTCCGAGAGCTTGTCCTCAAGTCGCGCTAGGGTTTCCGCGCCGTTGTCGTCTTCCGGACGCGGCGCCCGATAACCACGCACCAGCTTCTCCCGAATCCGGCCGGTCTTCGTCTCGTACTCGACCCGTTCCTTAAAGACGACAGTAAAAAGCTGCTCACCCATCCTCCCAGCCTGTGCCTCAGTCTTGATGGTGTCACCGTCGATGATTCGCTGACAGTCCGGGTAGGGACAGTCACCCGCGCCGTGTGACACCGTGCCAGGCGACTGGTCTGCGGAATTCTCGACGATCTCGAACGAGCACACACGGCCCGGCGACCCTGGCCCGGCACCGAGGTCGGGCTTCAAGCAGACGCCTGTCCCGCCGGGTGCCAGCCGCCAGTTGGGCGACAGCGGTACCAGTCCTTCACAGTACGGGCAGATAACGGTTCGTGCCCAGAGGTAGCCGACAATCTGAACGCCGGTGCGTTCCGGTGGAAACACACCCTCGTACTTCGGCTTCGCGCGTTCGGTGAACTCACGGCTCAACGCAAGGAACGATTTCAGTGCTACAGAACCGTACCGAAGTGGCCAGTCAACCGTGGCACAAAGAATCAGCGTTGCGACAGGGTTCAGGTCGTTCGCCATGGAACTGAACCCCAACCGCCCTGCTTCCATGGGAAGACTGCCTCCACCCGCGGTCGGATCGAGTATGGAAACCGAGGATGAGAGGCGTCCGGTAGTGCCGTCCAACCAAGCCTTGTCCTCACCACTGGGAGTATACGTGAAGGCACGCCGATAGCCGTAAGGGTCCAGTCCCAGACGTTCCCCAGTGCGTTTTGCAGCGTCTAGTCGGCGCTTAGTCGTCACGGGATCCCCGTGAATCCCTAGCACTTGCAAGAAGCGTCCGCGATCCGCATCCGCCGGTAGCATCGACGCCAGCAACGCCGCCCGCGACGCTACGAGGGGACGCCGCGCCCACCAGACGTGGAGCCGATTCGGCGCGGGAAACGGCGTCATCGGCGTCCGTTCGCGAAGGCTCTCGATACCGATCTCCGCTATCGGTAACCACCGCTCGATCAGGCGCGCGTCAGCCATCCTTCCCGTCCTCCTGTGCCGACGCGGAACTCGCCAACCTCTCCCTATTTGGTGCCATGGTTCGGGCCTCTCTCAACTTCGCCAGATCCCGCCGGATGTCCTGGGCAACTTCCTCAACCTCCCGCGCCACCCGGGGCTCAAGGCCCAGTTCCCTTTCCAGCGCCGTGGTCAGCGGCAACAAAAGGTTCGCCGAGGGCGACGTCTGAATGAGTTCGCGCACACGCGCCGGACCAAGCTCGATGCTGAAGTACATCAATGTATCCAAAGCCTCATGCGGGAGAGATCCAATCTCTTGTAAGAGCGTAAGGACGACTTCGATATCGCATTCGCAGGCAGATCGGTTGCCACCCGCAAGAGTCGCCTTCGCCCGGATGAGATAACCCCGGACCCGCCTCGCTAGAGATTCCGGTCGGAGTCCCACGAGAGCCCGACCGACCGATTCGATCGCCGCCTCGTACCGCAGGCCCTCTAACTCCACGCCGGCTTTTCGAAGGAGCGCTTCCTCCATCCACTCACCGGGTACAGCGGATGCGCTTTGCCCGAGTCGCTGTATCGCCTCGTCGAAGGCAGTCAGTGCGTCCAGGGGCTGGTCCAGTGCGTCGAGTACTACACCCTTGACAACAAGGGCCTGCGCAACCCATCCGAGGACATCCGGGTTCTGACTCCCCCCGAAGCGACGCACTGCCTCATCCCAGACGGTCAGTGCGTCCTCGTGCAGGTTCATATCAACGAGCATGTCTCCCTTGTTGAAGAGAGCTTTCGCCACTACCTCTAGGACAACCGGGTCTTGGCTTTCCCTGAAGCGAATTGACACATCATCCCACGTGGCCAGGGCATCTTTGGGCCTATGCAATTCACGGAGTGCACAACCCTTGTTAAAGAGAGCCTTTGCCACCCAACCAAGAATCTTTGGGTTCTCGTTCTCGCGGAAGAGGTCCAACATCTCGTCAAAGGCAGCCAGCGCGTCATGCGGCCGACTCAATCGAGCGGATAGAGCCCCTTTGTTGACGGCGGCAATCGCTACCTGCTCAAGAAGGGCTGGGTTCTCGGTCTGTCCGAATCGAAATAACACATCACCCCAAGCCGCCAGTGCCTCCTGCGGCCGATTCAATCGGTCGAGGGCATCTCCTTTGTAGACGATAGCGCTCGCTACCGGCCCAAGAAGGGTAGCGCCCTGGCTCTGCCCAAAGCGATTCACCACCTCGTCCAGAGCACCTAGCGCATCTTGGACCCGATTCATTTCGCCAAGTATCATCCCTTTGTTAAAGAGGGCCTTTCCGACCGACTCAAGAACGGTCGGGTCCTCGCTTTGTCCGAAGCGACGCACCATCTCTTCGTAGACGCCTAGCGCTTCCTGGAGCCGGTTCATTCTGCCGAGGGTGACACCTTTGTTGAAGAGGGCCGTCACAATCGACTCAAGAAGGGCTGGATTCTTGCTCTGTCCGAATCG
>MKWU01004729.1_pt1 | contig 15694 bp, 13 predicted proteins | sample 809101 | NCBI WGS metagenome assembly MKWU01 (sample SAMN05860141, study PRJNA318959) | sponge metagenome | host: Aplysina aerophoba | place: Slovenia: Piran, Adriatic Sea, Gulf of Piran | collected 2013-05-07 | reverse complement strand
GTAGCAAAGCGAAGCCGAAGCACGGTCACAGCCATTCCACCGCCTTGAGGGCGATCTCCATGATCCGTTCCTCGGCGTCCAGGAACACCGGGTCGCGGAAGCCCAGCTTGCCGGTGAGGCATTCGTCCGAAACCGCCAGGACCGCGCCGGCCCGGGCGTTCCTGACCTGGGCCACCGTGAGAAACGCCGAGGTCACCATGTCGATGGCCGTGAGCCGCTGTTGTTCCAGCTCGGACAGCAGCTCCGGCGTCTCGCGGAACAGAGCGTCGGTGGTGAACACGCGGCCGCGGTGCACCGGCACCTTGAGGCTGTCGGCGGCCCGGGCAAGCGCCTCCACCACTCGCGGGTGGGGCAGGGTGGCGAAGTCTTCGGGGACATAACGGGGGCTGGCGCCGTCGCCCCGGACCGCGCCGGTGGCAATGACGATGTCGCCGAGCTTCACGGTCTCCTGGAGCGAGCCGCAGCTTCCCACCCGCACCAGCGTTTCCACGCCGCCGGCGCACAGCAGTTCCGTGGTGATGGCCGTGTCCGCGGAGTAGCGCCCGCCGTTGCCGACGGTGACCCTTTCAGCCCCCAGCGTGCCCGTGTGCATTTCGTAGTCCTGGAAGGCGAGGCTCTTGCGCGGGTACTCCAGCGCCCGCCGCAGCTTCGCGGCCCGTTCCCGAGGACCCGGAACCAGCGCGATCCTGCCGAGGGCGCCGGGCTTGACCCCCAGCCTGGACAGCATTTTCTCCGCGGTGAAATGGGGCTCGCGTCTCATGGGTGTCCGCCCTCGATCCTGGGAACTTGTCGGAGCAAAAAGGTTTCCACTTCCTTGCTTCTCGCTACGACCGTCTACTCGGACGGACTCCCGGCGGGCACGTCCACGCCGCGGCCCAGCCGCAACAGGATCAACCGGAACGCGGCCACTTCCCGGTTCAGGCCGCTCCTTACGGCTTCGGTGTAGACCCGCGCCTGGTGGCGGTAGTCGTGCATCACTTTTGCGAGGTCCTCGTCGGTCACCTGATCGGTCTTGTAGTCGGCCACGTAGAGACGTCCCTCCCGTTCGTAGACCAGATCGATGCGGCCTTCCATGACCTGACCGCCCCAGGGCAGGACAAAGGGCATCTCTCGTCCCAGGATGCGGGCGCCCCGCAGCTCTTCGTAAACCGGGGAGCCGGCCAGGGTGGCCCAGATGGCCTTCAGCTCCCGCACCACCACTGGTTTCTGCGCGGCCGGCAGGCCGGACGCATGCCGCGCGACGGCTTCGTCGAGATCCTCTTCGATCCGCGTGGTCTGGAAGTCCCAGTGCTCCAGCACCTGGTGGGCCAGGGAACCAAGAACGAGCGCGGTGTCCGGCTGGAGGCCGCCGGCGCCGGGCCGGGCCTCGGCGGCCTCGCTGGCCTCGCCCGCGGCCTTGAGCCGGCTCGGCGTCAGGAACAGCGGGGTTTGGCGGCGGGTTTCGTAGTCGTCCCGCCGCCGGCGCCACAGGTCCTCGTACCACGACCAGTCGGCGGTGTCCGGGGGTGGCGCCGGCTGGCCGTAGCCGTGTTCCGCCGCCCCGGGATCTTCCTCCACCACCTCCACCGCCATCTCGCCCATGCCGCAGGTCACGGCGGGCGGGACCGCCTGGGCAAGGGCGCCGCCCGTGGCCTCGTCGACCATGGCAACGATGCTGTCCCGGTCCTGCCCGCGTTCGGCGAACGACACCACGAGTTGTTGACGAGGCCGGGTCATGGCCACGTACAGCAGCCGGCGTCGCTCGTACCGCTCCCGCTCGCGCTGTTTCGACCGAAGAAAAACGCCGGGCAGGCTCCACAGGTCGTCGACGCGGATGCCCGCGAGGCCCGTGGCCCAATCCTGGCGGACCTCGACCGCTTCACCCTGCCGGTTGTTCACGCCGGCCAGGGCGTCCACCAGCACCACCACGGGAAACTCCAGGCCCTTGGCCCGGTGAATGCTCATGATCCGCACGGCGTCCAGGGTCTCCTCTTCCAGGGCGTTTTCGGACTCGGCTTCTTCGTCCCGGACCCGGCGTTCCAGCTCGGCCACTACGTCCTTGAGCGTCCCGCTGCCGTCGGCGCCCGCCTCCCCGGCCACCAGGCGCACCTTTTCAAGATTGGCGACCGCCTGCTGGCCTGATTTCCTGCTCGCGGCCAGCACCGAAAGCGGCAGTTCCTTGAAGACCCGCTCCACCGCCTTGCCCGCTTCCAGGAAGCGTACCTCGCCGTGCAGCCGGGAGAGCCGCTGGTAGAGGTCCATCAGGCCCGGGGGTAGGGCCACCCACCGGCGGGCCGCCGCCGCGCGGTAGTCCAGCAGTCTCCGGCGGCCGAGGGCGAAGATCTCGGCATCGTCATACCCGCCCACGGGCGACCGCAGCACCCCCACCAGCGCCAGCCGGTCGTGGGGGTTGTCGATGGCCCGGAGCAGGTTGATGGCGTCGATGACTTCCTGGGCGGCATAGAAGTCCCGCTCGCCCTCCACCACGTAGCCGATGCGGCGCCGGCGCAGCGCTTCCAGGTAACGCTGCACGTTGCCGAGGGTGCGCATGAGAAAGGCCACGTGACCGGGCCTCACCGGCACGCGGTTGCCTTCCTCGTCATCGAAAAAGGCCCGTCCCAGCACTTCTTCTTCAAGCCAGCGCGCAAGCGATTCCGCCTCGAGCCGGCGTGCTCCGTCCGCGTTGGGCGTCGCGCCGGCGCTGGTCACCCGGCGCACGCGGACGAGCCGGCGGTCGGCCTCGTCGGGCGGTTGGGATGCGGGGCCGCGACCGGGCTGTAGGGGGATGTACTCGGGCTGAAGGCCGGGCTCTTCCCGGATCAGGCGATCGAACACGCCGTTGACCACGTTCAGGATCCGGGCATCGCTCCGGAAGTTCGCGGTGAGCCGGTATTCGACGCCGTCCTGGGCCTGGATCACCTCCTTGACGACCTGCAGGTAGGCGGCGATGTCGGCGCCACGGAAACCGTAGATGGATTGCTTGGGGTCCCCCACCACGAACACCTTGCCGGGCTCGAGGCGGACGTCGCGCCAGTTCGCGGCCCGCCCGGAACGCTCTTCGCACAGCCACAGGAGGATCTCGTACTGCAGCGGATCGGTGTCCTGGAACTCATCCACCAGGATGGCCTTGAAGCGCCCCTTCAACTCCGCCCGGATCCGCGGGTGGTCGCGCAGCAGGTCCCGCGCCCGCACCAGCAGGCCGTCGAAGGTCACCAGGCCGCCCCGGGCGAAGTCTTCGCGGAACCGCCGGGCGAACGGCACCAGCAGGGCGCACAGCCGGCCGATCTCCACCGGGTCCACCCGCGCCAGCGCCCGGGCATCGGCGACGAGGTCGCGCGCCGGTGCGCTGTCCTCCGGGCTCCAGTCCGCCGCCGGGGTCGAGTTCCCCAGCAGGCTCAGCTCCTGGTCGTCGAAGGCCGCGCCGCCGTCCCGAGCCGCCCGGATCACCTTCCGGGCCACCGCCAGCGCCCGCTCGAACTTGCGTTGCTTGGGATACCGGCGGATGAGATCGTTTACGGCATCTTCCAACCCGCGCAACCACTGCCCAAGGACGTCGCCCGGGTCATCCGGTGCACCCGCGCGCTGGAGCGCGTCCAGGTCCACGTTCTCGGCGCAAAGGGCCAGCGCCAGCTCGCCGAGCCGGTCCAGCGAGAGGCGGCCGAGGAGCCGTTTCCATTCCGCGGTCCCGGGCCCCGTCCCCGACAGCTCCTGGTCGAGCCATAGCGCCCACCCGGTGGCGAACAGCCTCTTCCGCTGGCTGCCGTCGTCCTCCCGGAACTGTGGGTCCAGTCCGGTCTCCAGCGGGTAGAGCCTCAGCAGCGCGGCGGCGAAGCTGTGGATGGTGCCGATCTGCGCCCGCTCGAGCTGGCTTAGTGCTTGCCGGGCGCGGTGGCGGATGTCGTCGGCGGTGATGGGGAAGCGCTCGCGCAGGGCGTCCAGGGCTTCGGTTTCCGCCGCTTCCGCCGCGGCCCCGCCGGCCGTGTGTCCCGCGAGCACCTCCAGGCGGTCCCGCAGGCGTGCCTTCATCTCGTTGGCGGCCTTGTTGGTGAAGGTGAGGGCCACGAGCTCCGTCATTTGCACCGGATCCGAGGGGCGCATCAGCAGGTTCACGCACCGCTCCACGAGCAAGGTGGTCTTGCCGGTGCCCGCGCCCGCGGTCACCACCACGTTGCGGTCGAAGGTGGTGGTGGCCAGGCGGCGCTCGCGTTCGTCTGCGGGCGGCGTCGTCATGGGGGATCAGTCCCTCAAGGCGGCCTTCCGCATCCGCGCCAACGCCTCCGCCGACGGATGGCGGCCGGCGCGGGTGGAGGAGGGGAAATGGTCCTTGCGGCAGATCTCGGAGACTTCGCAATACTTGCAATAGTCGCCGGGCATGATGAAGAACTCGCCGGAACGGATGCCGCGCAGGAGTCGCGCCACCGCGTCGCGGATACGGTCGCCGGGAGATTCCCGCATGACGTGTCCGGAGAATCCGCGAGGGACCAGCGGACCGTCTTTCCAGCGGCCGGCGAGGAAGTACCAGGCCGCTTCCACGGCGGCGGGCGTGGAGAGGTCCCGGGCGTTGGCGTAGTCCGCGGCCAGCAGTACGTAAAGAGGCAGTTGCAGCTTCTGTCCGCGGATCGCGGCGCGCAACGGATCGGCGTCCTCGGCGTTGGGTCCCCCGCCGGTCTTGTACTTGTAGTCGATGACCCGGTAGCGATGGTTCCGGTCATCGTAGTCCACGCGGTCCAGGCGGCCGTGAACCGGCAACCCCTGGAGGTCCTCCGGCCAGGCCGTATCGAGTTGCGTGTCGAGGTCCGTCTCGAGCTCCGTGGGGCGGAAGCCCGATCGTGTCATCTCGTCGAGGTCCGCCCGGACCGCCCGCCGCAGCAGGTCGATGACGCCCTCCTTGGCCACTTCCCATGCGGCCGGGTAACCCGTCGGCGAGGTCTCCTCGAACGCGGACAGGACGTTGGTTGCCGCGCTGTCGAGCCATGCGCTCCAGCCGTCCCCCCGGGCGCGGCCGGCATCCTGGTAGAAGCGCTGCAGGATGTCGTGACAGATCCGCCCCCATTCCAGGGCCTGGACCGGCGCCGCGGCCTCCGGGCGCTCCAGCCGTTCCAGTTGCAGCACGCGGCGGGCGAAGTACTGGAACGGGCAGCGGCCGTAGGCCTCCAGCGTGGTCGGAGAGATGCGCCGCTCCAGGAGGTCGCTCCACACGTCTTCCAGGGGCCCGGTGATGCCGTCGAACGGCCCCGGCGCACCGGCGCCGTCCTCCAGCGCGCGGCCGGCCGCGGCGCTTCGTGCGAAGCTCTCCGCCGGCACCCCGCCCAGGCGCAGGAGCGCGCCCGGGTCCTCGCCCTGGAGCGCCCGCCGCACCGCCAGCTCTTCGGGCAGAAGCCACCGGGCGTCGTCGAACGGCGGCAGCTCCTGCTTGCCGAGAACGCCCTTGGGAATGTGGATGTCCGTGCCGTGTCCGTCACCCCCGGCGGCGTCCACCTCCCGGAGGTACCACGAAGGGGCCAGCGGGCGGGCGGCCGCGTCCGAGCGCTGGTAGCTGTAATAGAGGCGGCCGGAGGCCGAGCCCGAGAAGAGGCGGTCGCTCGCCGAACCCGACAGCAGCGCGAACAGCAGCCTTTCCTCGTCGTAGCCCGCCAGCTTCGAGGACAGCTTGTAGCCCAGGTCCGTCTCCAGCACGCGCCGCGCGTGGTCCCGCAGGAACGGGTCCTCGCGGATGGTGCGCGGGAACACGCCCTCGTTCATGCCCACCAGGAACAGCGCCTGGAAGGGGATGCCGCGGGCCGAGCCGGCCTCCATGACCTGGACGCCCTGCATGACCTCCGGCGACAGCGGCACCGAGGCCTGGTCCAGGCTCTTGCGCAGGGCCTTGGAGAACGATTCGAGCGAGACCTTCGGGGAGATGGCCTCCAGGGCGGCCAGGCCGTTGAAGGTCTCGTCGATGGCCTGCGCCGCCGCGCCGGCGGCTTCGTCCCGGCCCGGGTTCAGGAAACGGTCGATGACGGCGCGCCAGCGGGCGGCCAGGTCCGGCCACGTGCCTTCTTCGGGCAGCGCGCCCAGTTGCTCGTGCAAGGCGTTGACGGTCTGCAGCAAGGCAGCGAGCTCTGCCGGCGCGATGTGCAGGGGCCGGCCCTCCTCGTCATCCATGAAGCTCAGCCGAAGGCCCTTGCCGAGGTAGCGCTCCAGCCGGCGCCATTCGCCCATGCCGCGGGTGATGCGCAACGCCCGGGTGGCCACGTCCCAGAGCTCCGGCCTGGGCTCGACGCCGGGGTCCAGGACGCCGCCGAAGTTGAAGTCATGGGACGCCAGCAGGTCGATGACGCCGGCCCGCGGATAGTCCCGGACCGGCAGGTCCAGCAGCGTCAGCACCGCCCGGACGCGGTTGAAGCGGCGCAGGGGTTCCCGGGCCGGTGTGTGGTATGGGATGCCGTGCTCGGGAAAGATCTCCTGGATCCACGGCAGGTAGGCGTCCAGCGCGCGCGCCACCACCCCCACCCGCTGGAGCTCGATCCCTTCGTCCTCCACGAGCCGGAGGAGGTTCTTGGCCACGGTGAGGACCTCGTCCCGCGGACCCGCGCAACTGACGATCTCGCGCCTGGAGGACCGGCCCGGCCGCGGGTCCGGTTCCGGTCCGTCGTCCTGCCCGGAGCGGGAGGCCGCGGCGCCGTCCGCGAGCAGGTCCACGATCTCGTCCGCCCCGGCCAGGCCCCGGAGGTAGCGGTCGTAGAAGTCCTGGGCGAAGGCCCATTCCGGACGGCCCTGGGCCAGGGGATAGAACAGCGTCACCGGGTAGGCGCCGGCGATGTTCCGAAAGAGCTCCAACTGGCTCTGGGTCAGATCGTAGAAGCCGTAGTAGTAGATCCGGTCCAACCGGCCGAGATGGGCCGAGGCGGGCGCGTGCCGCGCCACCGTCGCGTCAAGATCCTGGTGGTCCTGGGCGCGCCACTCCGGGAACCGGCGCTTCACCTCACGGTACAATGCGAAGAGGTCGCCGAGGGCGTCCCGGTCCCGGTCGAGGAAGAGTCCCTCCCGCAACGCCTCCAGCGCGGCCTCGGGGTCCACCATGGCATCCTTCAGGTCCCGCAGGGTTTGCCACAACGCCGAGCAGGCGCCTTCATTCTCCATCATCCGGGCGAACCGCCCACGGGCAGGGATCACGCGTTTCAGCGCCTCTTCCATGAACGTCTGGTCCCTCAGCGTCGGTTTCGCCGGACCGTTCATTTCGTGGAACAGGTTCAGGCTGAGCTGGTAGAAGGTGAGGACCTCGAAGTTCAGCAAGTGAAGGCCGCGTTCCCGGGCCAGCAGGACCTTCACCCGCCGGCGCAACGTCTCCGAGGGCACCACCAGCACCCGGGGCGCCAGCGGATCCTGTTCCCGCCGTGCCCGGATCTCCTCCGCCAGGGCGTCTTCCAATTGGGGGTGATAGGGGCCGAGAATGATCTTCATGGGGCAACCGGAATCTTCCAGGACTTTGGCAGACCCGGCACGCGTTGCCAAGGTCAACCGGGCGCCGCCGGTGGCCTGAAAATGTCCTGCGCGTCTTGGTCTTGATTCGGACGTTGCGGGCCACTAGTCTCGGTTGCGTGAGAGTCCATTTTCTAGGTTCCGGGGACGCCTTCGGCAGCGGCGGCCGAAACCAGACCGCCTACCTGCTGGAAGACGGGCGGCATCTCTATCTTCTCGACTGCGGCCCGTCGGCACTGCCGGCCCTCAAGCGCGCGGGCCTGGACCCGGCGGACCTCGATGCGGTCATCTTGAGCCACCTGCACGGCGACCATTTCGGCGGCCTGCCGTTCTTCTTCATCCACTACCTGTACAACAAGCCCCGGAGCCGTCCGCTGGAGGTGGCCGGCCCGCCGGGCACCGAGCAGCGCGTGCGCGATCTCATGAGGCTCATGTACGGCGAGAAGGAACTGCCCTTCGTTGTGTTTCGCGTGCTGGAGCCCGACACCGCCGCCGCCGTGGCCGGCGCCGAGGTCCTGGGCTTCCGGGTGCCGCACCAGACCGACGCGGTCTCGCTGGGGCTCAGGGTCGCGGTGGCGGGCCGCACCGTGCTCTTCTCCGGCGATTCGAGCTGGACGGACCAGTTCATCACCCACGGCCGGGGCGCGGACCTGTTCATCTGCGAGTGTTGCCACTACGACGAGCCGTCGCCGTCGCACATGAGCTACGTGGAGGTTGCCGCGCACCGGGAGCGCCTGGAGTGCAAGCGGCTGATCCTGACCCACATGGGCGAGGAGATGCTGGCCCGGCGCCACACGCTACCGGTCGAGACCGCGGAAGACGGGCTGGTGGTTGAGCTGTAGGGTTTCGTAGCAGGTTTCCGGGCAGGCGCTGAAGTCCGGACATCGCCACCAAGTGTAACCTGACATGTTCACGAAGGCATCCATCAAGCTCGCTCCCTTGCTCGTCATGCTCGCGCTGGCCGGGTGCGGCGGCAAGGGGGGGCTGCCAACCGCGAGCGACTGGGAGACCGAGGAGTACCAGGCGCAAGGAGGGCTCGGCCAGCTCAAGGCCTCCTCGATGTATGCAAGAGGCGGGACCGGCAAGGGGGTCACGGTCGGTTTGCTCGACTCCGGGGCCACGCCCAGCCATCCGGGTCTGGCCGGCAAGTACGTCGTCGTCGATAGCTTCGAGGGCGTCGATCCAATGGATTCCAATCCTGAATTTCGTGGGCACGGGACTCACGTTGCCGGCATCATCGCCGCCGGCAAGGACGACTCCGGGATGCATGGCGTCGCCTATGAGGCCACGCTCGCGTCCTATGCCCTGGAGTTCGACGAGAACGATGACGTGGTCGACTTCGAGCTGGGGAAGGCCACCGACGAGCTGACAGAGTTCGGCGTACGGATCGTCAACAATAGCTGGGGAAAGGTGGACGTCCATAACGACTACATCTCGATTACGATCACGGAAGTGACCCGTAACTCGATGGACGCTTACTTCCCATACGGTCTCCCTGCCTATCGACGCTATGTCGAAGCCGACGGCGTCCAGGTGTGGGGAGTCGGGAATAGCGCTTTGCCTCAACCGAGCTTTCACGCCGGGCTGCCTCTCCTCGTACGCGAACTGGAGAGAGGCTGGCTGGCCGTGGTTTCGGTCGGTCAGGATGGGGACCTGGCCCGCTACTCGCAACAATGCGGTGTCGCCGCCGAGTGGTGCATCGCGGCCCCGGGAGGAAACAAGCCGGAGGACGCCGGAATCTACTCCACCGTGCCCGGTGGCTATGACCACTATCATGGAACCTCCATGGCCGCTCCGCAGGTGAGCGGCGCTCTGGCCGCCTTGAAAAGCATGTTTCCGAACCTGGGATTCCAGGACGTTCGGGACCGTGTCCTCTTCACCGCGGATAGAAACGGCATCTATGCCGACTCCTCCATCTATGGGAAGGGACTGCTCGACCTCGACGCCGCCTCGCGGCCGGTGGGTGGCACCTTGTTCTCTCTTGGCCGGTATGACGGCGGTCCTGTCGTCACAACGCAGGGCGCCCGGCTCTCATTGCCGGCCGGAGCGGTGTCCAGGCACCTGGCCGGCGAGGAGATCCTCGTTCTCGACCGTTACCAACGCGCCCCCTTTCTTGTCCCGATCAGCCACTATGCCGGCGGCGACGGGGGCGGTCTGTCGATGCGGCACCTTGAGCTCATCGCCCCAAGGCACACCTCGCCGGACGAGTACGAAGCGCCTGTGCAGGCCTTCGCCGGGGAGGATTTCCAGGTCAGCGGCACGTCCACCGGCGCCTGGCTCCTTGGCGCCGGCCGGGGAGCGGGGCTCATGGGAGGGTTCGCAAGTCTGGCGGGCATGCCGCTGCCGCACGGCGATTTTCGCATGGCCCGGAACGCGCTCGGCATGGCACTCGGTTTCACCACGGAGGCGGGAGAAATCCATGCGAGCGCGGCCACGAATCCCGAGGAGGCGGGCGGGCCCGGCTTCGGGGTCACGAGTTGGAGTCCGCGCTCCGTCCTGACCGCTTCCTTCGTCGGAGCGCAGACGGACTACGCGCTCGGCGCATCCTTCGCCTCCGGTCTGAAAAGGCCCTCCGGCCTCCAGGGCACCGGCGCCTTCGAGTTGTCCGGTAACAGCGTCGATCTCGGCTTTCGTTGCGATCTCTTCACCGGCGATGCGGTAAGGGTCGGACTCAACAATCGGCTCACCCATCTCGCTCCGCACGAGGGGGCACTCCTCACGTTGGACAGTGCGCTCCTTGCGACTGCGGGGCTCGACCTCTCGATCAGACTGACCCGCCGGGCGACGTTGAACGCCCGGCTGTCGCTGGAGCGGCCCGTCGACTCGGGCGAGGCTCGTATTCGAGTCGCGCGGAGCGTCGACGAAGGCGGCCGGATCGACTATGACGATATCGTCATCGACCAGGGCGACCTCCTCCAATTCGACCGGGCGGGCGTAAGCGTGAGCTATCGCGGCGACCCGGGCTCGGTCTATGGCGCGGGAGTGATGACGGTCCGAGACGGGTTTGGCAGGACACAGGCCATCGCAGGCGTACAAGCGGAACTCCGCTTCTGAATCACCCGCGAGGAGCGAGTGTCCCCGGGAACGAGGGTGGAAACCCTGGAGCCGGAGGCGGGGGTTACGTTTCCGGTAGGAATATTCGAGCGGTCAGGGAACGGTTCGTTCCGGTATCGGATACTTCGGACAACGACAGCGGCCGGTAGCCGCAACGCGGCGGTGGCGGCAGTTCGATCCCGTGCTCCTCACCGAAATGCCGCGCGAAGGCTTCGGACGGCTTCGGGCGGCGCTCGGTCTTCGTACGCTTTTCGTGAATCAGCCGACGCACGAGTTCTTCCATGGATACGCCGACTTGGCGGGCCTCGCGCTTCAGCCAAGACTTGTCCCGGGGATCGATATTTCGGACAGTGATACTGGAATCCATGCCAGCGGCCTCCTGCTCGGACTACACGCCATCAAATTATGCTATCAAGAAATCCAGAACAAGAGCTTGGAGCCTTAAAACCCGCCCGTGCAGGAACGTCGTGAGACGCCCGATCAGGCTCGGACGCATGGGGCTTAACTTGACAACCGGGCAAGCGTCTCCTACAAACCCGCCATGCCTAGAGTCACTTTCATGCCACTGGGACAGAGCTTCGAGGTCGAGGACGGCACCACCATCCTGGTGGCCGCGATACGCAACGGCGTCACCCTCCGCCACGACTGCACCGAGGCCATCTGCGGCACCGACAAGGTCAGGATCGTCGCCGGCGAGAACAACCTGAGCGCCATGGACGACAACGAGGAGTTGACGCTGTCCATGCTGGAGTCGGATCCCGCCGACCGCCTCGGATGCGTCGCCAAGGTGCTCGGCGACGTGATCGTGGAGATTCCCGCGGAGTAACCCGTTACCTCAACCGCACCGGCTCGCCGGCTGTCGGCGCTGACCGTCCTCCCGTAAACGAACCGGCTGGAGGCCCAAATGAGCAGAGTCAAGGAAGCTCTCGACCGGAAGGGAACCCTGGTCATGCCCGGGGTGTTCGACGCCCTGAGCGCGCGCATTGCCCACCGCGCCGGCTTCGACGTCATCTTCACCACCGGCTACGGCATCTCGGCGACGCTCCTGGGGGAGCCGGACTTCGGCATCCTCACCCAGACGGAGATGCTGAGCACCATCTACCGTATCTGCGGCGCGGTGCCGACGCCGGTCATCGTGGACTCGGACACCGGCTACGGCAACGCGGTGAACGTGGTCCGGACCGTGACCGAGCTCATGCGGGCGGGAGCGGCGGGCATGTTCCTGGAGGACCAGGTGTGGCCCAAGCGTTGCGGCCACATGAGGGGCAAGCAGGTGGTGCCCCTGGACGAGTATCTCAAGAAGCTCAACGCCGCGGCGGCGGCGCGGGGAGACGGGGACCTCTTCATCGTGGCCCGGACCGACGCGCGCCAGGCCCTGGGCGTGGACGAGGCCATCCGGCGCGGCAACGCTTTCAAGGAGAACGGCGCCGACGCGGTGTTCATCGAGGCGCCGGAGAGCCGCGAGGAGATGCGGGAGATCGCCCGCAACGTCCCGGGACCGCTGGTGGCCAACATGATCGAGCGGGGGACCACGCCGTTGATGACGCCGGCGGAGCTCGGCGAGCTCGGTTACGCCTTGATCGTGTGGCCGGTGGGGCCGCTGTACTCCGCCGCCATGGCGCTCAAGGACTACTACTCGAACCTGCGGGAGACGGGCACGGGGGAGGCCCTCATGGACCGGCTGCTGCCGTTCGACGAGTTTCACGAGATTGTGGGGCTTGAGGAGAAGTACGCTCTGGACGAGAAGTACCGGTCGTAAGGCGCTCCCTCGGCGGCAATGGGGTCATGACCCCGTCGGGCAGGTCATACAGCAGCCGTCGCACCTCCCGCAGGTCGACACGGAGGTTCAGGCCGGCGATCTGTTTCATGAGATCCGCCATGAGCCGGCCGTCGTCCGCCACCCCATAGCGGTAGATCTGAAAGTAGGGTTTCCCTTTATCGACGCCGACCTTGGCGTGCTGGTAGATCACCCGCACGGGCGTGTCTTTCGGTACCCGTGGATACAGGAAGGCGATGTCCTCCGGATACAGCCGGATGCAACCGTGGGTCACGCGCCGACCGATGGCCCATGGGTTGTTGGTGCCGTGAATGCCGTAGCTGGTGTGGGACAGCCGCATCCAGTACTTTCCCAACGGGTTGTTCGGCCCCGGAGGGACTGTTTTGCGCGGGTGCTCCATCTCTTCCTGGATCGATTTCGGTACGTACCAGATGGGGTTCGTGCGTTTCTGCCCGATCCGGTACTGCCCGGCCGGGGTGTTCTGGCCCTCCCTGCCCACTCCCAGTGGGAAGGTCATGACCTTGGAGTCGGGCAGGTAGTAGTACAGCCTCATCTCGGGAATGTTGAGGACCAGTCCCTCCCGCGGGGCGTCGGGAAGAATCCACCGGGAGGGGAGGGTGACCGGTGTGCCCTCGCCCGGAAGCCAGGGGTCCACGCCGGGGTTCGCCCGCTTCAGTTCCCCATATCCCAAGTGGTTCAGACGGGCGATGTCGAGGAGGGTGTCCTTGAATTCTGCGTGCTGTATCCCGGGGCTTCCGATGATGGTGGAATCGAGACTCCGGTCCGCTTCCGCGGCCGGGGACTCACGGTACTCGAACACGGTGGTGTTCGGTTCCCATGAGGTCCCCATGGAAGGCAAGACGAACGCAACCAGTCCACAAACCGTCAACGCAGCGCACAACGTCAACTTCATACCGCCGTCTCCCTTATCGGTGTACCTCGCCCATCCTCACATCCCGGCGGGACCGGATGGGTGAACTCGGTTGAAAATTATTGACCCTGATTATAACATCTTTTCGCTAAACAGTTCAGAAAGGACCGCCAAAATGTCGTTTGTCGCCGCGATGGCCGCCAGCCACGCACCCAACATGCTGCTCGACCCGGGCGCGGAGTGGGAAGAGTTCATGACGCTGCACTACCGTATGGCGCCGCAGGCGGCCGGCACCAGGCCGTCTCTGGAGGTGCAGCGGAAGCTGCGCCAGGATGCGGAGAAGGCTTTTGCGGTGCTTCGCGCCGACCTCGAAGCCGCCAGGCCCGACGTGCTGATCGTGGTTGCCAACGACCAGTTCGTGAACTTTTTCTTCGACAACATACCGACGTTTTTCGTCACCCTGGCGGACGAGGTCCAAGGCCGGTTTACGCGTTACCGGTTCAACTACCGGAATGACGCGGAGCTGGGCCGGGCGATCCTCGAGGCCGGGGTGGGCGCCGGACTGGACCTGTCCTTCGGCGAGGACATCGAGCTCCAGCACACACAGATGGTGCCGCTGCACTTCCTTCTGCCCGAGCCGGATATCCCCATCCTGCCGATCTTCGTCAACACCTGGATCGACCCGCTGCCGACGCCGGCCCGGTGCTATGCGCTGGGGGACCTGATCCGGCAGGTGGCGGACGCCTCGCCCCACCGGGTGGCCATGCTCGCCACCGGCGGCCTGTCGCACTTTCCCGGGTCACCCCGGATCGGCGAGATCGATACCAGCTTCGACGAAGGGCTGCTCCGGCAGATGCGCGACGGCGCGGGTCCGGCACTGGCCGAGCTGACCCTGGAGCAGTTGCGGCAGTCGGGCAACTCGGAGTTCCTGAACTGGATGGTCACGGTCGGCGCCGTGAGCGATACCCCCGCCTCCGAGACCTTCTACATGCCCGACCACGTCGCCACCGGGTGGGGCTTCGCGAGTTGGAGAATCTGAATCGCGAATGCGGACGGCCGCGCCGCGCGCGCGGGGTCCGCGGGAGCACCGCATGAGCCGCTACCACCTGAACCGTTTTCTGTTCGACCTGAAGATGAAGCCGGACACCCTGAGCCAGGCACGGGCCGACCTGGACAAGGCGTTGTCGGACTATGACCTCAACGCGGAGGAGATTGCCGCCCTCAAGACCCGGGATCCGCGACAGTTGCGGCCGCTGGGTGCCCACGGCATGCTGTCGCTCTACCTGATGCGGCTGGACACCGAGTTCGACGACAACATTTATTGGACGCAGAAGTGAAGGCGGGCGGCCGCCGGTGCGCCGCCTTCGGGTGAGCACACGAGGAGTCTTGGATGGATTTGGGATTGGCAGGCAAGGTAGCGCTGGTGGGCGGCGCGAGTCAGGGAATGGGGCGCGCCATTGCCGCGGGTTTCGCCCGCGAAGGCGCCAAGGTGAGCATCTGCGCCAGAGGCGGCGAAGCCCTGGAGCGGGCCGCGGAGGAGATCCGCACGGAAACCGGGGGAGACGTCCTGGCCACGGTGGCGGACATGTCCAAGTACGACGATATCCGGAACTTCGTGGACAAGAGCGTCGAGGCCTTCGGGCGGGTGGACGTGGTGGTGAACAACGCCGGCGGCCCGCCGTTCGGGACCTTCGATGCCTTGAGCGAGGACGACTGGATCGGGGCGTACAATCTGAGCCTCATGGGCACGGTCAGGCTGACGCGCGAGGCGGTGCCGCACATGAAGAAGGCGGGGGCGGGACGCATCATCAACATCACCTCCTACGGCATCAAGGAGCCCATCCCCGGACTGATCCTGTCCAACACGTTCCGCACGGGCGTGGTGGGTTGGGCCAAGACGCTGTCGCGCGAGCTGGCGCCCGACAACATCCTCATCAACACGGTGTTGCCCGGACGCATCGACACCGAGCGCCATCACAGCCTGAACGTGGCCCGGGCCAAGCGGCTCGACCTGCCGCTGGAAGAGGTTCAGAAACAGAGCAAGGCGGAGATTGCCCTGGGCCGTTTCGGGCAGTCCGAGGAAGTCGCGGACCTGGTGGTTTTTCTTGGCTCCGACCGCGCCAGCTACATCACCGGGAATACGCTCCTGATCGACGGCGGTCTCGTCCGGACACTCATGTAGGGAGAGAGGTAACGATGGTTTATTACATCGTTCAGTGGGACCTGCCGGATCAGAAGGCCAACCTGACGATCTACAGCAACAAGGCCAAGAACGACTGGCTGCCGATGACGCTGGCGGCCCCCGGAGTGAGGGAGATCCGCAACCTCCGCAATCCCCTGGAGGTCAGCCCCCAGGTCGCGATCATGATCGAGTTCGAGTCCCTCCAGGCGTGGGAGGGTTTCATCGAGTCACAGGACTACATCCGGATCATGCGCGAGCTGAGAATCCTCGGGTGCACCAACTTCGACGCCAAGGTCTGGTGCCCGTCCCGCTACTTTCCGGAGGCGCTGAAACGGGACAGTTAGCCGCGGAACGGAGCCGCAACGCCGTC
>MKWU01004728.1_pt1 | contig 15701 bp, 11 predicted proteins | sample 809101 | NCBI WGS metagenome assembly MKWU01 (sample SAMN05860141, study PRJNA318959) | sponge metagenome | host: Aplysina aerophoba | place: Slovenia: Piran, Adriatic Sea, Gulf of Piran | collected 2013-05-07 | reverse complement strand
CGAGTTCCTGAATCTGGGCGCCAAAGCCCGCGTTGGTGGGGTTGGTCAGATCGTGAATCCCGGCGCCCGCCTGAACGACCGGCAGGATCGCAGCCTTGGCGATCCGGGCCCGCTCCCTCGCCTGCTCGACGCGAGCGACCGCGGCGGCCATGTCCAGGTTGGACGACAGCACGGAGTCGACGATCCGGTCGAGCGCCGGATCGGCGAACGCCTTCCACCACTGGAGCGGCTCATGGGCGCCGCCGGCGGGCGTGTCCTGGAAGTCCGCCGGCATTTCCGGCGCCGGATCGGGCAGTTCGGGCGGCGGCGCCAGGGAGCAGCCGAGGTACAGAAGTGCGGCGGTAACGAGCGAGAGCGGGGCAATCGCATTCGTGTTCATGAGGCGCTTGGGCGTGGCTCCGCTGGCAGGAACAGGCGCGACGATACCACGCGCCGGCGGTCGCGGAGGCGCTCAGGCGGCGGAGTAGGGGGCGGTCCGGGTCATGCGCGTCCAGGCCGCGCCAAAGTCGCACCCGGCGATTTCATTCCCGGCATGCCGCGGCGGCAGTTCCGGGCCGGCGCGGACTTGACGGTTGGCGAGCGCGTCGTGCTCGGCGCGCGCCTGCTCGGCGATTCCACCCGCTACCTGCGCGGCGACGAGGCGAACCGGACGAGGTGCTCGGCGACGCCTTCGAGAATCCGCGCTTCCTGAGTCCGGCGGAGCCGCGGGCGTTTCGGGCGTCGTTGCGACTGCGGTTCTGAGGCTCCGACATCGCGCGGAGCATGGGCGATCCACCGGCCTCCGACTGGTACCATCCGCGGTTCGATGGAGCGTCCCGGACTTCCACTGCGCGCGGTGCTACTGGCCGCGGCGGCGCTGTTTCTCGCTTCCGGTCTGTGGGCGCACGGCGTCGCCGACCAGATCGAGCCGGCGATGTTCGAGTCGGGCCTCAGGACCGTCGTGCTCGAGGCCTACGGCGACCGCTGCATGGCCAGGCCCGCGTTCCAGAAGGCGCAGGCGGCGGAAGCGACGTAGAGGTCTGGCGGGCGGCATGAGCGGAACGAGTCACGCCCCTCCCGGCCCGAAAGGCCGCCGGCTGGCCAACATGCGTGAGCGACTCCGGGACTTTCCGGCCTTCCTGGAGCGCCTGAACCGGGACTACGGCGATGTCGTTTCGTACCAGCTTCCGAAGATGGACTGCTGCGCGGTGTTCGACGCGGATGTCATCCGCGAGATGCTGGTGGACAAGCGGACCTCGTTCCCGAAAGGCGAGATCTTCGAGGTCAGCAACAAGTTCATTACCCAGCCGGGCGTGTTCACCAGCGAGGGGGACGACCACCGGCGCCGGCGCAACCTCGTTGCACAAGCGTTCTCGGAAGAGCGCGTGGCAGGCTATGCCGAGATCATGGTCGAGAACGCCCGCGCCATTCAGCGCCGCTGGAGCGCGGGCGAGACCATCGACGTGAACGCCGAGACGTACCGGATCGCCCGCAGGGTGGCCTTCGGTTCGTTCTTCGGGCGCGACCGGCAGGACGACGAGGCGATCGGCGACCAGGTGGTGCGCGGAATCAAGTGGGACATCGCATTGGGCTTCCTGCCGTTCACGCCCCTGCTCCGAAAGCTCCCGCTGCCCGGGAACGTCCGCGCCGAGCGCGGCTGCCGGGCCTTGGACGAGCTTGTGTCCGAGGCGGTTCACCGTGCCCGCGAATCACCCGACGAAGGCGCGGACCTGACCTCGTACCTTGTTCATGCCCGGGACGAAGGGGGCGTGGACCCGCCGTTCACCGACGAGGAGATCCGCAACGAGATCTACATTCTGTTGCTGGCGAACTTCGACCCGATGGCGGCTTCGCTGGCCTGGTCCATCGACTACATCGCCCGCAATCCCGAGGTGCGGGACAAGTTGGAACAGGAGGCCGACGCGGTGCTGAGGGGCCGTCTGATCGCGGTGGCGGACTACGAGAGACTTCCCTATGCCCGCGCGGTGTTCCAGGAGGCCGGCCGGCTGACGCCGCCGAACTATTTCTTCGACCGGGTGGCGGCGGAAGACTGCGTGCTCGGGGACTACCTGATTCCGAAGGGCACCGTCGTGCAGCCCTGTCTCAGCGTCTGCCACCGGAAGGAGAAGTACTGGCCGCAGGCGGAAGAGTTCCGGCCGGAGCGGTGGCTTGACAGCGAAGCGCGCGCCGGTTGTCCGGAACATGCCTTCCTCCTGTTCAGCCACGGCCCGCGTTCTTGCCTGGGCCGGGAGTTCGCCACGATTCAGGGCGTGTACGTCCTGGCGAGCATCGCTCAACGCTGGCGGCTCGAGGCGGTTCCCGGCAAGCCCCCGAAGGCGGACGGGAAGCTGGTCTATATCGTCAAGGGTGCGTATCCGGTGCTGGTCAGAGAGCGGCCGAAGCCGCTCGGGTAGAGCCCGAGTTACTTTCTCTCGCTCACGACCGTTGGCGCCGGGCCCTTCAGACTGAAGAAGAACTTGAAATCGTCGCCGACGGGTTTGACGGGATCGAGCCTGAGACGTTGAGCCATGCTGGCCAGGAAGTAGACCACCGTCATCGTGGCCAGTTCCCATCCGAGGCAGAGGTGCGGGCTGTAGTTGAAAGGTGCATAGATGTGCCCCGGAGGAACGGTCCCGTGTTCCCCCAACCACCTTTCGGGCCGAAACTCCGTCGGGTCCCGCCAGTACTGTTCGTCGAAATGGGGCGTACCCATGACCATCTGGACCTTCGTGCCCTTCGGGAGGAAATAGTCGCCGAGGATGTAGTCCTCCAGCGAAGTTCTCTCCGCGACAAAGGCAGGCGGGCCGAAACGAAGCGCTTCCTGGAGAATCGCCCGCGTGTAGCGAAGCCGCTCGTAGTCCTCTGGACTTATCGGGCGGTCGCCCAGTACTTCGTCGACCTCCCGTTCCAGCCGTGAACGCACCTCCGCGTAGCGGGAGATGCAGTCGATGCTCCGGGTCAGGGCGTCTCTCAGAGGTTCGGTGGAAGCCAGCATCAGATCGATCGTTATGTCGCGAATCTCGTCGTCGGTGAACGCCGGTTCGTCTCTCTGTTCGTCCCTGGCGTGGACCATCCGGGACACAGGATCGCTTCGCTCGGGACCCGATTCGCGGGCCCTGCGCACCGACTCGAAGATCAGATCCTCGACTCTCTTGACCGACTGCCGGGCGCGGACGTTCTCGGGTATGGGCAGCTTTCTCAGAGTCGACGAGAAGGGAAGATGGAACAGCAGCAGATCCCACTTGATCCCTCGCAGCGCGTCGGTCACCATGTCCGGGTGCACCTTCATGTCGCTCCCGACGCAGAATCTGAGGATGACTCGGGCGGAGAGACGGATCATCTCCGGTTGACACAGGAACTTGCGTCCGGGGAGGAGCCTCGCCTGGGCGGCGAGTATCTCCTCAATCATCACTTCGGCGAAGGCGTTCAGCCGCGTCCGTTGGAAGGCCGGCGAAACGAGCCTCACCATCCGCTGGTGAGGCTCCCCGTCGGCCGTGTTCAGGCCGCGGGTCTTGAGGAACTGGCTCTCGTGGTGGTTCTTGACGAAAACCGGGCTGTGTTCGGTCCTGCCGGCGCGGCCTTCCGTCCCGGTTCCGGCGGTCTTCTGTTCGGTGCCCGGCCCGTCTCGTCGCTGGGCCAGCTGGATCCGGCGGCTGAGCTCGGGATCGAAGAGAAGGCAGCAGTTGACGAAGGGCCGTCGATAGAAGACGACGTCGCCGTACTTCCGGTTCAAGCCCTCGATGAAGTCTCGAAAGCCGAGGAGCCGTCTCAACGTGTAGTAGGGGCGAAAGCCCTTCGGTCCTGGAGGAATGCGGGGCGAGCCCGCCTCGGCGGTTTTGCGCGCTGGTCGAAGATCTTCTTCGGTGACTGAAGTTCGATGCGGACAGGACGTAGCCAAGAGGAACTCCTATGGTCCATGGCCGCCCGGGGCCGGTCGGCCTCTGGCGGCGTCAGTGTGCAGTGACAAGGGTAGCGGGAAGTTGACGTTTGTACATGAAGTGCTAGCCCGGCGGCACGACGCGGAAGTACACGGTAGCCAGCGCCGGGACCATCAGCATGAGGATAACGGTGGCGAACACGATACCGAAGCCGACCGAAACGCCCAACGGAATCAGGAATTGCGCTTGCAGACTTTGCTCGAAGATGAGAGGAGCGAAGCCAAGGAACGTGGTCAAGGATGTAACGAAAATCGGACGGAAGCGCACCTTGGCGCCCTCGAGAATGGCGCTCCGAACAGGAGCTCCGTTCTTCAGACGTTCATTGATGAAATCGATCATCACGAGCGAATCGTTTACGACGACTCCCGTGAGTGCGACGATGCCCCACACGGAGGTAGCGCTCAAACTCAGACTCATGATCAGATGTCCAAGGATGGCGCCGATGATCCCGAAGGGAATGACCGCCATGACGATCAGGGGTTTGGTGTAGGAAGCGAAGGGGATGGCCAGGAGCGCATAGATCGCCAGAAGCGCGAGGACGAAGCCGCGTATCAGGGAGTCCAGGGATTCGATCTGCTGTTGCTGTTGTCCTCCGATCGAGAAGGTCAGGCCCGGGTTGTCGTCGATGAGCGCCGGAAGGACCGCGGTGACCAGAGCATCGGTTGCTTCGGCGCCCGTGATCACGGCGGGGTCCACGTCCGCCGTCACCGTGACGGTACGCTGGCCGTCCTTGCGGCGGATGGAGGAGTGGGAACTGCCCAGGCGCACCGAGGCGAATCGGCTCAGAGGCGCTTTCACACCCGCGGGAGTGCGGACCAGGAAGCGCTCCACGTCGGCAATGCTGTCGCGCTCCGCCGCTGGAAGGCGTACATACACCCGCACGTCCTCCCGACCGCGCTGCACGCGCGTCGCTTCGTGGCCGAAGAAGGCCGACCGTACCTGGCCCGCCAGTTCCTCGAGCGTGAAACCGACAGTGTGCGCCTCCGGGCGTAGCTCGAGCTGGATCTCCTGGAGCCCGGCCGCGTGGTCGGACTTGACATCGAATACGCCTTCGTACTCCAGGAGGCGCTCGACCACTGCCTCGCCGACGATGGGAAGGAGAGCGGAATCCGGATGCGAGAGCTCCACTTGGACGGGGAAGCCCAGGTCGAGCAGGTCAGCGGTGATTTCTAGGCTGCGGGCTTCCGGCACGGCGCCGGCTTCTTCGCGCCAGGTCTGCACGAAAACCCCGGCTGCGAAGTTCCTTCGCTGCGCTTCCTGGAGCTTGAATTCGACACTGGCGATGTTCGCTCGCGGGTTCAGACTCGGTTCCTGAACCGTGGATCCGCCAAGCTGTCGCGGCCTCGTTCCCACCGTCAGGTTCACGCCCTGCAACAGAGGTTCGGCGTCCTCCGGCCCACCGGCGGAGAAGCGCTCCAGTGCCCGGCGTCCGGCTGCTTCGAGTTCCCGGGCGATCTCGCTCGTCTTCTCTACCGGCGTTCCTTCCGGCATCTCGAGGTTGGCCGTGACGATGTCGCCCTCCACCAGCTGCACGAAGATGACTCCGATGACGCCGGAAGCGACCAGAGCGATGCACAGGACGATCATCGCGGTGCCTGCGGCGATCACGACCGCTGGATGGCCGGTGGCGAAGCGCAGGCCGCGATCCAGAGGTCCGTTGATGAACCGCTTCAGACCGCCGGCCACGCCGCTCTGGACCCGCACGAAGAAGCGGTCCAGAAGATTGGCGGGCTCGCGCCCGGGATCGGGCAGGTGGGCCAGGTGATTCGGGAGGATCAGCAGCGATTCGACGAGGGAAATGAGCAGCACGGAAATGAAGATGATCGGGATTCCCGCCAGCATCTTCCCGAGCGGGCCGGGCAGGAACAGCAGCGGCAGGAAAGCGGCGATCGTCGTGAGCACCGCGAAGATCACGGGCCTCTTGATTCGTTGCGCGCCGCGGATTGCGGCGACGATCCCCGTAGCGCCTTCTCTGCGTTCTGCGTGAATTTGTTCCGCCACGACGACCGCGTCGTCGATCACGATGCCGACGGCGAGAATGAACGCGAAAAGCGAGAACGTGTTGATGGAGACGTCGAAGGCCAGGGCCCCGCTCAGGGCGCCGATGAAGGAGATGGCGATCCCGGCTGCAACCCAGATGGCGAGCCGCACCTCCAGGAACAGGGTCAGCGCGACGAGGACCAGGACGAGGCCCATGAGGCCGTTCTCCAGGAGCAGGCCGAGCCGGTCTTCGTAGATGTCGGCGTCGTTGTTCCAGATTTCGACTCCCACGCCGGCGGGAAGCGACGGGAGCACCTGGCGCCGCAGATGCTCCTCTACCGCTGCCGCGACGGCCTGGACCGGTTGGCTGGCGGACCGGTAGACCTCGACGAAAGCTGCCCGCTGCCCGTTGTAGCGGGTGATCAAGTCCGCGCTCTGGAAGGCGTCGCGCACTTCCGCGATGTCGCCGAGGCGCACCAGCGCGCCGTCGGCTGCGCTGGCGACGACGATGTCCTCGAAGTCTTGCTGGTCGTAGCGCTGGCCGGTGGTCCGGACCCGAACTTGCGCATCCTTGGTCTCGATGCGGCCCGCCGAGAGGTCCAGCGACCCGCTTCGCACCTTGTCGGCGATGTCCTCCACGGTCAGGCCCAGGGCCAGGAGTCGATGCAGGCGCGGCTCGATCGAGATTTCGTACTGGCGCACGCCGCTCGTCTCCACCTGGGAGACGAGCGGCAGCAAGGAGATGTCGTCCTCGATCCGGTGCGCCAGTTCCTTGATCGCGCGCTCGGAGATGTCGCCGTGGACAACCAGGCGGATCACGCTCTGCCGATTGGTCATCTGCCGGATCTCGGGTCGCTCGGCGCCAGCGGGGAAAGTCTGGATCCGGTTGACCGCCGACTCGATGTCATCCAGCGCGCGTCCGATGTCGGAACCCGTTCTCAGCTCGGTCATGATGGACGCTAGGCCCTCGGCCGCGACTGCCGAGATCGTCCTCACGCCGGCGATCCCCTTGACCTGTTCCTCGATCTTGAGAACGATCGACTGCTCGACTTCTTCCGGCGTGGCGCCGGGATAGGCAACGGAGATCTCGATGTGTTCGAACGAGAGAACCGGAAACGCCTCCTGGATCAAGCCGGTCACCGACAGGAGGCCCGCCGCTACGATGAAGAACATCAGCAGGTTGGCGGCGACGCCGTTCTTCGCCATATAGGCGATCGGTCCGCGCAGTTCGCGCTCCGACGCGCTGTCTGTATTCAGGAGCCCGCTCCGGCTTCGGTCCTCACCGCCATGCCCTGGGTTGCGACCTGGATTCCGCCCACGACTACCGCCTGACCGGGTTCGAGCGGGCCGGTGACGTGAACCTCGTCGTCGAGTCGCTGCAGGACGGTGACCGCCACGATGGTCACCTTGTCGTCATGCACGGCCCATACCTCGTTGCCGGGTCGAAGCGCCGGCCGCCTGACCTTGAAGTACGTGTCCGGCGCGACCCCCTCGAGTTCCACGGCGACGAACTTGCCGACCAGCAGCGGCGGGCCGCTGTCGTTGCTGTCCGTGTCCGGGTTCTCGCGGCCGTCGGCTTCCGGCGTACCACCGCGAAAAGGCCCTGGCACGCGAACGATCACGTCGAGGGTGCGGGTCTGCTCGTCCAGGGCGCCTTCCATCCGGTCCACGTAGCCGTCCCAGCCGTAGCGCCGGCCGCCGTAGTCCGCCACCACGCGGGCCCCCACCTGCGGGCTCCCGTCGCCCGCTCTCAGATCCCAGAGACCCGGGATGCGCGCGGCGTCGCCGTCCGAAAGCGGCACGACGACTTCGACCGCGTCCGAGGCATAGAGACGCGCCACCCCCTGCCCGGCCGCGACGAGCTGCCCCACGTCGACCGACTCGGTCCGCACGACGCCGGTGAAGGGCGCCGTGACCGCTGTTCGAGCGAGCTTCAACTCGGCTTCCGCGAGTGTGGCGCTGTCCCTCGCCAGTGAGGCTTCGGCGGCCTCGAGTTGAGGCTGCCAGAGCGCGAGCGGACTCGCTTCGGAAGAAGTTCCGCTGTCCACCTGGCGCTTCTTGAACTGCTCGTACTGGGTGCGTGCAACGTCGGCTTCTTCCCTGACCCTCAGGAGCTCGACTCTCTGGAGCGCGACGTCGGCTCGCGACTTCTCCACCTCGCTGCGGTAGTCGACATCGTCGATGCGGAAGAGAACCTGTCCCTGCTGCACGCGCCCGCCGCTCTGCAGCGCCGGATCGACCCAGACCACCTTGCCGCTGACCTCGGCCGCGACGTCGATCTCCGCCCGCGGCCGAACGGTGCCCGCGCCGAAGACGGGGATGGCGCCCTCCCCGACCTCCACATGGGCGGTGACCGCGAAGGGAACCTGCGAAGGGGGAGGCGTGCGCTCCAGCTCAGGCCGCAGCGAAACAAGGAATGCCGCAAGGCCGCCGGACCCGATCAGGATGATGCCGGCAATGAGCCAGCCGGTTCGTCGACTCATTTGCTCGTTCCGTTCAGCTTGGGACGCGAGGTACTCGGCGCCGGCGGCGCCAGGGAGCAGCCGAGGTACAGAAGTGCGGCGGTAACGAGCGAGAGCGGGGATGAGGCGCTTGGGCGTGGCTCCGCTAGCAGGGCATCCATTGCGTAGTTCTCCAGGAGAAGCGGCGAGCCTTCACACTAGCACGGTGCGGTGAGGCAATTGCTGCGGAAATCGCCCAAAAGTCTCGCATAAGGAGATTCACGTCGCGTTGTCATCGCGATCTCCGGGTGTATTCTTGACTTCACCGTGGCAGACATCACCATGTCACCGAACCAGGAACAGAGTGGAGAAGGCACTGCCACGCAGCAGCCCTTTGACATCCCCGCCTGCTATGTCGACGGTTACAACGCGGCTCGGGCACTGGATCCGGACCTGGCGGAGCGCTACATCCGCTACACGACCCTGGGCGATCCGCTGGCCGACCAGGCGGTTGAGCAACTCGCCGTGGTCGTGGAACCCAGGCACGTTCACCGCACGATAGCCAGGACCATCGACCGCTACTACGACCCGCCCAGGAACACGCCCGAGGCGCTCCGAGAACTGATCGAAACCTCGGCCGTCGTCCCCGACTGGTTCGATCCCGCGATCGCCATGAAGGCCTCCCGGGCCTTCCTCCGCAACTCGGACATGGTCCTCGGGGCCTTGGTGGGCGGTGCCATCGTCGAGGGCTTCTCCACGCTGATCAGCAAGTCGTTTCGCATCAGGAGCCGGATCATCCTGAACGGAGCTCGGCGGCTCAAGCAGAACACGCTCCAGTTGATGGAGCAGTTCATGCCGGGCGGACTGGAACCCGGCGGCGACGCCTGGAAGCTGAGCTTGCGAATCCGCGTGGTGCACGCCCAGGCCAGAATGCTGCTCAACCAGTCGGACGAGTGGGACGCGCCGGAGCACGGAATGCCGCTCAGCACGGCGCACATGCTGCTGGGCGCCGCCGCCTTCTCAGGACGGCTGATGCATCACGTCGAGCGCCTGGGAGGCGATTTCAGCCCGGAGGAGCAGGAGGCCTATGTCCACGTGTGGAGATACACGGGGCTCGTCATGGGGATTCCCGACGCCATCATGTTCCACGACCACCCTTCAGCGTGCCGAATCTTCAAGATCGCGGCGACGTGCGAGCCGCCTGCGGACGACGACGCGATCATCATGGCCAACAGCATCATCAACAGCGCGCCGATCCTGCTCGGAGTCACGGAGACCCAGGAACGTCGCGAGATGGCCGCCTTCATCTACCAGGTATCGCGGGAGTTGATCGGCAACGACCTGGCGGATTCCTTCAGATTCCCGAAGTCGAGGTTGGTCAAGCAGGTACCGCTGCTCTTCCTCAGGAACCGGATCGAGAAGATGGCCCAGAAGCTGTTCCCTCGCCTGCTGGCCAACCGGTCGATCAAGCGGTTCAACGCCTTGCTCGACGCTTCGGACCTGGGCGAGATCCAACATTCCTACGCCCTGCCGACCACTCTCTACGACGAGGACTCGCGGCAGTGGTAGGCCGCCGCCCGCTAGAGCCGGCCGGGTCTGGCCGCGGGCCGGCCGGCGTCCAGATCGGCGTGCATTGAGGCGACCTGCGAGGCGACTTCCGGCCGAGTCAGCTTCGACCCCGGCCCCTGCTCCTCCACGCGGTCGAGCGTCGCCCAGGCGAGGCGCACGGGCAGGCCGGTGAAACCCAGGTAGCCTCGCGGAGCGCCCGCTTTCTGCAAGACATCGACATACTCGCCGGCGACCACGAGGTCGGCCCGGGCGAGTTCGAACGCGTGCGCACGGTTTCGACCGCTCTGGATGAATGTCCTGCCTTCATCGGCATCCGCGGCCGCATCTTTCAGGATGTTCACGAGTTGCAGCGCCTCACCGAAGGTCGCTGCCCGGCGTCTCAGCGCTTCGGCCACCGACTCCAGGGATGCGCCGAGGAGGAACAGTTCGGTCAGCATCTCGCCGACGATGCCGGCGACGACGTAGCAATAGTCCCGGAGATCGGGAATGCCGGCGATGCGCAGGTCGCCGTTCCGGTCGGCTCGCCTCACGATGTGCGCCATACCGACGCAGGTGCGGCGGACGTGACGGCCGACGACAGCCCGAGCCGCCGGCTCGAGAGCCTCGTAGGCCGCCAGCACGTCGCCGGTCGCTTCGAGGAGCTCCAGGTAACCGTCGTGGGACGTGGGCGGCTCCGCGAGCCACGACTCGACCACGGCCTCAGCCGTGTCGCACACCGGCCCGCCCTCGCCGTTCATGAGCTCCGCGAAGCGCAGCAAGCCGTCGACACGCCGCTCGCGGCTCCAGACCGCCGCGTCCTCGAGCGTGTCGGCGATACGCAGCAGCAGATAGCCGAGCGTTACCTGCCTTCGCGTCCCACCCGGGAGTTGGGGAATGGAGAGCGCGAACGTCCGGCTCGTCTTGACCAGCAGATCTTCAAGGTCGGTCATGGCGGGGCCAACGAGTCTAGTAGGAGCTTCCGCCCCGGAAGGCTCAATAGCGGCATTCGACGCCGCCCGGTTCGAGGGGCGCGGTGTGCTCCGCGACGACGATCGCATCGTCGATACCGGGCCGAGGCGGTCGGCGTCCGGATGGGCGAGTGACTGAGCGCGGCCTAGCGACCGGATCCTGAAGAAAGGCCGCTGTTGCCTCTCTATACTCCGGCTGATGGGTTCGCTACGCCCGGTGGCCGAGCCCGCTGAAGCGCCCAGCGGGCCATTCCAGGAGAGCGATCTGCTGGAGATGGACCGCCGCGATCCCCTGGCACGCTTTCGCGATCTGTTCGATCTTCCGGAGGGATTGATCTACCTCGGCGGACACTCCCTAGGACCCCCTCCACGGACAATGCGGGCCCGCGCCGAGGGGCTGATCGGCCGGGAGTGGGGAAAGGACCTGGTCGCCTCCTGGAACCGGCATGACTGGCTCGAACTGCCCCAAGGGATCGGGGCCCGACTGGCGCCCCTGCTCGGCGCGAGGGAGGACGAGGCGATCGCGGCCGACTCCGTTTCGCTCAATCTGTTCAAGCTGCTCGGGGCGCTCCTGCGCAGGGCGGAGGGTCGAAGCGTGGTGCTTGCCGACGAGGGGAACTTCCCGACCGACCTCTACATGGCGCAGGGGCTTGTACGACTCTTCGAAGAATCGGGCGCGACTCTCCGGCTGACTGCGCCCGAGGACTTCGAGGCGGCCCTCGGACCCGATGTCGCGGTGGCAACAGTCTCCCATGTGGACTTCCGCACCGGGAGGAGGCTCGGCATGCGTGCGTTGACCGCTGCCGCGCGCGCCGAAGGTGTTCCCCTGGTCTGGGATCTGAGCCATAGCGCCGGCGCCGTCGACCTGCGGCTCAACGAGGACGGCGTCGAGTTCGCGGTCGGCTGTGGCTACAAGTACCTGAACGGCGGTCCGGGCGCTCCCGGCTTTCTCTATGTAGCGCGGGAGTGTCAGGACTCCCTCGAGTCGCCGCTCTGGGGCTGGATGGGCCATGCCAGCCCTTTCGACTTCGCGACGCGCTACCGGCCCGCCCCCGGGATGCACCGCTTTCTTGCCGGAACGCCTCCGATTCTCTCGATGATTGCCCTGGAGGAGGGCCTGCGGGCGTTCGAGGGCGCGGGGATGACCGAACTGCGAGGCAAGAGTGAAGTGCTGGGCGACCTGTTCCTCCGGCTCGTCGGAGAGCGGCTCGCGGAGTTCGGCGTCATCCCGGCGAGTCCCGCTGACGCCCGGGAACGGGGGAGTCAGGTGTCGTTGCGTCACCCGGACGGCTACGCGCTGGTCCAGGCGTTGATCGCTCGCGGCGTGGTCGGCGATTTCCGTGGGCCCGATCTGATGCGATTCGGTCTGGCGCCGCTGTACGTCAGATACGTGGACGTATGGAATGCGGTCGAAGCGCTTCGCCTGATCCTGGTCAACGGCGAGCACCGTGAAGACCGTTTCCGGGCGCGGAAACGAGTTCCCTGATCCCCCTGGGAGCGCTCGCTGCTCACCGCTCCGAAGCGTCAGCCGGGTCTGCCGGATCGCCTGTGCCGGCGCTGTCCGCGGCGACGTAGTCGACGAGGCCGTTCAGCATCTCGTCGGTGGTTTCCAGGCCCCACTTGACGTCGACGGTGGGGTCGGGGTTACTGGGGTTGTCGGCCGAGTTGTCGAAGGAGGCCTTCACCTGGATTCGCGTTCCGGCCGGCAGCCGGATCGGCTCGGACAACTGGTAGGTCGTCTGCCAGTTGAAGTCATAGCGGCTGACCCTGAGCAGGTCCCTGGTGCTGCCGTCAGGAAGCTCCGCGCTGAAGAACATGGACTTGCCGCGATAGTGCATGTGCGGCGTGAACGCGCGAATCAGGACGTCTTCCTCGAAGACGCGGCTCGCCTCCGCTTCGTAGTTCGGGTCGCCCGCCGGGATGTTGATCCCGGCGTTCCAGATCGGCAGCGTGACCAGTTCCCTCTCGATTTCCTCGGGTTCGGCGAACCAGAGTCCGATGCGGGTGCTGTCGGTCGCCGCCTCGCCGCTCGGGTGGTAGTGGAAGTCGCCGATCATCTTGCGGCCCTTCGGCAGCAGGCGGGCGGACCCGGCCGGGAAGTGGTAGGGCTTGGTGCCCGCGGTCCGGGCCGCCATCCAGCCTCCCTGGAAGGTCGTGCCCTCCACGGCTCGCCAGAGAATGAAGTGATGGAGCACCTTGCGGTCTCCCGGCTGAACCTCGACCGCGCTGATCCAGCGATCCTCGTCGAATCCGGTCGTGATGATCACGTCGCGAAACTCGTCCGCTCCCTCCGCCGCCACCTCGTGGGGATCGAACTCGAACACCCAGTCCGGTTCTCCGAATGCCCACTTGCCCTCGGGCTCCGGCTGCTCAACGACCGGTTCGTCGCCTTCGCCGCGGGGCGCGCCGTTCGCCGCCCAGCGGATGATCGCCGCGATTTCGTCGTCGTTCAGGCTGATGTCGTTCGACCACGGCCCGTAGCCCGGGTCGGCGTCCCACGGCGGCATGTCCCGGTTCTCGACCGCGCGGGCAATGGACCGGGCCCACGGCCGTACCTCGCGGTAGGTGCGCAGCGACATCGGTCCGATCTCGTCGGGCTGGTGGCAGGAGACGCAGTTCGCGTGGAGGATCGGCGCCACGTCGTCGACGAAGGTGGGCTGATCGAGGTTTGGGCCGGCTGCGACGGCCGACGCCCAAAGGAGGATGGTTGCCGTCGCGGCCGCGAGGCGAATCACGTGGCTGGCTTGGGTCATCAGGCAACTTCCGAACCCCTTCGGAAGGGGCGGGTCCAGGTTGCTCAGGCGATTATACGGGCGACGCAGGCCCGCGCTGTTCCTGACGGCGCCAAACCGGTCGCGTCTCGACCTGACGGGGATTACATCGCAAACTAGCCAAGCGGCCCGCTAGGGCGGTTCAGTCTGTCGAGCCGGCCTGGGTCGCCTCCTCAAGCATTGAGAGCAACTTCTCGTCCAGGGCGTTGTTTCTGGCCAGGATCTGCCCGTCTTCGTCGGCCAGGATGTAGGTCGGGTAGGAACGGACGGCGAGAGGGGCGACGACGTCGTGGTTCGGGTCGTGCCAGTTTGCCCAAGGCATCGGCTCGTCGGCTTGGAAGTCGGTCACGGTTTCGAGTTCCGAGTCGACGCTGATCGAAAGGACGGCGAATCGGTCCGGCGAGTCGGCGGCCAGCTCGCGGAGTTTCGGGAGTGCCTCGACGCACGGCTTGCACCAGGTAGCCCAGAAGTCGATGAGCAGAACGCGGTCTTGATAGTCGGAAAGGCGATCCTTGGTGCCATCGAGCAGGACGCCCGTCAGGTCGGGCAGAGTTCCCCCGATCGTCGCGTGCCGGATGGTCCGAAGAAGGAAGGCCTCGGCTTCCGGGTAGGTCTCCATCGAGCCGCCCGCAGTTGACCCGGCGAAGACTCTGTCCTCCAAACCGGCACTCAGACCGGCCGCTAACTCCTCAGCGCGAGTACGGCTGGCCTCACGGCTCGCCGGCGACGCCTCGGCTAGATTGGCGGCCTGGACCAGTGCATCGGCCAGGTAGTACCGCGCTGCAGCCCGTAGCAGCGGGCTGCTCGCTGCCTGCGCCATCTCTTCGAGGAACACGTCCGTCTCCTGCCGGGATGACGTGCCGTCCGGTCTGAACCTCTTGAAGATGTTCATCTGACTCAGCGCCTGCGGCCAGCCGTCGAAGTCGGGAGCGTGCGCCGCGAGGGCTCTCGCGCCGGCGACAACGTTCTCGTCCGTGTCGGCTTCCATGATCACCGGTGGATAGTGCTCGAGCAGATTCACCAGAAACTCGGCCGCGTCGACGGTCTTTTCGTGAAAGCCGTCCTGGTCGACGATCGCTCTTGCCGCGGCGGCGGCATGGTTGATGTCGGGCGGTTCGGACGGCGCTTCATCGTTGGGGGCGGGATCCTGAACAGATTCCGACGTCCCCGCCTTTCCGTCCAGGTACGCCTGCACGATGCTCCAGTCGGGGCCGACATCTTCGAACCCGGTCGCCGCCTCGGTCTCACCGTTGGCGGTACTCGTGTTGTTCCCACCTCCGCATGCACCGGTCGTCAGGAGGACGAGCAGCGTCGCGAGTACTAAGAGCCGGTCTTTGGCCCGGGATACGTTGCTACTCCTTCTGTTTCTCCGAGGCTTGCTGCTCATGGCGTTCCTCCTCTCAGTTTGCCGTTACTACAGGGACAGCCTAGCAACCGAAGGAGAAGCGACCGGACGGCCGCGGCGGCTGGCTGCTCTCCGCTAGCCCCTCTTATGAGCGCCTATTGGCCGGTGGCATCTGGGCCTCAATCACGGCAAGGAACTCTGCGCCGAGAACGCGGAGGCTTGGCGCTGGGGACAAGACCTGCTCGCGCAACTCCGTGGCATCTCTTCCCTCGAGCCGGCGGGTAGACGGCCCTGCAGATAGTAAGGGCCAGCCTCCTCTGCCGCCGCTGCCGCATCCCGCCCCGTGCAGGGGTCCGCGACCCCGAGGCTCGCGCGAACTACTGGCGCTGCCCGGAGTGCGGCAAGGTCGAGGACTCCGCAGTAGCAAAGCGCGAGGCTGCGGAGTACCTGCGGCTCAACGGGGCCGGTGTGGCGCCAAGGTTCGTCTATGAGGAGCCGGCTTCCGGGCCGTGAACCGCCCTAGCGGGCCGCTTGGCTAGTTTGCGATGTGAGCGCCGACCTGACGGGTATGTGGTACGGTGTTGCAGCTAGCGCTCAAAGAACCCCACTCGAGGAGACCCGACCCATGAAGCAGGCAATCGGATTGCTGCTGATCCTCGCCCTCGCCGCCCCGGTCGCGGCGGCGAACAACAACAACGACGCGCCGACGGCCACGCCGACCTACTACGGCG
>MKWU01004727.1_pt1 | contig 15702 bp, 22 predicted proteins | sample 809101 | NCBI WGS metagenome assembly MKWU01 (sample SAMN05860141, study PRJNA318959) | sponge metagenome | host: Aplysina aerophoba | place: Slovenia: Piran, Adriatic Sea, Gulf of Piran | collected 2013-05-07 | reverse complement strand
GCCCCCTCCAAGCGCCGCCGAGCCGGGGCGGCAGGATACTGCTCCCACTGCCGCCCCGGCACCTTCGCTTGCCGACGCGTTGCCCTCGGAGAGGCAAAGGGCTGTCTCCCGGGCGCTGGAATGCCCGCGGGAAAAGGTCGCGCGGATGCTGGAGCTGGCCGTGGAGGCTGCGGAGAACAGCGCCTCGATAGGACTTGAGCGCGAGGTGCTGGTCTTCTGCAGGGACCGGGGCAAGGTCGTCCAGGAGTTGATCGATGGCGAGCTGTCGCTGGCTGCGGTGTTTCGCAACGACAAGCTGGCGCGGGAGAAGGCCGCGGTCGAGCTTGAGGAGCGCCGCCGGCTCGCCAGGGCGCGGATCGACGGTGCGCGCCAGGGTGCGGCCGAGGCGGCGCGGGTGGTGGAAGAACGGCGTCTGCTACGGGAAGAGCCTGTGCCGGAGACGAAGGCCCCGGAGACTGAGGCGGAGCCGGAGAAGAATGAGCCCGCGCCGGAGCCTGTGGTGGTCGTGAAGGCGCCGGAGCCGAAGACGCACGAGCGGTATGGATGGTACACGATCATCGGATCCGGGGCCGATCTCCGCGCCGGCGTGACGGACGGATCGGGACGCTGGATGGTGAGAGCCGGGGACGAGCTGCCGGACGGCGGCCGGGTAACGGAGATATCCGCGCGTCCTCCGAAGGTCCGGATCGCCGGCGGTCCTCCTTCCGGGCTTCCTTACAGGGGGAGCCGGTGATGGCGAGCTGGTCGGACTTCCTGGTTGCGATGGGCTTGAGTGAAGCGCCGCCTGTGGCGGATGCGAAAGGGCTCGTTCATTGGGGAAGGATGGACGCCGCGTTCACGTCGAAATGCGCGGTGTGGGCGGACGGCCGGGTCGTGATCGCGGATGGCTATTCGGGCGATGCGCATGTCAGGGAGGTGTTGAGGGAGCTTCGGTATACGGGCGTTGTTCCGCAGCAGCTGCGGGAGAGGACGGGAACGCTGGAAGAGGTCGCGCGGGCCTGGGGCGGCGGGGAGGAGCAGCGGGGTTCGAGGCTGGCCGATCCGGCGCAGGTCGAGAAGCTGTTTCAGATTTTTGAGCAGGCGGTCGAGGCCGGTGCCGACGATGTGATGTTCGAGAGGAGCGAGACGGACTGTCGTGTCTATGTGCTGGTGAACGACAGGAAGCTGCAGGTGGGCAAGCCGCTGACCCGGGAAGAGGGTCAGTGGATGGTCGAACATCTCTTCTACTGCGCGAATGAAGGCAGCAGGCAGGTTTCGTTGAGCGAGGCGGAGCCTCAGGGCTGGGGGGTGAACGGCAGGGAGATGAAGCTGCCGGGAAGCGTCATCGCCTTGCGGTGCGAGTCGGGATCGGACTCGAGGGGGTTCCACCTGGTCAGCCGGATGTTCGTGACGGGCCGGATTTCGGAGGACACGTCGATCGAGGACCTGGGTTTCTCGTCCGAGTTTTCAGAACTGCTTCGCGAAATACGGATGACGAGCTTCGGGATGGTGCTCTTTGTCGGTTCGACGGGAGACGGGAAGTCCACGACGAATGTCGTGAACTTCCGTCTGCTGTTGAAGGAAAGCAACTACGAGAAGAACGCGGCAACGCTGGAGGACCCTGTCGAGAATTTCATCAGGGGCGCGTTGCAGATGGAGCTGCCGACGGCCGGGAGCGAGGCGGAGAGGGCGCAGAATTTCGAGAAGTTCCTGCGCCATTTCGTGCGCATTCATCCGGCGGCGGGACTGATCGGCGAGATACGCGACGGGGTGGGAGCGCAGCAGGTGATCCGCTTCGTCGACTCGGGGCATCAGATCTACACGACGATGCATGGCGACAGTGCGAATGGCGGGGTCTTCCGGCTGGTGGACCTGGTCGGCGACGCGTCGGCGATCACGAAGCCGGGGATCCTTCGGCTGATCGTGAAGCAGACATTGCTGTCGGTGCTTTGTCCGAATTGCTGTGTGGAACGCCCGGTTGACGGGGTCGATCTGCCGGAGGGGCTCGAGAGGGCGATAACGGCGGAGGTGCGGGTTCGGGATACAGAGGGCGGCGCGAGGGGGCGATAACGGCGGATGTGCGGTTCCGGAATACGGAGGGCTGCGAGGAGTGCCTGAAGGGGCGCAGGACGGAGCTCAGCCGCCTGGCGTGGGCGGGGTACATCAACCGGCTCGCGTTCGCCGAGTGGATTCGCCCGGACCACGGTTACCTCGAGTGCGTGCAGGCGGGGAACGCGCTCGGGGCCTTGCATTACTGGAAGGACGATATGGGCGGGGTGACGATCGGCACGAAGATATGGCGCGCCGTCGAGGCGGGGATGGTCGATCCCTTCGATGCGCTGTCGAAGGGTGCGGAGGTCGATGAGGCCATCGAGGTGTTCACGGGAGGGCCCGCTCGGCCGAGGCCGGGCCGTCGCGCGAACGGGCACGGGGAGCTGCGGCCGTGAGGGCGCCGCTGACGCTGGCGGCAGGCGGCGTCCGGGGAGAGCTGCTTTCCAGACTGCTCGAGCGGTTGCTGATCTTCTGGGTAACGCGGGCTGCGGGGGGAACGCGGGGGCGCGTTGCGATCTGGCGGACGATCCGGAGGTCGCTCGCTTCGGGATTGAGTATTCGGCGCGCACTGGAGACGGCGATCGATGCGGCGCCGCGCAATCGTGCGAGGGCGCTGATGCTGAGGAGGTGGCAGTTCGCCTATGCGGACGGCACGGAGGCCCTGGCGGCGGAGGTTGCAAAGTGGGTGCCGGCGTCGGAGGCGCTGATTTTCGGGGCGCTGACGCAGGGCAACGCGAAGGAGCTGATCGAGTCCGCAGCCCGGGTTGCCGAGATCGTCTACAGGCAGGTCAAGACGGTGAGGGGCGCCGTGGTCTGGCCGGTGGTCATCGTCGGCGGGACCCTGGTCATGGTCTGGTGGGCCGGCGGGTTTCTCCTGCCGCGCTTCGAGGGCTACAGCGACCCGGAAAAGTGGACGACCGTCGGCGTAATCGGAAACGCGGTGGCGACCGGCGTGTACCGGTACGACGCGTTCATTGCGGCGGGTGTCGTGTTGTCGGTTGCGCTCGTGTGGATCGCTGTCCTGCGCTGGACGGGGCCCGGAAGAGCGCGGCTCGACGAAATCGCGCCGTTCAGCATGTACCGGGTGGTCAGCGGGACGGCGTTTCTGCTGATGGTGCTGGAGCTGATGAAGCTCGGCGTGCCGTTGAACGAGGCGACATGGGAGCGTCTGTCAGCGCGCGCGTCGCCTTATGTCCGCAGTCGCATGGCGGCGATCCAGCTTCAGATGGTCCGGGGAGGCATGGGGTTCGGCCGCGCAATGCGGGCGGCCGGCACGGGCTTTCCCGACCACGAGATTGTCGCCGTTGGCGGCGCCCTGGCGGGGCGGGACGGCTGGCATGAGGAAATGGCCGGTTTTCTCGAACTGTGGGTCGAGGAGTCGGAGGAATCGATGAAGGCGGCGGCCTTGGGGCTCAACATGCTGCTGGGCTCTTTGGCCGTCGTTCTGTCGATGATGATCCTGTCGCCGTTGGTGCAGATGTTCATCCATCTGGACAATGTGGGGAGATAAGGAATGGAACGGGTAGTTGCGTTCGTGGTCGTCGCTGCGGCGGGCCTGATTCTGCTGGCTGACATGATGGGCGCCTTCGAGCGGGGCGTTGCGGATACGAAGGAAGCGCAGGCCGATGCGCTGATCGCGCAGCTCCGCGCAGCGGTGGTTTCGGTCTATTCGAGACAGGCGGATCTCGGGGACAATGCGGATCTGGTCCCCAATCTGGTCGACCTGAAGAAGGTTCCCGAGAATGCGCTGAACGCGGACGGCGACGGCATTTTGCACCCCTACGGGGGCGAGGTGACGATCCTCGGCAATGACGAGCGCTTTGCGATCACGCTTGCCGATATGGATGACGACCAATGCGGTCGGGCGGCGGCGAAGATGGTCGGCGGTACGGGCGTGGTGGACATCGAGGTCGCCGATGCGGCGCCCGACGAGGTCAATGACGACGAACAGGACGAGGACCTGACGGTCGATACGGTGATCGACGCCTGCGCCGAAGGCGGCGGCGCCAACTTCCTGACGATCACCTTCCGTTGACCGTTCGATGATCGGGAGAGGGTCAATGTCGTCGTGTTTGCGGAGGCGCCGGTTCTGGCGTGGATCGGCAACGCTGACGGGGTCGATCCTGCTCTCCTTCCTGGCCGGGGCATTCCTGGCCTCGCAGCATCTGGATCGCCTGGGCCTGCTCGAGGATGAGGAGATGAGGGAGACGGGGCGGTTGTGGGGCGCGGCCTGCATTGCGACGCACAGGGCGGTGCAGTCCCGGCCGGCGAGCTTCGCGACGCCTCGCACGGTGTCGTTGGTGCAGCTGAAGGCGTGGTCGCTCCTCCCGGGCGGCCTGAATGCTGCGGACGGCCGTCCCGGGCTTGCGGCGCAATACGGGTCCGTACTGGTGGACGGTGTGCCGCTGGGGGCCTGCAGCCTTACGGGAACCGATGTGGCGGAGCGGTTTCCGGAGCTGAGGGAAGGCGCGGTCGGTGCGGGCCTGGATCTGGTCGGCTTTGTGGGCGGAGACGATACGCCGATGCACGACCGCCTGGGGGACGTGCAGGCGGTGTTCGGAACGCTTCCGGACGGGTCGATGTTCATGACCGGCGACTTCGGGATCGGTCATGCGGCGGAGCGGGTATTCCGGCGGCGCGTGGGAGGGAGGCCGGAGTTGTCGGCGGTGGAGCAGACGCTCCGGTTCGAACCGGCGCGGCCCGGCGATCCCGCGCCGAATATCCTGGGGGTGGGTGCGGTTGTCGGCGAAAGGGCTGAGGCCGACGACGGAAGCCTTGCGGCTATGGGCCAGGCCGTAGCCGATGGCGACACGGTTGTCGGGGCGCTGGGCCGTTTCACGGTACAGGCTGCGACGAGGATCGAGGCCGACGGGGAGTTTGCGTTCGGCGGAGGTTCCCAGACGGCGTTTTCCGTTCCCGGGGAATTGGCGATCGGGGCGTCTCTTCTGTCGCGCGGGGAGGCGGGGGCCCGGGACCTTGTGGTGAGCGCTGGGCTGGAAGTCGGTGGCGATGTCGATGCGACGGTGAGCACCGGCGCAAGCGGGCTGGTGGTCGGAGGCGAGATAAGCGCCAGGACGGGGACGTTTAGCGGAACGCTCGACGTCAGGCCCGGCGGCTGCTCAGGCTGTGTGGTGCCGCCGATCGGAGGGCCATAGATGAATCCGGTCATTGGTTTCGTGTTGGCGGTTCCGCTTCTGGCGATGGTGCAGTCGTCGGTCCTGGAATGGGTGGACGGGCGGGTGCGTGAGGCGGTCGAGGTGGGCGCGGGCCGCAAGCTCGTGGAGCTCTCGGTGGCGGTGGAGAAACACATTCACGCGAATTACGGGTCGGTGACGTCGGGCGAGATAAGCATCGCAACCCTGGTCGGTTCGGACCTGCTGCCGGCGGGTTTCGGCGAAGGGGACGCGATGAAGCGCGAGCTGAAGGTCTGGGCGCTCCGTAACGGGGATCGGATTCGCGCTTTGTCGATGCAGGCGGTGCCGGACCATGACGACTGGTGGCCGGGCTCGGGCATGTGGGAGGCGAGCGGCGAGAAATGGATGGGGATCGTCGACGGGAACGGTGTCCTGGGCGGTGTGGGAATCAACCAGGACGTGACGGACTTCCAGGCGGTCGCGGGAGGCGACCCCAAGCGTTTCGCCCTGGCAGTCCTGCAAGTGTTCGATCGGCAGAGCGTGTGCGGCGATTACCTGTTCCGGCGGGTGCGCTCGGGCTGTCCCGATGGCGGGGTCATGGAGACGGACCTCCAGCTCAGCGGGAACAATCTCGAGGGTGTCGGCAGGCTCGAGGTCGAAAACCTGGAAGTGAGCGGCGGGCTGGAGATTGGCGGCGATTTCCGGGTGGACGGTGAACTCGCGGTGGGGCGGTCCGTTCGCGTCGAGGGAACGCTGAGTGTGCCCGGCGGGGTCACCTTTCTCGGCGATGCGGAGTTTACCGGCAGGGTGAACGCGAACGAGGTCGACGTGACCGGCAGTCTCGAGGCCGACAGTGCGGATATCGGCGGGGACGTGACGGCGGCGAGCGTCAATGCCGGCGGCAACCTCACGGCGGCAGGAGCGACGGTGACCACCGTGAACGCGGCCTCGGGGCAGATCCGGGTTCTGAGCGTCGGGAGTTGTTCGGGATGTTGAACCGCGTTTCCGGATGGCTGTTAGCCCTGGTGTTGATCGTGCTGGCGGCTCCGGGGGCGGCTGTTGCCGGCGAGGCGCCCGGGCCGAAATGCGAGGCGGGCCGGAACGCCGAGTGGCAGGTGGCGTGCAGGGACGTCCGGCTGCTGATCGACGACCTCAAGACCGAGCTGGATGCGATGAAGAGCATCCGTGCTGCGCAGAAGCAGCTTGAGGAATGGAACAAGGAGCGCGCGCAGGTCGGTCTGTCGGCAAGGACGTTGCGTCCGGAGCTTTGTCTTGAGGAGGAGCTGGAGCGGTGGTGCCGGCTCCTGCCGGCGACGTTCGGCGTGCAGGGGGACGGGCGGTGATGCCGATGAAGGGGAGGCGCGGTCAGAAGCACGAGAAGAGGGCGGCCATTGCGCTGAAGAAGAGGTACAGGCCGAACGCGGCCGCGCCGATTGCCGAAAGGGTGAAAACGACCGTGAGGGGAGGATTGTCGGCGGCATCTGCGGCGGAACCGATCACCAGGAGAAAGGCGGTGGCGAGGAGCAGCGCGAACGGGGGACCGAAGCCGGGAAAGGCGGTTGCAAGACAGTTTGGTTCGATCATCGGATTGGCGGGCAATTGGCAGGTCCGATGGAGATGGTACCCGCTTTCGTCGCGTGCCGCATCGGTTTGGATGAGCGAAATCGAGTGTCGGAATGGCGATGGCGCCGGCGCTTTGTTTGGGCGTTGTGGCGGGGTGCCGCACTGATGGCGGCAAAGACGGATTGGATTCATCGGTTCGGAGTCCCGAGCGGCAAGCGACAGGGGCGCACTTTCGTTTTCGGGGTCGGGGTCGCGCTTGCGCCGGCTATTGGAGGCATCGGCGTCGGTGTTCTGCCGTTTTGGGTGGAGCGGGACGCGGTCGAATTGTGGGAGGCCGCGTTTCCTGGGGGATCGGCGATCGCGTTTCTGGTCGGCGCTGGGGCGAAGGTGCTGTTTTCGAGGGGTTCGGCAGGCGGGGGGCGGCTCTACGGAACCCTTGCGGTCGTTATTACCGGAGGCGGCATGGCGCTGATTCTGTTCGCGTTGGGCTCGGGTGTGGGGGTGCTGGCGGGGGGGGGGCGTAGGGCCCTGACTCTCGGGGCCGGGGGGGCGGGGGGGTGCGGGCCGTAGGGCCATGACTCTCGGGGCAGGTGTGGCGGGGGAAACGCTGGCGATGATGGCGATGATGGCGATGGCTGCATTGGGGGTGCTGATCGTTGCGTGTCTGCTTTGCGGTTGCATGGCGGTACTCGTCGCGAGGCGCAGGGACGGTGGATCGTGAGTCCGCTGGCGCTGTCCAGGACAACGGCGCCGGCGTTCATGCTGGCGGTGACCTGTGCCGGGTGTGGCGCCGCGGTCGGCGCCGGCATGGCCGAAACGGATGCGTTCCGCTGGGTGTTGGTCATGTGTGTTCTGGGCTCCTTGACGCTCCTGGGTTGGCTCGACGGCGCCTTCTACCGGATCGACCGTTCATGGCTGGGGTTTTTGGTTGTGAGCGGGCTGCTTTGGCAAATGCTGGCGGATAGCCCGGGCATGCAAGAGGGGCTGGAGAGAGCGTGTCTCGGGGCTGGCCTGGGCTTTGTGTTGGGGGCTGCGCCTATAGCGGTGGCAGAAGTTCTCGGAAGGCGCTGGCCGTTCTTCCCTGGGGATGCGGTGCTGTTCGCCTCGCTGGGTGTTCTGGTCGGACCGACAACTTTGCTCTGGGTGTTGTCACTGGGGGGACTTGCGTCCCTGGCGCGTCACTTCTGCGTTCAATGGCGCCGGGGGCGTTCCTGGAAGCGGGGGCATGTGGCGCTCGCGCCGGGCATGACCGTCGCGGCAGGGGCCGCGTTCGTGGTGCTCAATCTGGATTTTGTTTTGGGAGTTGGCTGATGGCGGGCATGGGGACCTTGGGAAAGCACGAACTGCGGCGTGCACTCGCCGCGTCGATCTTTGAGATGCCGCCTCCTCCGCCGGGGCCGGGGGACCGGGTCAGTCATGGGTACGGTTCAAGGAAGTGGGGGTCGCCTGTTCGGTCTCTGCTGTTCCTGACGGGTGTGATCGGGCTCGTGTGCGGCGGAGCAGCGACAGGCCTGGCCCAATCGGACGTTCGCAAGCCTGGGGCGATCGCGCCGATCGCGGCGACGGTGACGGTGATTGTGCCTTCCAGGGACTTGCCCGGGGAACTCGCCGACCGCGAGATCGAGGTCAAGCAGCTGACCCCTCTGCCTTTTCGGGAATTGGCGGGTCTGGTTGCGGATCTGGCAGGGGTGAAGGCGGTGCGTCAGGTCCGGCCGGGGAGGGTTCTGGAAGGCGATGTGGAGTTGGTGCCGGCGGTGCCGTTCGGCCTCTCGATGCGAGGGACGGTGCCGCAGGTGCTGGACGAGTTGGCGCGGCTGTCCGGGTACGACTGGGGCTGGGAGGATGGGACGCTCATCTTCTACCGCTATGCGGATAGTGAGCAGCGGCGCCCGGAACGGATGCCGGGCGGGATCGAGGTGGGCGTTCTTGCTGCCCTTACGGACAAGGAGGACGGCGATGCAGAAGGAGAGGCTGCGGAGGGGCGTGTGGCGGCTGGCGTTCCGGGGGAGCTGGAGCCTGGTGGACGGGCAGTGGCTTCCGATGCTGTCGCGGCGGTGGAAGGACAAGCGCAGGCGGGCGCGGCGGAGGCGGAGCCGGCAGGACCGGCAGCATGGCAAGTAGATCCGGAAGTTCACGGCACCGTTGAAGGCGTGTTGCGTGCCTGGGCGGAGCGCGTTGGCTGGAAGGTCGCCTGGAACAGCGAGCGCCAGTTCAAGGTCGGCGCGGCTGCGGAGTTCCCGCCGGGCGAGACAGAGGAAGCGGGGTTTCTGGGGGCGGCGGACGCGCTTCTGGCGATCGCTCCGATGCGGCGCACTCTCTCGGCGACGGCCTACCCGAACAAGTGGCTGGTGGTGACGGACGTCGGGGGTGAGGCGCGATGAGCGTGGGGGCGACATTGGGCGGCATGGTGCTGGGCGCGTTTGCTCTTGCCGGCTGTCAGACGCTCGACATGGACTGGATGAAGCCGGCGCCGGCGGAGCCGGCCAGGGCAGAGGTCTCCGATCCTGCTGCGCTTCGGTTGGCGGAGGCCAGCGAGCGCGCCCAGGAAGCGCTGTCGCGGCTGGCGGAAGCGAGGTCGCGGGATTTGCCGGCATCGGTCGCAATTCCACGCCATGTGGTTCCGGAGCTTCAGCGGAACGTGACGCTGGACCTTCTCGGTCCGCTGGAGACGGTAGCTGAGCGGCTGGCGGATGAAGCCGGCTACGACTTTGTCGTGTTCGGCGCGAAGCCTCCTGCTCCTGTCATGGTTGAAGTGAACGCGAAGGACGAACCGCTGATTTTCGTTCTGAACGATGCCGGCATGCAGGCGGGTGAAACGGCGCTGCTGACAGCGGATGCGCAGCGCATGCTGGTTAGTCTCGACTGGCTGGGCGGGGGGGCTGCGCCGCGGGGCCCGGGGGGCGGGCAGTGGAACCGGCGCGGCTGACAGCGGATGCGCAGCGCATGCTGGTGAGTCTCGACTGGCTGGACGGCGGTGCTGCGCCGCGGGCCCCGGGGAGCAGTCAGTGAAACCGGCGTGGCGGTTCGGGTACGGATTGGCCGTTGCCGAGTGGGCTGCCGCGTTCGGCCTCGCGAGCCTGGTGTGGGCAATGATCGAAGCGGGGGTCGAGTATTGGCAAGGAGCGGCGGTCTTCGCCGTTTTGCTGCTGTCGTGGTCGGTTGTCGGGGCAGCCGTGCTGTCCTGGGCGGTCAGGTGTCGATGAGGGGCAGCGGACAATATTGCGGTTCGCGGGCAGTCGTTTCGGGCGTTTGCATGGGGTTCCTGGCGGTTCCGTGCGGGGTGGGAATTGCCGGGTTGCGCATGGCGGCCTGGCCCCTGGAGGTCTGCTTTCCCGGCGGAAGCCTCGCTACAGCGGGCATGATTGCCCGGCAACACACGAAGCGTATCGAGCGCTGGCGCCGGGAAGAGCGGGAACGATGAGATCCCGGCTCATCCTCTTCCCGGTCTTGCTCGCGGTCGGTGCGGCGATGTCGTCTGCACTGGCCGAGGACCGCCCTGCCCCACCCGTTCTGGCGGAGTTGCTCGAGGCGAAGCCCTCGGAGGAGTTCGAGGGGACGTTCGCGGAGGACAAGCGTCGCGAGGCGATGCGCACCGCGGCGCTGGCGTACGGCGCGCAGGCGGGGCTGGCGCGGAGGACCTGGGAGATCCAGCGGCTGACCGAAGAGCGGGCGGCGGAGCTCGACCGGATTTACCGGTTCCGGGCGCTCACGGTCCGCAAGCACGGCTTTGTCGTGGTGCCGCCGGTGGTCGGAGAGACCAGGGAGGCGGTGCGCTTTTCCTCCGATGGCAGCCGCGCGGCATCGGCGGCGCGGGTGGTTCGGATCGTCGAGGGCGAGCGGTTGGCGAGCGCGCCTCCGCACTGGCGGGATTTCCTGGTCCGGAGCTGGCCGCCCGTGGAGAAGCCGGTGTCGGTCCTGTTCCCGCGCGACGAGGCGGAGAAGGCGGCCTGGGTCGGTTGGGTGGCGAAGGGCTGGGAGGCCGGGCGGGCGCAGGCCGACGAGATCAACGAGGCGGATGTGGACCGGCTGTCGACAACCTTCGAGGGGCTGGCGCGCTGGGGGTGGATGCATGACGCGCGGATGGTCGGGGGTCCGGATGTCGAGGTGAGCCGGTCGGGCGTCGCCGGCGACGGGCGGGTCATGCGGGTGAAGGAGACGCTGGTGCGCATGGGGGAGCCTGCCGAGCTCAATCTTCGTTCACGCGAGTGGCGCCTGGTCGTGAGGGGACGGGAAGACGATACGCCTTTGGAGGAAGTGCAGTGAGCGGCCAGGGCAGGGACCCGGGCTTTCGGCGGTCACCAGCGGGGCGGTCTGAGGAGGCGGGGGTCCATCTGACCGATAAGCACAAGAAGGGCTCCGCAGAGGAAGGCCACGAGAAGGTGGAACGAATACTTCCGGACAAGACGGGTACGGGCTTTTTGGGGATCTCCGAAGCGGAGAAGGAGGATGAGTCCGGAGAAGAACAGAAGGCAGGCGCCGACGAGGTGAAGGAAGGGGAGGAGGATTTTGGGGTTAGGGCGCTGTGGTTGGTGCTGCGTGCTTCTGGAGACGTCGGCCGGGCGCCGGGAGGGTTGAAATGACAGCCTTCTGGCAGCCGGCTGAGCATGTGTTCCCGCTGGACGGTCTGGACGAGTTCCTGGTGTGGGCCTGGCGGCAGAAGGCGTCCGATGTGTCGTTCCAGACGCAGTCGCCGGCGATGATCGAGGTGGACGGGGTTCTCCGGAGGGCGACGGGAGCGATCCTGGACGGCACGGCGATGGGGGCGATCGTCGAGACGCTGTTCGGCGCGACGGGCGACGGGACGCTCCGGGCGGGCGCCGCGATCGACTGCAGCCACACGGTCTGGGTTGAGGGAGAGCGAAGCCGGGATATCCGGTTCCGGTGCAATTTTTCGCCGGTCCAGGTGGAGCATGGTTACGGGATCAACGCGACGTTGCGCATTCTGCCGGGGAAGCCGCCGGCGCTGGGGGAGCTCGGTGTCGAGGACGAGGTCGCGGGCGCCTTCGAGGATCCGTTCGGTCTGACGCTGGTGACGGGCGTTCCCGGGAGCGGGAAGAGCACGCTGCTGGCGGCGGGGACCCGCAAGATGCTCGAGGACGGTGTCGGGAGGATCCAGTCCTACGAGGCGCCGATCGAGTTCGTGTTCGACGGGGTCGGCGGGGACGGCGGAATGATGTCATCGTCGGAGATTCCCCGGAACTTCAGGGATTTCGCGGAGGGCCTGCGCTCGTCGCTCAGGCGCCGCCCGGCGGCGGTCATTGTGGGTGAGGCCCGGGACCGGGAGACGATCGAGGCGGCGTTGAACGCGGCTGATTTCGGCATCGCCGTGTTCAGCACGACGCACACGGTGGGAGTGGCCGCGACGATCCGGAGGATGCTGTCGGCGTTCCGCCAGGAAGAGCGGGACGAGCGGGCAGCGGCGCTTGTCGACCTTCTGAACCTGGTGGTGACGCAGGTTCTGGTTGCGGGTCCGGAAGGCGGGAGAACGGCCGTCAGGGAATGGCTCGGCTTCGACCGCGAATTGAAGGCCAGGCTCCACCGGTCATCGAGGGAGGGCTGGCCGGCCCTGATTGCTGAGGAACTGGAGCGGACCGGGAACGACCTGGTCGCGAGAGCGGAGCTTGCGGCGGCCGAGGGCCGTCTCGGCGCGCGGGAGCTCGCAAGGATCAGGGCGTCCAGGCTTGGAGGAGGGGCGAGGTGACGGGAGGACGATATGGCGGAATCGGGCATCGCATGGCGGGACAGCGCGCGGCCGGCAAGGGTGATGGGGATCGACGCGCGTCTGCTGGTCATGATGTTCGTCCTGGTCTTCTTCCCGTATCTGGTGACGCTTGCGGCATTCCTGGTCGCCGTGATCGGGTTCCGGGTGGCGGAGGCCAGGGGATACCGGGTCAGGGCGGCGGTAAGGGGCGTTCGAGCCATGCTGGCCGGACGGCGCTACGCGCTGCATCTCGAGCACTATCGGCGCTTTGTGGGGTCGTAGCGGTTGCAGCCGTGACATGGGCGCCGGCGCTCGCGGGGTTCGGATATGCGCCGGCGACCTCGGACAGGCGGACGGTCGTGGTCGAGGAGCGTTCGGCTACGTCGCTGGTGGAAGTGGCGCGGCGGCTTGTGCCGGCGGGCGTGAAGCTTCGGTGGGATCGGCGCGTAGAGGCGGGCCAGAGCGTCCGGGGTGTCTACGGCGACTGGGAGTCGGTGCTGTTCGACGCGGGCCTCGCCTGGAACCGGTATGGCGATGAAGTGCATGTGCGCCCGGCGGGCTTGCCTGCCGGCGAGGTGCAACTCGCCTCGGTCGGCGAGGGTGTGGCCGACTGGCGGGTGAAGGCGGAAGAGACGCTGGAGGCGGCGCTTGCGCGGTGGGGCGCGCGGGCGGGCGTGGACGTGCTCTGGCTCACGGACCGCAGCTACGTGCTTCACGAGGAACGGACCTTTCGGGGGACCTGGTCCGAGGCGGTGGGGGCGTTGTTGAGCGCACTGTCGGGTCTCGCTGGCGCGCCGGCGGCCGAGCTGCGGGACGGGTTCGGGACCCTGGCCGTTATGCACCGGCCGACGCGAGGCAGGAAAGCGCAATGAGGGCTCTGGCGGTGGTTCGCCGGATTGCAGGGTCGCGGTTGCTGGCGGTGTGCGTGGTGACGGGCACGGTGTTGTTCCTGGGAGGGCTGGCATGGGTGTGAATGGCAGCGCTGTTGCTGAGATGACGGGATGGCGCATGACGGCTGCGGGGGCGGGTGAGGCGGAATGGTCGAGGCTCCGGGTCCCGGCCTGGCTTGTGGCGTTGGCGGGCGCCGGCGGGATCCTCTGGTTGGCGGGTACGGCGAGCGGCGGCGAGCGCACCGTGAGCCTGGTCGAGCAGCTCCGGCAAAGCGGAGCGTCCGTGACGTCCCTTGGGAGGAGCGGGGCCATGGACGGCTGGTGGGTCGAACCTGCCGCGGGAGAAGCTTATGCGCTTTATGTCGACGAGACGGGCCACGCCGTCCTGGGGACGATGTATGCGCCGGACGGCTCCGGCGTAACGGGACGCCAGCTGGAAGCCATGCGCGCCGGTCGCTCCGGGTCGGGAATGGCGGTCCGGTCGGCGCTCGCATTGGCGTCGAGGCCCGCGAGCCCAGCTGAGGGCGCAGGTCCGGGGTCGACGGTGGGTTCGCGGGCGGTGTCGTCGCCGGCGGCGCTGCTCGAGGCCGGCATGGCGGCGGAAGGGTTCGAGCTCGGGGAGTCCGGCCCGCAGGTCGTGACATTCGCAGACCCGGCCTGCCGTCCTTCCCGGGCGGCGGTTGCGATGCTGGCGAAGCGGGCCGTGGACGGGGAGTTGCGGCTCAAGGTGGTGCCGGTCGGGATGCTCGGCGAAAGCTCGAAGCGGCTGGCCGGAGCGATCGTTGCTTCGGAAGACAGGGCGCTGGCGTGGTTCTCGCCCGATCGCGATGCGAGGCCGGGGGAGAGCGGCGCCTGGGCACGGGCGGCTGTGGATTTGAACGGAAGGCTCTTTCAGAGGGGCGGATCGGAGTTCGTCCCGTGGTCGATACGAATGGCGGATGACGGGGCGGTGTCGTCCGCGGTGGGACTGGATTTCGGCTCCTGGTTCGGAGCGGCTCGATGAAGGTGGGCGGTTGGGGCGTGAGCGTGCCGTGGACGTCCGTCCTGGACCGGTTCGCGAGCAGCGGGGATGCGCAAGGCTATTTGCGCTGGAAGAGGCGGGCCGAGCTGTCGATTGCTGCCAACGGTGTGTTGGCGGCGGCTCTGTTCGCCGCGGTCCTGCTGCATTCGACGGAATATGTCGTGCTGGCGCGCACCGGGGGTGGCGGCGAGATCCGGGCGCAGCTTCTGAAGGAGCCGGTGCGCACGGACGCGGCGCTGCGCAACTGGGCCGTTACGGCTGCGACGGAGATATTCACGCTGGGCCACTCCGATTGGGAGGACCGCCTCGGGGAGGTGCGGAAATACTTCTCGGAGAGCGGTTACGAGGCATTCAACCGGCGGTTCAGGGGCAGCCGGTTCCTGGAGGTGCTGAGGAGCGAGTTTCAGAAGGCGTCTGCGGTCGCGCAGGGGGCGCCGGTGATCGTGGGGGTGGCCCTGGTCGAGGGCGGGAGGCGGGCCTGGGTGCTCGAGTTCCCGATGCTGATCACGTTCGAAGCCGGCAGGGATCTGGCGAGGCGGCGCTATGTGGCGCGCGTTGTCGTGGGGCGTGTTCCGCTGGGGGAACGCCTGTCGGGGATCGGTATCGAGAGTGTGACGGCGACGCGGGAGAGGCAGGCATGACCGCTCTTGCCAAGGCGGTCGCGCATGCGGGGGAGGCTTTCTCGTTCCAGAGGGCCGCGCATCACGGGTGGCGGCGGATCGCGGTGGCGTCGATCGCGATGAACGCGATGCTGGCGGCGGCTCTGGTCGGCTACATCCAGTTTCATTCGACGGTCTATGTGACGCTGGCGGCGACGTCGGACGGGCGGGTCATTGCGGTGCGGGGACTGGATGAGCCGGTGCGCAGCGATGCGGAGCTCGGGAACTGGGTCACAGGCGCAGTTACGGACGCATATACGCTCGGCCATCACGATTGGCAGCGGCGCCTGGCGGACGCGCGGGAGGACTTCAGCGACCGCGGCTACGAGAAGTTCGTCGAGAGCCTCGGCGAGAGCAAGTATCTGCCGATTCTGCGCGATCACAGCCAGGTTGCGACGGCAGTTGCGGAGGGGGCTCCGCGCATCGTCGACCGGGGCATGCTCGATGGCGAGAGGCTCGGCTGGAAGCTGCAGTTTCCGATGCTCGTGACGTTTCGGTACGGGAAGGAGTCGGAAGCGAAACGCTACGACGTGGAGGTCGTGGTCGGGCGGGTGCCGTTCGACGAACGGCCTGCGGGGCTGGCGATCGAGTGGGTCATTGCCAAGGGGGTGAAGCGGTGGTGACGCGCGGTCGACAGAACCGGAAGCGGTGTTGCAGCCGCGGATGCGGTTGGGTGCGCGCGGCGTTGGTTGCCGTGGGTCTT
>MKWU01004726.1_pt1 | contig 15702 bp, 15 predicted proteins | sample 809101 | NCBI WGS metagenome assembly MKWU01 (sample SAMN05860141, study PRJNA318959) | sponge metagenome | host: Aplysina aerophoba | place: Slovenia: Piran, Adriatic Sea, Gulf of Piran | collected 2013-05-07 | reverse complement strand
GGTGGCCGCATGGCAGGCGCACCGGGATCGGATGAAGGCGACAGTGGACTGGCAGTTCACGACCCAGGATGCCCGCATCAAACTGAAACGCCTCTATCCGACATTTTATGCGTGACACGACACTAGTCTTGACTGCATGAAGAAACTCGAACGTTCGGGGCTTTCCGTGGCTTTGGCCTGCGCGTCGGTGCTGGCCAGTGCCCCCGGCCCTGCTGTCGGCATGGAGGAAGGGTTCTACATGGGGTTTTCCGCCTCCGCGGAAAACCTGGACGCCACCTTCTTCAAAACCACGGACAACACGCATCCCATGAATGCGACCCCTTCCAGCGGCCGGTCTTTTCACGTCCGCGATTCCGACACCAAGACGACAAGCGGGTTCGGCATCCTGGCCGGCTACACTTTCCACCTGAACAATCGGGGGCTGTATCTGAGCGGTGAAGTCGACTTGGCCTACCACAGTGGAAAAGCGCGGGGCAGGTTGAAGTGGATCAAGGATTCCGCGGCCCGGGAGAATGCGGGCAGCGATCCCGACTGGCCGCAGTCCGGCGAAAGCTGGCCGGACGACTGGACGTTCGAGAAGGACTACAGCTACGGCCTGACGCTCAGGCTGGGCGGGCAACCGGACTTCCTGGCCTCTGCGTTGGGGCCGGGCTCCGGCCTCCATGTCCTGATTGGCGTCCGGCGCACTGAAGCAGAGTACTTCAACGCCTACGAAGGGTGCCCCGTAAACGCTGGCTGCCCTGGTGGAAGGGAAGATGAATCATACGTCAGGGGATTCGACCGGACCGACAAGGACTACACCGCCTGGACCGCTGGAATCGGTTTGCACACACCGATCGACGACCACATCAGTGTGCAGGTTGAAACGTACTACACCGACTACGACAGGGAAGACCTGCTCCTTCTGGACAACACGAGCGAACCGTACATCCGGGTCCCGCACGCGCTGGATGCCGAGGAAGTCGGCTTGCGGTTGCGGCTGCTCCGGCATTTCTGAACAACGCAAAGCTGCTCGTAGGCCATGCCTCCCTTGGCATTCCAAACCTCTCTCCGGGGGCAGTGCAAAACTGCCATCTGCATCATTCTTGCCGTCAGCTTCCATGCCCCGCCCGTCTCGGCCGAAACATGGCGAGGCCTCGTCGTCGAGCCGGAATATCGTTGCGCACCCTACAGAAGCCGTGACTACTCCTACCCGCAGTCGGTGGAGCCTAGAATCGTCGCTGAACTCGGGAAAATCTACAGCCCCTATAACGGGCAGTGCTTCAGCAGCACCCGGCAGACCGACATTGAACATATCGTGGCCCGTTCCGAAGCGCATGACAGCGGACTGTGCCGCGCGGATATCGCCACACGGAAAAAGTTCAGTTCGGATCTCTTGAACCTGACACTGGCGAGCCCCGCGCTCAACCGACAGAAGAAACGCGCCCACGATGCTTCCGGATGGATACCTGCCCTCAACCGTTGCTGGTTCGCCCACCGCGTGCTCCAGGTGCGTCTCAAGTACGGGCTGAGCATTGACCGGCGCGAGGCGGAAGCCCTGGAGAAGATCCTGTCCGCCTGCACAACCACCGAAATCGAAACATCGGACTGCTCTGCTTCGTTCAACCTCCCGGCTTCCCGCCCTGCGTCATCCCCGGATGGAGCGGAGGCCCTCCGCCTCTGGGACGACAACCGGAACGGAAGAATCACTTGTCGAGAAGCGCGCCGCCACGGCATTGCGCCCGTGCCGCGCAGTCATGCCGCCTATCCGTTCATGCATGACGGGGACGGGGACGGCGTGGTCTGTGAGTAGCGGAGCTCAATCGGTTATATAATCCCTTCCCCCACCGACCCACCTGGAATCTATCCCGCAATGTCCCGCATGGTCCAATGCATCAAACTCGGCCGCGAAGCCGAGGGTCTGGAGCGGATGCCCTACCCGGGACCGCTCGGGCAGCGCATTTTCAATGAAGTATCGGCCGAGGCCTGGGGCGGCTGGCTGCGCCACCAGACCATGTTGATCAACGAGTACCGTCTGACCCCGGTCGACCCCAAGGCGCGAGAGTTTCTGGAAGGAGAAATGGAAAAATATTTCTTTGGAGAAGGCTCTGAAAAACCACAGGAATTTGTTGACCCGGAAAGCTAGGCGGCCAAATTTGACACGACTTTCCCACGTCGTTGTAATCAAACTGACATATTCCGCCGGAATAATGTCCTTTCCATAGAGACCCGGTGTTCCCAGGTGTCACCACTCTTTTTGATCTTCATACTGCTGGCATTGTCGTCGGCAGCTTATTTCTTCAGTCAGCGCCGCATGCTGCGGCAGACTCGGGACGCAAACATCACGCGTCTCAACTCCCTCCCCGAACACTTTGGAATGCTGGGTGCCATCTGGGCCGGCGCGCCTGCCCTGCTGGTGTACTTCCTGTGGCTGATTTTCGAGGGCGACATCCTCATGGGCCAAGTGCTGGCGATATTGCCGGATGCCGAGTCCATGGCGGCAACTCGTGAATTGCTTATCGGCGACATCCGCAACGCCATCAACAACCCCATAAGCTATCAGATGGCCAGCGAAGAGGTCCGCATGGCGGCGGATCGCTACCGTGAACTGTCGCAAACCGCCTCGATTGCGCTGGCCGCCGCCTGCCTGTCGGTCTTCGCCATCTGCTCCGCACTGGTCCTGAAATTCCTGACCCCCCGTGTCCGCGCCCGGATCCAGATCGAGAAGTTCGTCCGCGGATTCCTGTTGCTGTGCTCGACGCTGGCCATCTTCACCACCATCGGCATCGTGCTTTCGGTTCTGTTCGAGGCCAGCCGGTTCTTCCAGACCGTTCCGATCACAGAGTTCCTGTTCGGCCTGGATTGGAGCCCGCAGATGGCGATCCGCGAGGATCAGGTCGGTTCCAGTGGGGCCTTCGGCGCCGTGCCGCTGTTCGTTGGCACTCTGCTCATCTCGTTCGTTGCAATGCTGGTGGCTGCGCCCATCGGCCTGATGTCGGCAATTTACCTGTCCGAATATGCTCCGTCCAAGGTCCGAACCGCGGCCAAGCCGCTGCTGGAAATCCTGGCCGGGGTGCCGACCGTGGTATACGGCTTCTTCGCCGCCATCGTAGTGAGTCCCGCTCTGCGCGGGTTCGGGGCCACCATCGGTCTCGATGTCGCCTCCGAAAGCGCCCTGGCGGCCGGCCTCGTGATGGGCATCATGATTATCCCCTTCGTGTCCTCCCTGTCCGATGACGTGATCGCCGCGGTACCGCAGGCAATGCGCGACGGCTCGCTGGGAATGGGGGCCACCCACTCCGAGACCATGCGCCGGGTCATTCTGCCCGCCGCCCTCCCCGGAATCATCGGTGGCCTGCTGCTGGCCATCTCGCGCGCCATCGGCGAGACCATGATCGTCGTGATGGCGGCTGGCCTGTCCGCCAACCTGACGGCCAACCCGCTGGAGGCCGTGACCACGGTCACCGTGCAGATCGTCACCCTGCTGGTCGGCGACCAGGAATTCGACAGTCCCAAGACACTGGCCGCGTTCGCCCTCGGCCTGACCCTGTTCTTCGTCACCCTGGTGCTCAACTTCATCGCCCTCTACGTGGTGCGCAAATACCGGGAGCAGTACGAATGAGCCGCGCCGAACAGATCGTCTCCGGGCTGGCCCGGCGACAGCGGGCCGAGAAGCGGTTCCGGGCCTACGGCATCACCGCCATTCTCCTCGGGATGTCCTTCCTGGTGCTGCTGTTCACCAGCATCATCGCGAACGGCTACCAGGCGTTCACCCAGACCTACATCGAATTGCCCATCTACTTCGATCCCGAGGTCATCGACCCGAACGGCGACCGCGACCCGCAGGCCCTGTTCTCTGCGGATTACTGGAAACTGGTCAAGACCTCCATGTACCAGCAGTTCCCCCAAGTCAGCGGGCGATCGGGGCGCCGCGAGGTGACCCGCATCATGAGCGGGGGTTCCGCATTTGATTTGCGGGAGCGGGTCATCGAGAACCCCGACCTGATTGGCACGACCCAGCGCGTCTGGCTGGTGGCCGACGACGACATCGACATGTTGATGAAAGGCTACATCGACCGGGAGGTGCCGGAAGACGAACGGCGCCTGAACGACCGGATGATCGGTTATGTGGACACCCTGGATGAGGCCGGCATCGTCGAGCGGAAGTTCAACACCACATTCTTCACTGCCGGAGATTCCCGGGAACCGGAACAGGCCGGTATTCTCGGTGCCTTGATGGGGTCGTTCCTGACTCTGATCGTAACCTTGCTGCTATCGTTCCCGATCGGCGTCGCCGCGGCGATCTACCTTGAGGAGTTCGCGCCACGCAACCGCTTTATCGACCTGATCGAGATCAACATCAACAACCTGGCTGCCGTGCCCTCGATCATCTTCGGACTGCTCGGACTTGCCATCTTCATCAACTGGTTTGGCATGCCCCGATCCACGCCTGTTGTGGGCGGGCTGGTGCTGACGCTGATGACGCTGCCGACCATCATCATCGCGTCGCGCGTCTCCATCCAGGCGGTTCCCCCATCCATCAAGGAAGCCGCGCTCGGCGTCGGCGCTTCGCGCATGCAGGCGATGTTCCACCACGTGTTGCCCATTGCCATGCCCGGTATGCTGACCGGCACCATCATCGGCATGGCGCAGGCCCTGGGCGAATCGGCCCCCCTGCTGATGATCGGCATGGTGGCTTTCATCGTCGAGCCGCCCAGCGGGTTCACGGACCCGGCCACGGCCCTGCCGGTGCAGATCTACCTGTGGTCTGACAGCCCCGAGCGAGGCTTTACCGAACGCACCTCCGCCGCAATCCTGGTGCTGCTGGCATTCTTGGTCACAATGAACGCGACCGCCGTCTACTTGCGCAAGAAGATTGCCAAGCGATTCTGAGAACCCTTTTGTCCCCTATAATTCATGGATAATCCTATGGACACCACTGAAGCCTTGGACATGCCGATCCCGGATCAGCTCGAAGAGACCGTCATTTCCGGAAAGAAAGATATCGACCTGACGACGGTCGGTGACTACACCACGGAAAACCCTCGAATGAAGATCCGCGACGTCAACGTCTTCTACGGCGCCAAACAAGCCGTCTTCGATGTCAACCTCGATATCGGATCGAACTCGGTCGTGTCCATGATCGGCCCGTCCGGCTGCGGGAAAACGACGCTGCTGCGCTGCCTCAACCGGATGAACGACACGATCGACGGCTGCCGGGTCGAAGGCCGGGTCGAAATGGACGGCAAAAACGTCTACGCGCGCAAGGTGGACCCGGTCCTGCTGCGTGCCCGAGTCGGCATGGTCTTCCAGAAACCCAATCCATTCCCGAAGTCGATCTTCGACAACGTCGCCTACGGCCCACGCATCCACGGACTGGTTCGCGATCGCACCGACCTGGAGGAAATCGTCCACACCTCGCTGGAGCGGGCAGGCCTGCTCGACGAGGTCAAGGACCGGCTGGATCAGCCTGGCACCGGGCTGTCCGGCGGCCAGCAGCAGCGCCTGTGCATCGCGCGTGCCATCGCGGTCAGCCCCGAAGTGATCCTGATGGACGAGCCCTGCTCGGCACTGGATCCGATCGCCACCGCCAGGATCGAGGAGTTGATCGGCGAATTGCGGAAGAATTTCTCCATCGCAATCGTCACCCACTCCATGCAGCAGGCCGCACGCGTCTCCCAACGGACCGCCTACTTTCATTTGGGTTACCTGGTCGAGGTGGGTCCCACCAAGGACATCTTCACCATGCCGAAGCACCAGTTGACCGAGGAGTACATCACGGGCCGCTTCGGCTGATTCCGGCTAGCGCCCTTTGCGACTCCCCATAGGGGGCGGAAACACGCAGGTGAAGGTGCTGCCTTTGCCCCATTCACTGTCGATCTGCAACCGCGCGCCATGGCGCTGCAGGATGTGCTTCACGATTGCAAGCCCGAGCCCCGTGCCGCCGGTACCGCGCGACCGCGCCTTGTCCACGCGATAGAAGCGCTCGGCCAGCCGGGCGATGTGATCTTTCTTGATGCCGACCCCCTGATCGGTGACCGCCAGGCGGATCCTGTCGTTTTTGCGTTGCCACCCGATGGTAACCACGCCCCCGTCCGGCGAGTAGCGCAGCGCATTGCTGACTAGGTTGAACAGTGCGCTGTACAACTCTTCCGGCCGCCCCCGGACCTGAATCCCGGCCTCGCCCTCCACCTCGATCGTATGCTGGGCTTCCGAAGTCAGGGTCTGGGCTTCATGCCTAACCTCGCCCGCCAGATGCGCCAGATCCACGTCCTGCAGGTCATGGTCGCTCAATTCGCTGGCCTCCAGCCGGGACAATTCCAACAGGTCGTCTACCAAGCTGCGCATGCGCTGGCACTGGCGCGACATCTCACGGATGACAGATTGTTCCGGGGGCTTGCCCGCGTGGTCTTCGAAGGTCTCCAGGTAGCCGGTGACCACGGTCAGGGGACTCTTGATTTCGTGCGATACGTTGGCGACGAACTCTTGGCGCAACCGGTTCATGCGGATTTCCTGGGTCAGATCACGAAACGTGATCAGCCGGGCATGCCGCCCGAACGTCGAGACCTGTATGCTGACCGGATGCGAGGCGCCCGCGAACGTCTCCAGATTCAACGGCAGGGCGAAGTCTCCTTCCTGCAGGTACTGCACCAGTTCCGGAATGCGCACCACGTGCACCAGCAAGCGGCCCTGATCGTCTGCCTGCAGGTCCAGCAGGGATTCGGCGGCTTCATTGAACCATTCGATCCGCAATTCCGAGTCCACGGCTACGGCGGCATCCGGCAAGGCGACCGACAGGGCTTCAAATTTCCGTTGAAGGCGCTCCAGCTCCCGCTTGACCTGGGCCGCCTGATGGCGGCGGTCCGCCAATTCCGCGGCCCACTTGCGCCAGACCGGCGCCAGATTATGCGGGATCGGTGCCTGCGGAAGGCGTTCCCATTTCCGTACCTGATGCCACTGCCGCGCGTGCCATAGGAGAAAAAGAAGCAACGCCAGACTCAGCCCCAGACTTGAGGCAGCAAAAGGCAAGCCGATCACTACGCCGATCGCCACCATCAGCGCCAGGCGCGCAACCTCTTGGGAAAGCGGAGATCCCCACACTCGAGTCGTCAGGCAGCCTTAGCCCGCTTGACCCTTTCGGATTTCTTCTTGTTTTTCGTGGGCAGCTCGGTGTGAAACTGGTAGCCCGCGCTATGGATGGTGCGGATGTGACCGGATGCCTTCTTGCCGAGCGCCTTGCGCAAACGCAGGATATGCACGTCGATGGTCCGCTCCTCGATGTAGCTGTTCTGTCCCCACACCTGATCCAGCAGCTGGTTGCGGCTGTACACCCGATTGGGGTGCGCCATCAGGAAACGCAGCAGCCGGAATTCCGTCGGTCCCATTTCCACCTGCTTCTTGCCCACCCACACCTCGTGGCGGATTGAGTCGAGCTGGACGTCCCCGTGCTGCAGGCTGGAGCTCGCGATATGCGGCGCGGAGCGGCGCAGCAGGGCATGGATGCGGGCTTTCAGTTCGCGCGGCGAGAACGGCTTGGACACGTAGTCGTCCGCTCCGCATTCCAGTCCGCGCACCTTGTCGGATTCCTCCCCGCGGGCGGTCAGCATGATGATCGGGAGTTCGGCCGTCGGCGCGTCCTTGCGCAGACGCCGGGCCATCTCCAGGCCACTTTGCCCGGGCAGCATCCAGTCGAGCAGAACCAGGTCCGGCTTATGGTCGGCAATCAGTCCGTAGGCCTGCTGTGCGTCTTCCGCTTCCAGCAGTTCGAAATCGGATTGCCTAAGGGCGTAACTCACCATCTCGCGGATGGCGGGCTCGTCCTCGACGATGAGGATTTTCGCAACAGGCATTCTCATGCTAGTTTGAGTTACAAATATTACAGTATTCTGACACTTTTCGGGTATCAAAGCCCCTCCGCCAGCAAAATCAGTGTCAAGACAGCCCTCCAAAACGGCGCTTCCGGGTTTCGTGTGGAACAGAGTAGGATAAAGGCGCGCTGTGATTTCCCCGGAAGGAGGAGCCCGAATGGAAGAAGTCAACAAGTTTTGCGAGTTGCTGATGTTTCTGCACCCGCCTTGGGAAGTCACCTCGGTGGCCTGTCGGGAAGGCGGTCAGGACCGGAGCCCGGGGCGGGTCATGATCGAGATGGCCTACCGGCGTGGGCAGTTGGTGCCCTGCCCGGAGTGCGGCAAGTTGTGCAAGCGGCATGACACCAAGCAACGGGAGTGGCGGGATCTGGATCTGATGGGCTGGCGAACGGTGTTGCGGGCCGCCGTGCCGCGGGCGAAGTGTCCCGCGCATGGGGTGCGCCAGATCCGGGTGCCGTGGGCGGAGTCGCGCAGCCATCTGACGATGCGTCTGGAGAGCGAAGTGATCGACGATCATCTGAGCATGAACCTGTACCAGGTGGCGCGCAAGCACGGCTTGAGCTGGGATCAGGTCAACGGCGTGGTCGAGCGGGCGGTGCGGCGCGGTCTGGCGCGCCGGGCGGCGCAGAGTCCGAGGCGGATCGGCATCGACGAGACCTCGTTCCAGAAGCGACACGAGTACGTGTCGGTGGTGGTGAACCACGCCCCGGCGAAGGTGCTGTACGTGGCGGACGGCAAGGGCCGGGACGCCATCGACCCGTTCTTCCAGAGTCTGGGGCCGGAGGCCTGCGAGCGGATCGACGCCGTGGCGTCGGACTTTGCGCCGGCCTACCTCGGAGCCGCACAGACCTACACGAACGCCGATCTGTGCATCGACCGCTTCCATGTGGTCAAGCTGATCCTGGAGGCGGTGGACCAGGTGCGCCGGACGGAGAACAAGGCGTCGTTGCAGCAAGGCGACCCGGGCTTGAAGGGGACTCGCTTCGACTGGCTGATGGGGCCGCAGCGGCTGCATCCGCATCGGCGGCAGCACCTGGAGGCCCTGCGTCGGCAGTACCGGAAGGTGGGGCGGGCCTGGGAGTTGAAGGAGCAGGCGGCGGAGATCTGGACGATCCGCGAGCCGAAGCTCGCCTACCGCGCCTGGGAGGCTTGGTATCAGTCGGCGATGCGCTCGCGTCTGACGCCCCTGATGAAGGCGGCCCGCACCATCTGGAAATACGTCGAGGAGATCATCAACGGCACCGTGCGCGGCATGACCAATGCCCTGTCGGAGTCGATCAACTCGAAAATCCAGTGGATCAAGCGGCAGGCCTGCGGCTACCGGAACCGCGAACGCTTCCGCCTCGCCATCTACTTCCACCTGGGAAAACTGGACCTCTACCCCAGACCCGCATTCCACACGGAATCCTGAAGCCCCTCCAAAACGTGCCCGCGCCGGGTTCGGGGCACCGTGCTTATAATGTTCCCTGAGTGATTCGACGGTGTACAGCCGCAATGGGGGTTCCGCTATGAGTGCATGGCTTTCCGAGGTCAACAGTTTCGTCTGGGGTTGGCCGACTATCATCCTTCTTCTTGGTCTCGGCATCTACCTGATGATCGGCCTCCGATTCATGCCATTGCGGCAGCTCGGAACCGGATTCCGCGAACTGATGAAGGGGAGAAGTTCGACCGAGGCGGGAGAAATTCCACCGTTCCGCGCCCTGATGACCGCCATGTCGGCCACCGTCGGGACCGGAAACATCGCCGGCGTGGCCACCGCCATCGCAATGGGCGGGCCGGGCGCCATCTTCTGGATGTGGGTCATGGCCCTGTTCGGCATGGCGACAAAATACGGCGAAGCCGTGCTGGCGGTTGAATTCCGCGAGGAAACCCCGGAAGGCGAGTTCCACGGCGGCCCGATGTACTACATCCAGAAGGGGCTGGGGCAGAACTGGACCTGGCTGGCGATGCTGTTCGCCCTGTTCGCCACCATAGCGGCCTTCGGCATCGGCAACATGGTGCAGTCCAATTCGGTCGCCGACGCCCTGTACTCTGAATTCAGCGTCCCCGAGAACGTTACCGGCATCGTCATCGCCGTGCTGGCCGGAGTCGTCATCCTGGGTGGATTGAAGCGGATCGCGGCAGTCGCCGCGCGCCTGGTGCCCCTGATGGCGGCAGCTTATGTCGGATGCGCATTGATCGTCATCCTGATGAACATCACCGAAGTCCCCGGAGCTTTCGCCCTGATCATCGAATCGGCCTTCACCGGCCATGCGGCGGTCGGCGGATTCGCCGGTACCGCGGTCATGATGGCGATCCAGTTCGGCATCGCGCGCGGCATCTTCTCCAACGAGGCCGGCCTCGGCAGCGCCGCCATCGCCCACGCCTCGGCACAGAACTCGAGCCCGGTCCGGCAGGGTCAGATCGCCATGCTCGGCACCTTCATCGACACCCTGATCATCTGCACCATGACCGCCCTGGTCATCATCGTGAGTGGAGAGTGGACCACCGGTGCCAGCGGCGCGACCCTGACCACCCAGGCGTTCAGCCATACCCTGACGTCGGTCGGCGGAACCATCGTTGCGATCGCCGCAGCCGTCTTCGCCTTCACGACCGTACTCGGCTGGAGCTTCTACGGCGAACGCTGTATCCAGTTCCTGGTCGGCCGGTGGATACTGTATCCATACCGGGTGCTGTGGATCGTGGCCCTGTTCGTCGGCTCGACCTTCGAATTGAGGGACCTGTGGTTGCTGTCCGACACGCTCAACGCCCTGATGGCGTGGCCGAACCTGATCGCAATGCTGCTGCTGTCGACCGTGATATTCCGGCTGACCCGGGAACATAACGACGGGTAGGCTGTGACCCCGAACCCGGGCATTGTTCGCGAGGACGTCGCTCGGGCCTTGCGGGAGGACGAGGCGGCCGACGACCTGACCGCCGCGCTGGTTCCCGAGCAGGCGGCTCGTGCGACGATTCTCTGCCGGCAACAGGCCGTGCTGTGCGGCATCCCCTGGGCCGAGGAAGCCTTCCACCAACTGGAGCCCTCAATCACCCTCGGCTGGCAGGCCGAAGACGGCGACCGGATCGAGGCCGAGACCGTCGTCTGCGAATTGCAGGGCCCGGCCCGGCCGCTGCTGCAAGGCGAACGTACCGCCCTCAACTTCCTGCAGTTCCTGTCGGCGACCGCCACCCGCACCCGCCAGTTCGCACAAACCCTGAACGCCTCCCCCCGCGTACTGCTGGACACCCGCAAGACGCTCCCCGGCCTGCGCCATGCGCAGAAATACGCGGTGCAGTGCGGCGGCGGCACCGCCCATCGTTCGAGTCTGGCGGAAGCCGTGCTGATCAAGGAGAATCACTGGGCCCTGATTCCCGACCTGGAGGTCGCCATCCGTGAGGCGCGCGCCCGACACCCGGACACTCAGATCATCGTAGAAGTCGAGGACCTGCAGCAACTCAAGCAGGTGCGCGCGGCAGGTCCGGACGTGATCCTGCTGGACAATTTCAGCCCCGAGCAGGCGCGCTCGGCGGCTGCCGAATGCCCGGACATCCCGCTGGAAATCTCCGGCGGCGTCACCGGATCGAATCTGGCCGACTACGCGGCCGCCGGCGCGGCGCGCATTTCCCTGGGCACCCTGACCAAGGATATCCAGGCCGTCGATTTCTCAATGCGGATGGAGCGCGCCTAGAGTCCGGCGCGCTTCGCCTCCTCCCACAACTCTTCCCAGCGTTCAGCAGAGATGCTTTCTGCCGCCTCCCTGCACTCCTGCAGACGCGCTTCCATGTGTTCGAAGCGCCGCGTGAACCGCGAACAGGCCCGGTGCAGGGTTTCTTCCGGGCGAAAGCCGCAGTGGCGCGCGTAGTTCACCAAGGTGAACAACAGGTCGCCGACCTCCGCCGCCCGTTCCTCCGCATCCTTCGCCTCGCGCAATTCGCGCAACTCTTCCTCGATCTTGTCCTCCACCTGGCGGGCCTCCTCCCAGTCGAAACCCACCCGGGCGGCACGCTTCTGCAACTTGAACGCCCGCGTCAACGCCGGCTGCGCTTTCGGGACGCCCCCCAGCACCCCTGACGTCCCGTATGCGGCACGTTCGCGGTGCTTGCGCTTTTCCCAATCCTCCTTGATCTCATCCTCGCTGCGTCGACCGACCTCTCCGAATACATGAGGATGCCGTTCGATCATCTTGGAGCAGATGGCTTCCACCACGTCGGGAAAGCGGAATAGATCCTTCTCTTCGGCCATCTGCGCGTGATACACCACCTGTAACAGCAAGTCTCCCAATTCGCCGCGCAATTCGTCCCAGGCTTCCCGTTCGATGGCATCCGCCACCTCATAGGCCTCATCCACCGTGTAGGGCGCGATCGTCCTGAAATCCTGGCGCAAATCCCATGGGCAGCCATGCTCGGGATCCCGCAAATCCCGCATGATCTGCAACAGGTCGTCAATGCCGTGCATGGCCTTCTCCCGGTCGGAATGAAAATGAACGGCCCTTATCATAGGGGATGGTTTCATACGGACGCGAACAGGCGCCCGGTACAATGGACTCTCCACTTTCAGACCTTTCCTGCTGATGGCCACGCGCATTCGTAAAGCGGTGTTTCCGGTTGCCGGACTCGGCACGCGGTTCTTGCCTGCCACCAAGGCAGTGCCGAAGGAAGCATTGCCGATCGTGGATAAACCGCTCATCCAGTACGCGGTGGAAGAAGCCGTAGCCGCCGGCATCGACCAGCTCATCTTCATCACCGGCCGCAACAAGCGTTCGATTCCGGACCATTTCGACATGGCCTATGAGTTGGAAGCAGAACTGGAGGCTTCCGGCAAGCCCGAACAGCTCGAACAAGTGCGGAAAATCACCCCCGAAGGGGTCACTTGCGTCTACCTCCGCCAGCGCCAGGCGCTGGGGCTGGGCCATGCCGTTCTATGCGCGGAACCGGTCGTCGGCAACGAGCCATTCGCCGTCATTCTGGCGGATGACCTGATCGACGGCGGAGACAACCCCTGCCTGAAGCAGATGACCGAGGTGTTCGGGCGCTCCGAATCCGGCGTGATCGCCGTGGAGCAGGTCCCACCGGAGCGCATCTCGCGTTACGGCGTGATCTCGGGCGAGCCGTGCGGCGAGCGGCTGTGGACGTTGACCGGCATCGTGGAGAAGCCCCCCGCCGACGAGGCGCCTTCCGATCTCGGCGTGGTTGGGCGCTATATCTTCACTCCGGAGATCTTCGGGCATCTACATGAAACGGCGCCCGGTGCAGGCGATGAGATCCAGTTGACCGACGCCATCGCTCTCCAACTACAGAAGGAAACGGTCCAGGCCTACCAGTTCGAGGGGAAACGCTACGACTGCGGAAGCAAACTCGGCTATCTGCAGGCCTCCGTAGAATACGCCCTGCGCCGCGAAGATCTCGGCGAGGAATTCCGGGAGTGGCTGCGGCAGTTGTAACTTGGCGTCTCGGGATTCCGAATGACCGAGCCGCAGTCCTTGCGGTCGCACAACCAGAAGAATTTGACTTATAGGTGAAATAAGACCAATGAAATAGTATATATCTTGATTGAAGATCAAATATTATTTGACAAATTGATGATAAATTGCTAAGTTATTCGCATCTATTTCGGAAAGCCCTCAAAAGGACTGTTCCATGAAGTTCAAGGATTTCCTGGCGCAGCATGCCGTGTTCACGGTCGACGAACTGGATCACTTCCTGTCCGACCAGGGAACCGGCAACCCCAGCACCCGCAGTTCGCTGCTCGCCTATCACCGCAAGCAGGGTCGCATCCTCCGCGTGCGGCGCGGCCTGTATGCGGTAGTGCCCCGGGGCATGGATCCGGCATCCATGACGGTCGATCCGTTTCTGGTGGCCGCCAAGATGACCGAGGACGCGGTGCTGGCCTACCACACCGCCCTGGAATTCCATGGCAGGGCCTACTCGGCTCAATGGAGGCTGACCTATGTCTCGGCGTACAGGTCGCTGCCGCTTGCGTTCCAGTCGCATGAGTTCCGGAGCGTCCCGGTGCTGCCCTCTCTCCTGGCAAAGGGCGAGGAAATGTTCGGGGTCGCCCGCCACAATCGCTCAGGGGTGGAACTCCGGGTGACCAACCACGAACGAACCCTGGTCGATGCGCTGGCCCGGCCGGACCGGACCGGAAGCTGGGAAGAAATATGGCGGTCCCTGGAATCGGTGGAGTTCTTCGACCTGGATCAGGTAGTCGCGTACACCCGCCTGTTGGACAACGCGACCGTCGCCGCAAAGGTGGGACTCTTCCTTGAACAGCATCGGGAACCGTTGATGGTGCAGGCAACCCATCTCGATGTGTTGCGCAAACTGCGCCCCAAACAGCCCCACTACCTGACACGCGGCAGACCCAAGAGTTGCCGGTGGGTGAAAGGCTGGAACCTGATGGTCCCGGCCGAAATCCTGGACCGGTCCTGGGAGGAGGCATTGTGAGATTCTCCGCGGAGGAAATCTCGCGCATAGCGAGACCTGACGGATTCACCGAGGGAATCGTCGAGAAAGTCCTCCACCTGGTACACCTCTTGAACGTCCTGAACTCCCACCACTCGCTTCAAGGGAAGTGGGTCTTGAAGGGCGGCACCGCCTTGAACCTGTTCGTCCTCCGCCAGCCGAGGCTGTCCGTCGACATTGATCTCAACTACATCGGCGCACTGGAACGCGAGCAACTGCTAAAGGACCGGCCGAGGGTTGAACAGGCGGCCCAAGCGGTCTTTTCCCGAGAAGGGTTTATCGTGCGGAGAGCGCCGGATGAACATGCCGGGGGAAAGTGGCGGTTGAACTATCCGAGTTTTACCGGGCAACCGGCAAACCTCGACGTGGATATCAATTTCATGTACCGACGGCCGCTGTGGGCGATTCACCATGCCGATTCGCATCCACTCGGGGACTTCCAGGCCAAGCGCATCCCAGTTCTCGACCTGCACGAACTGGTTGCCGGAAAACTCTCGGCACTATTTTCTCGCCGACAAGCGAGAGACTTGTTCGACTGCCACCACGTCCTTGAGATGGACAACCTCCACCGTGACCAACTCCGCATCGCCTTCGTCGTCTACGGGGGCATGAACCGCAGGGACTGGCGGACCGTCTCGCCCGACGATGTGGACTATGATGAAGCGGAACTGGTAAGGCAACTCGGCCCCACCCTCCGCACCCCCCGGCTGCGAGAACGAGAGGAATTGTCGGCATACGGCAAGAAACTTGTTGACGAATGCCGGGAAGCTCTGTCCCTCGTCCTGCCGTTCACCGACGCCGAGCGCTCATTTCTTGATCTGCTGCTGGAGAGAGGAGAGATCAACGCGTCGATATTGACTTCCGATGCCGTCCTGCAGGAACGTATCCAAGCCCAACCGCTTCTCAAGTGGAAGGCCCTCAACGTGCGGCACCACAAGGGATTGTCTTAGCGCTCCTCTTGCTCGACGGAGCGCATATGCCCGATTGCACGGGCTTCATTAGGGAACACACGCGGCACGCCGAGCCAAGATCTCGAACCGGAAGGCATGTCTGATGAGGTGCAACTCTCTGGAAAGGTGCCGGATGCGACAAGGTCCCGAAGGAATAACCCTCTGGGCTTCGCGTTGACTGTCACATCGCCTGAACTGGCGAGTGAAAAGATGGCTCCCCGGGACGGGCTCGAACCGCCGACCTAGTGGTTAACAGCCACCCGCTCTGCCAACTGAGCTACCGGGGAATGGGCGGCAAAGTTTAACACAGGCACCTAAATCTTCCAGAAACACGTGCACCCAGGGTGCACGACAAATTTGTGGGGTTTTTCGGGATTGACAGGAGGACGGGGGCTATCGCATAATATCTGGTAATGTTTTCATATACCAGTAGAGGCCGTGATGAACTTGGAATCTTCCCTCGA
>MKWU01004724.1_pt1 | contig 15703 bp, 15 predicted proteins | sample 809101 | NCBI WGS metagenome assembly MKWU01 (sample SAMN05860141, study PRJNA318959) | sponge metagenome | host: Aplysina aerophoba | place: Slovenia: Piran, Adriatic Sea, Gulf of Piran | collected 2013-05-07 | reverse complement strand
AGACAGCAGCGCCCAGCCCCGCGATGATGACGGCGATGCCGATCCACCATCCGAACCTGAACCAAGTGCGGAAGCCCCGGGTAGCAACCCGGAGCCCGCGCCCTGTATCGCCCCCCACCCCGGTCATGGCGAGCCCTCCGCGCCGGCAGGAAGGGCGGCAACCCCGTCATCGCCGCGGCGTTCCAGGCTGTTTCCCTGCCCGGCGGCACCGGTCATGCGCCCGACGGAGCGCAGCGCCTCGACCCGCTTCCCGGGCGACACAGGATCGCCGGGCCAGGCGGGCGGCATCGTCTGCATCACCGGTGAGCACTGCCGGCCGCGCCTGACGGGCATTGCCCGATCGATAGTCTCTCCTCCGGCTCTCATCTTGTTCTCCCTTGAGTCTTGCGGCGCCGGGGGCCGACCGAACACGACGGTCCCAGACGCTTCGCCGCAGGTCGGCCTCCGGCCGCCCCGGTTCCGCCTCGAAGAAGGCCGCGGTCCGCACGGTGCGGCTGGGCGGCGCCTGACCGGCACATGCCGTTGCATCGCCCTGCCAGGCCTGATGACGCTGCGCGTCGTTGCGCTGCTTGCCGGGGGCCGGCCATCGAGGGCCGCCCCCGGCATGGTCGCAGCGGGCATGGCTGCGCTCAGGCCGACCGGCAGGAAAGAGCGCATCGCGCCACAGGGCCCGGAGCCCGCGCCGCGCAGGCAATCCCTCAGATGCGGCCCGCTTCCTGCCTCCGCCGCACGGCGGCCGACCGCGCCCGCCAGAGCGGCCGCTCAACAAGTTCCAGCCCGGCGTCGAGGGCATGCCCGAGCAGGTCGATGCCACTCGAGGCAACCGTCCACAGCAGCCTGACGAGCTGGACCGTGCCTGAAATCAGAACGAAGACGAGCAACAGGCCGATCGGCACCGCCATCAGAATGTCGACAGTGCCGATCTCGCAGAACGGCCCCGTGCAGGGAGCATCCGGCAAGGTTCCCGACCACGCGCGCTGAAAGTCTGTCGGCAGAGGCAGCAGCGTGTCCGCACGCGCCGGGCCGGCGTCCGGGACTGCCGGTGCCGCTTCAGGGGCAGCGCCGGTCGGCACGGCCAGGGGCAGATCCGCCCCGGCGGCCATCACGAGTCCTCCTCCTCGCCGTCCGCGTCCCCGCCGTCCTCGTCGTCCGGGGCGGGATGCTGCGGCAAATCGTCCGAGGTCGAGCGCATCCGGTGCTCCACCGCCCAGCGTGCGACCTCTACGAAGAGATAGCGAACCCGGTTGCCGAACCGGTAGAACGCCGGTCCCTGGCCGCTCCAGCGGTAGCGCTCCAGCGTGCGCGGGCTCAGGCCCAGATACGCCGCCACCTGCTTCGTGCTCATGTACTCGTTGACTTGCATCTCCCTCTTCTCCTCCTGGCCGTGCCCACCGGAACCGCCGGGGCCCCGTCCTCGACCGCGGCCCGCACCGCCTCACGTTCCGCCGCGCTCGACTTGTCCGTCATGTACGCGCGCACCCGGTCGAAGGTGCGGAACGTCGGGGACCGCCCGCGCTCCAGCCCGAGCAGGAAGGTGGGATCGCCCATCGCTTCCTCGCCGAACACGTAGGGCTTGGTGCGGGTCACCTTCAGGAAGGCCTCGATCTCCTCCAGAAAGCGCCGGCCGATGGGCTCCAGGCCCATGTGCGCCAGCACCTTGTCGGCGGTACGAAGGCGTACGTCCCAACGCTTCGCGAGAAATCCGACCAAGGACACATCACCGAGCGCGGCCTTGATGAAACCGGTGCGCGCCAGCCTCCTGCGCGCGATGTACACCTCAATGGCGCCGATGGGCGCCTCGCGGCTATTGGCGGTCGTGGGGCGGCTGTCCGATGTGGTTCTCATGAGGGGAACATATGGGGATCGGTAGGGCGCAAGCAACTGATTTAAGAAGGAGATTTGGTACACCCTTCAGGTCAGAAGAGGACATGCGCGGACAGACATGCGATGGAACCCGCTGCACTACGACAAGAATTTCTGGATCTACTCCGATAGGGCGGACCATGCGCGAGGTCTCCCTCGCGATTGGCGGGAACTCCCTACCTCTACAGCTTCGTGGAACTCTCCAACCCGAGGACGCTCACCGCCAGGGACGCCGTGAAGCTGGCCGAACTTCTCGGCTGCGAGCCCGAAGAGCTGCGCCACAGGACCGTTCCCCCGCGCAAGCGCTGGGCCAGGAAGCAGCGCCCGGCGCCGTTGGTCCCGCCGGCGGCGGCGTGCAGCGTGCCCGAGATGGAGGTCGAGGCCGCCGCGGGGCCCTGCGCGCTCTACGACGAACACGCGGACGAGAAGGCCCGGTGGCAACTGCCCGAAGCGATGATCCGCCACGAGGGCAACGCCGATCCTGCGGCGCTCCGCATCCTCAGGGTGCGCGGCAACTCCATGGAGCCCGAGATGCGCGAGGGCGACAGGATCGTCGTCGACACCGACCGGCGCACCTACGGTGCTAACATTCTGACATAGCGTTGCTTTTTTCCTCCTGATTTGGCAGCTCGTGGCGAATTCGATCCCCGATTTCGCCCCGGCTGCAACACCGGGCACAGGAGGAATATCAATGGCGACGCTTCGCCTCAACCAACGCCGCGTCGATGCGCTCAAGCCCCGCAAGGCTGCCTACGACATCCGTGACCGAGAGCTCAAGGGCTTCGGCGTCAGGGTCCTGCCATCCGGCGCAAAGCGCTACTTCATCCATAACCAGCACGACGGACAGCGGGTCTGGAAGATCGTCGGCGATGCCGGCTCCATCGCCACGGACGAAGCCCGCGGCCGGGCCAGGACTCTGGTGGCCGCGATCCGCAACGGAGACGACGATTCGGCCGCAGCGCCGCCCGACACCCCGTTCGAGATCGTCGCCGAGGAAGTCTTCCGGCGATACGCCCGGAACTGGAAGCCGTCCACGCTCAAGGTCAACCGGGGCTACTACAAGAACCATATTCTACCCTGGTTCGCAGGACGCCCGATTTCGGAAATCGCCGCACACGACATCCAGCTCTGGTTCGCCTCCCTGCACGACACCCCGGTGGCGGCCGACCGCTCCGCACCCATCCTCTCGATCATCATGCGACAGTCCGAGGTCTACGGCTACCGGCCCGAGGGAACCAACCCGTGCACGGGCATCAAGCGCTACCGGCGACAGGGGCGGGAGCGCTTCCTGTCGGCGGCCGAGATGCGCCGGCTGGGCGAGGTGCTGGCGCGCCACGAGCCCGGCCATCCTCAGGCCGTGGCGATCATACGGCTGCTGCTGCTCACCGGATGCCGCATAGGCGAGATCGTCTCCCTGAAGTGGCGCTACTACCGCGAGGGCAAGCTGTTCCTGCCCGACAGCAAGTCCGGCCCGTGCACGGTCTGGCTCTCGTCTGCCGCGCGCGCAATCCTCGACGGCCTGCCCCGCAACGCAACCTGGATCTTCCCGTCGCCGCTGACGGACGGCTGTCTGAATGCGGCGACGGTGGGCAGAGCCTGGTATCGCGTGAGGGCCGAAGCGGACCTGTGCGACGTCCGAATTCACGATTTGCGGCACTCCTACGCCAGCATGGCCCTGGCGCAGGGCGACAGCAGGCGGTTCTCGATGTGCCAGTGGTTGCGCACCAGGGCCAACAGCTCCTCGGGCCCGGCGCGCTCGGCGACGAGCGAGGTGAGGCTCCAGATCACCTCGATGCTGCGCTTGCCGGTCTTAAGGACCTCGCGCTCACGCTCAATGCGCATCGTCTGGCGGCGGCCCGTGCAGGGCAGCTAGCCGTCCCACTCGGCGGCGGTGAGATCGACGACGGCGCAGCACCGGCGCTCGATGCGGCCATGGCCTTGTCGACGGTTTCGTGCGAGGGCGCGTCGCTGAAGTCGATCGCCTTGAGGTCTTCGAGGATGGTCTCCTGATTGTCCTTGACGGCGCTGAGCACGTAGTCGGCGCGGCGTCCGAGCAGGCAGCGCGCGGTCTCATGCGGAGTGTCTGGCCCGAAACGAATTGAGTGATATCAGTATGTTGTGCTTCACTTTCTTGTGTTGGACGAGCACGGAGGCACAACATGTGGAGCGAAATCACTCGACCGAAGTATGACCGGGAGAAGTTGCGCTATGCAACCCTGATTCCCGGATAAGGCGTTTACCGGGTCCGAAAAAATGCGCACGCTGCGGGCGAAATCGGCAATATTGCCGTTGGACATGAGATCACCTCGCAGGTGCGCGATGAACCCGGTAATTCCCCGGCCGCCCAAAGTCGAGATGGACTTCACCGACGCGCAGCTCACCGGCTTCGGGGGCTGGTCGGTTCTGGGCCGGATGGCGGAGCGCCTGAACTTGCCGCGGGCGCTGTCGGCCCTGTCGGTCAAGCAGCGGGCGCGGGGCGCGAGCGACGCGGAGGCGCTGTGGAGCCTGATCGCCTCGCTGGCGGCGGGCAACAGCGCGCTGTCGGATCTGGACGCGTTGCGCGAGGACCGGGTCGGCCAACGGCTTCCGGGTCTTGGCCACGTGCCCTCGGGCCGGCGTCTTGGCGAGTATCTGGCACGGATCGACGAGGCGCAGGTCGAGACCTTGCTGGAGGTGGCGCGCTCGCTGGCCGCACAGGTGGCTCCGGCGGTGGTGGAACACGAAGCGCTGGTGCGCGGCTACGTTCCGGTGTTCATCGACGGCACCGTGATCGAGGTCGACGGGAAGTTGTTCGAGGAGGCGCGGCGCGGCTACGACGGCACGCGCCAGTACTAGCTGCACGGGGTGTTCATCAGCTCGCTGTGGGCGAGCGGCCGGCTGCATCCGGGTGGCGGCGACGTGGCTGGAGGCTGGTGAGAGCAACTCGACAGCGACGTGGCGCCGAGCCTGCCCGAGGGCACGCCGGTGTGGCTGCGTGCGGACAACGCCTACTATCGCGGCGAACTCATCGCGTACTGCCGGGCGCGGGGCTGGGACTACTCGATCAGCTTGACCCACGCGCGCAAGCGTGCGCCGGTGCTGGACGTGATCGAGGGCCTGCCCGAAGAGGGATGGACTGACATTGGGCTCGGCGAGGACGCGTCGCTGGTGCGCTACCGCCCGGCGGGCTGGGAGGAACAGAGCTACGTGGTGATCCGCCGCCGCCGCGACCGAGGCCAGACCCTGCTGTTGCCTGTATACACCGTGATCCTGGTCTCGCGTGACGATCTTCCGCTCGATGAACTGGTGCGCCGCCACCGCGGAAAGCAGGGACAGGAGAACGCGTTCAAGGGGCCGCTGATCGATCTCGACCTGCATCATCCGCCGTGCCCAATCTCACCAATGTAGCCGGTGAATCTCACCCAAAGTAGCCGGCCAGTCTCACCCAAAGTAGCCAGTGTGCCGTGGAAAGGCACCGTCCCTCAGCGGGTGCGAACCCCGCCCGGCAACTGTCGTAGCTTCGCCATCTGGAGCATGCCTACTTGTCCACCGTGCACGCGGCCCAGGACCTGACCTGCAACGTCGAGATCGCTCGGGTGCTCGCCGCCATCAATTTGGCCGATGCCAAGACCAGGCCATGACCGATTGTCCTCGGTGCGCAGACGCGCGCTATTTTGGGGCAACAGCCGCTGTCCGGGAGCGGTTACGTCTCTTCTTCGCCGTTCGACCCGAGGCGACCGCTCTCGGCCTACCTGCCGCTCTGGTACCTGGAGCGCGGGGAAGCCGGAATCGAGGACGTGCGACTCCACGACCTTCGACCCTGCTTCGCCAGCCACGCTGTTCTCCAGGGCATCCCACTGCCGGTGGTCTCGCGCCTGCTCGGACACAGGCGCCCGAGCATGACTCTTCGTTACGCCCATGTCGGCGACCGGGAGGTCGAGGCGGCGGCGGAGCGCATCGGCGCCGTAATCGCGCGCGCGTTGGATGGTAAGGACATCAGTTCGTACCGTTGACTCGACGCGCTCATACTTGGGATTCCTCAACAGGCGGGCCCGGTGCGTGCTCGAACGTCAACCGCGATGAGGGAGCGAATTCGCGTATCCGTCGCCGCTGTATCCAATCTCCCCGTGATCGCGATCTCGCGATCTTGTAGCGGCTGTGTCGCCGAGCGGGCATCGAGGAAATTCACCTTCCTGATCTCCGGCACAGTCATATCAGCCGCTCGGTCGTGAACCGCGTCCCTATACCTTCGTCTCTCAGCTGCTGCGTCACTCTAATGTCTATATGATCCTTCGCTACGCTCACCTTTGCGACCGCGACATCGAACAAGTCGCCGAGAGGGTCGGACAGGCTATTGCTGCAACCGCCAAATCTCCTGAAACCGGATCCGCTACCCTTGCATTGTTGGGCAAGCTGATGACGAGGCTACACCCGCTTGGCCAACGATTCCCTAGAGGCTGCCGCCAACCGGATTGCCGAGGCGGCGGAATCAGATTGCCACGATCCCAGGGTGGGGCAGCCGAGCGGCTGCCTTTCCCGCGTTGCCCTCACCCGGACGTGGCTATTGCTTATGGGCGCCGAATGAGCCGGCGATACCGCTGCCGCCGTCGGTTGCGCCGAAGGTGCCGGCAACACCCGCCGGATGCGCGCTCAGGGTGACACCGTTTCCGAAGAACGCCGCGCCCCACTCTCCTCCCCACGGTGCGTCCGAAGGCCCGCCGGAGACGCCCCCTACAATGGGCGCAAACTCCGTGATAGGCGTCGTCTCGAAACGCAGTTCCGTCGGAAACGATGCGGCCCCTCTTGCCGAGGTGAAGCCATGAATCCGGCCTTCCAACGTGCCATCGTCAAGGCTCGTCCCGAAGTCGGCCGTCAGCTCCACATCGGCCTCGAAAGACCCGACAGCCGCGCTGTTGGACAATGCATTCGTGTAGTACATCCCGATTGCATCGCCGGCGTACGTGGCAGTGCCGGTCAGACCCTGCACGCGGCTCGGCTCGAAGGGATCTCCGCCACCGGCCAGGACACCGAAGTCAACCGGGTCAAAGACCGTCGGGCTATCCGGCTCGTACAGCCAGTATCCGAAGCTCAGGTAGTTGGCTGTCGGTACTGCGGCGGATTGAGTTGTCGAAGGAAGCGCTACTTCCGCGCCGCCCGGGCTGTCAGGGGTAAAGACGACACTGCCGCCTCCCGGATAGTATCCTGTTTGCTGGCTGAGTTCGAGATAGCACCACGATCCGCCTTCGCATGTGAACGTACCTGGGGTGCCATCCAACATGCCTTGCAAGCCATCGTCCGGCAATCGAACGCCTTGCCAGTCGTGGCCCGGAAGAAGGTCTGGAATGTCGTCCAGAACGATGGTTCGGTCCGTCTCGCCATACCCCACCCAGGGTCGGCCTAACGTGTCGCCGTCGTCCGCATCGGTCGCGAGGAGAACCGCGAGTGTGCCGCCTCTGGCGTAGTCCTTGCTGCCCTCGAATACTTGCCACTGGTCTGTTGAGCCAAGAGACCCGGCCTGCTCGGACGTGGTGATAGAACGACCTTGCCATGCCACGAGGGGATCCAGAGGTAGAGCTGCACTTGTGTGCGAAGTGTAGAATTCCAGCGCATTAGCAGCGCTGCGGTACGGCACGGCGTGCGCATATCGAATTGGCGAGGTCTGCACGATCATCTGGTGCCCGGAGCCCGAAAGGGCTGCCTCAACAATCCCAATGTTCGTCTGGCTAGCCGGCACGGTGACAACCTCGGCTATGGCGTTTGCCGTGGGGGTGCCCTCCGCATTCTTGACTGCGCTTGCTCCGAATGCACCCGTAATGCGGTTGCGGTCAAAGACGCCGCCGACCTCCTGGTGGGCCGGTCCGTAGAACGCACCGCTGATCGTCGGATCCGCTCCGTCATTGAAGGCCCCGTCGGTCAAGGCGAGGTTGTTCCAGACCATGTCGGGCCGTGACGTTCCCCGCGTCACGTCCCGGATCCCCGTGAACTCGACATCGACGTCGGGATTGGAGAGGTCGTCTATATCGATCTCGACGTCGCCGAGGATCAGGCGGGTGGTTCCCGGCTCGTAGCGGATCAAGTCCAGGCCGGTCATGACGCCGGTCCACATGGCAGACCCCAGGCCCGTCGGGCTCGTGCCCGTATGATGGCCAGACGATGTGGTAGATGTGGTATGGGTAAACAATCCGGCATAGGTATCCAGACTGGACGACGCCAACAACAAGCTCTCGTCGCAGGAAGCAACGCTTGCGCCCCAGCACGAGAGGAACTCATGTATCACGAATGCACTGTGCTCTAGCGACGCCCAATAGACGTCGCCGATATCTCTCCAATCCCCTCTATCGTCGTGGTCGTAGACAATTTGATCAATGTTGATATTGAGCAGTCTGACGCCGTTGTGTTCCAGGATGGGCTGGCCGGTCCAACCCTGCGGCCACGAGTCGAGCGTATCCTGAAAGCCAGTAACAGGTTTGTAACTTATGCCCTCAGACCATGATCCCTTCGTCCACACTCCGGCGTCCACCTCGTACCCAGCACCAAAGAGGTCATGCGTGGCTCGCCGTGACCACCTGTTGTAGAGCGCAAGGATTTGGCCCTCCGTAAGACTGAGGGTCGGGTTGCCGTCCAAGAAGCGCTGCCACTTGTTGTGGAGTGACGTCTGGGTGCCAGTGGCCCCATGCTCGCCGGCTTCGAGTTCCGCTACTCGTTGGACAAGAGCGGCTACGTAATCCTGCAAGTTCTCGGCTTCCTGTAGCGCCTCCATGAGCTCATGTCGGTCGGCGATCGCCGATTCGAGCGCTGCGTGGAGTCTGGCGATTTCGGCCTCGTAGAATTCCAACGCGGCGAAGAGCGCGTCTCGCTCTGCGGCCCGCTCCGATTCCAGAGACGCGGTGTAGGCCCGCAACTCGTCATACGCGGCGAAGAGCGCGTCTCGCTCTGCGGTCGCCACGGCCAGCTCCAGCGTGAGACGGTCGATCTCCGCCTGCTTATCGTCGTCGTCTGCCCTAGCCGTCTCCAGAGCCGCGCCGCCGACAACGAGGGCGAGTGAGAGCACCAGGACGGCAACACCGGCCTGAAGCGTACGTATCCAGGATAGTTTCATGAGATTTCTCCCTCGTCGATTTTGAGGCCGACTTGTATGTGGCCGACTGGTACCAGCGACGACGAGACGACGCGCATCGCTACGAGCGACAAATTCTTGATCATTGTGGCCATGGACTCTGGGCGTCCCTCCCGAATGCGCCTCAAAGTGTCGATGCGTGTCGATGCGTGTTAGCGGCGGCGCAGAAGTGTGCTTACTTGGCGAGCTGGCGTCGGCTCTCGCTTCGGCGAGTCCGGCTCGCCGGTATTGTGCACAATGTATAGAAAGTTTGTGAAAATTGTGAGTGTGAATGTTGGGCTTCTTGATGTGATGCCTAAGAGACAGGGCAAGTCTGCCGGCCGCATGCGGCGCGGCGGAACCGTTGCCAGCAAGCCTTCGAACTCCGGGACACTTGTCGGGATTCACGGGCGCTTGCAGTCGCTTCGCGCATCATTCGGTGTAGGTGACGGTCAAGAACTGCACTTATTTGCCGAAGTCTGAAGTCAGCAGCGCAGCGACCCCATAGCCTTCGGGTTGGTGTTTGGGGGGGACCCCGTCGGAAGGCGCGGCAATTGAAGCAGTTGAACGTGCGCAAGACACGATTTGACCGAAAACGTGTGGCGGGACTGCGTGTGTCAGATCGGAATACGCGCGCTGAGCCATCGTCGAATCTTGTCACCCGGCCTGCCGCCACCGATATCCATGACTGCACGAGCCAGAAACAATCGGCATCAGCCAGGAGGCGTTGATGGCGCCGGACGACGAGACGCGTCGTAGCGCCCAGTCCAGGGAACACGACTTCGTGGGCCGCGACCTGCTGGTCGGCCGGCCGGAAAAGGTGGGGAGGAGGGGCAGACCGACGGCCAGGGCCGCACGAGCGCAGCCGCCGGCAACCTCCCCGCAGCCCGGTGCGCACGACGACGCCATCAGGGAGCTCCTCACGACAGTGCGGGCGATGGCGGTTCGATCGACGCGCTTCGGGACGCAGCCGGGCTGGAGCAGGAGACAGCCAAGGCGCTCAAACGCGAGACGGCGGCGCTGACCCAGGCTGTCGCTGAAGCGCGCGGTGCGCTCGCGAAGGCGGCGGAGCTAGCCGCGCGCCGGGACGGGGCGGCAGAAGCGGCACAGGCACTCGCTCGGAACGCCGCCGCGCTGAAGACGCAGGGCGAGGCCCTGGACCAGCGTATACGCGCCACAGACCGGCAGTCGGCGGTGGCCGCACACAGCCTGGAGGACATGAACCAGTCGGCGACAGCGCTCAACGACCAGCTTCGCACTCTCGGCAACGACTTGCTCCGCATCTCCGACAGACTGCGGTGGCGGCACTGGCGCTTCGTTCTCGCCGTGGCGGGCGCGGCGTTCGTCTTCTTCGCGCTGGGCGCAGTTCTGCAGCGGGAGACAAACGTCATGTCCTTCGGCGATCCGCGATACACGTGGAACGATTTCGTGGCGGAGCATTTCACGTCGACGCTCGCTGCCTGTGCATCCAAGGCCCGCCTGAACGACGAGCCCGTCCTTTGCAGCATGATCATCGACCCGTTGCCGGAGTTGACTGTTCCCTTCTACCCGGACGTAGTTCTGACCGAACGGCCGCCGTCGCAGAGTCGCTCCGACCCAGAATCGGAGCGGTAGCCGGCCATGGTCGCGACGGTAACGCGCCTGAAGGCCGCGGCCACGACGGTGCACTACTTCGAGGCGGACGGCTACTACGCGAGGAACGACCCCGAGCACCGCAAGGCGAGCGGCTGGTATGGCGAGGCCGCGGCAACGCTGGGCCTGCACGGGGGCCGGTCAAACCTAAACGCTTCGAGGCGCTCCTCGCAGGCTACGTGCCCGGCACCGATATTCGCCTCGGCCGCCTCCGCGACGGCGAGCACCAGCACCGGCCGGGCGTGGACATCACGTTCTCGGCGCCGAAGTCCGTGTCCCTGGAAGCGCTGATCTACGCGGCGCCGAAGACGGGCGCACGGGTGGTGAGGGCACACGACGAGGCGGTGCGCGCCACACTTGGCTTCATCGAGAGCGAACTGCTCCAGACCAGGAGCTACGAGCCCGAGACCGGGCGCAGGCCGCGCGTGCAGGCCGACGGCATGGCGGCAGCCACATTCCGGCATCTCGCGAGCCGCAACCTCGACCCGCAGCTGCACACGCACGCAGTGGTGGTCAACATGACCCGGGGCCGGGACGGGGAGTGGCGCAGCGCCGAGTTCACCTCGGTGGAGCGTTCGAAGCTGCTGATCGGCGCTTACTACCGGAACGAGCTGCGCATGGGGCTGGAGAAGATCGGCTACGCCACTGTACCGACGCTGCTGGGCCGGATGCCGGGGTTCGAGATCGCGGGCTACCGGAAGCCGGTGCTGGATGCGTTCTCGACCCGCCGCAGAGAGCTTCTGGACTACATGCAGGAACGTGGCTGGGAGAACACGCCTGCGCTGGCCCAGCAGGCGGCGCTGCATACGCGCCGGCGCAAGGCGGAGCCCGACCCAGGTGCTTGCGACCTCGTGGCAGGAGAGGGCGAAGGAGCTCGGCCCCGCGCGTGACCGGGACGAGGCGCGGGGCCGGCACCGAGTGCGCACGACCTCACCCGCGCCGGAGCCGCGGGCGCAGCCGTCTGCACTGGCGGTGGTGCGGCAGGCCGTCGAGCACTTGGAGGAACGGCGCACGGTGATCCCGGCCAACGACCTGCGCGCCTGGGCGCTTGCGCACGGCGGCGGGCGGCTCTCGCTTCCGGCGCTGAACACCGCCATCGACCAACTCCGGCGCGACGGGAACCTGATCGAGGTGACGGCGCGGAGGGCCGATCTGGCCTTCGTCACTGACCGCGCGCTCGACGCCGAACGCGACATGCTCGCCGGCATGCGCGCCGGCTTGGACGCAGGACGCAGCCTGGCGCCGGCAAAGGCGGTCGAGGCGCGGCTTGACGCCGCTGGCCTGAACCCCGGCCAGCGCGATGCCGTACGCGGAATCCTGCTCTCGCCTCATATCACGGTGGGGGTGCAGGGCTTGGCGGGCTCCGACAAGACCACCATGCTGCGCGCGGTGGTGGAATTGGCGGGGGGGGGCCGGGGGGGGGGGCGCAAAAGGAGTGTCGATGCCCGCGTTGTCGCCGGGGGAGCGCTGGGAGAACGGCTACATCGAGAGTTTCAATGCCCGATTGCGCGACGAGCTCCTGAACGGGGAGATATTTTGCACTCTGAAGGAAGCCCAGGTTCTCATCGAATCATGGCGGTGCCATTAAAACGCGATCCGCCCACATGGCAGCCTGGGATACCGGCCGCCGGCACCAGAGACGATCGTCTGGCCACGCTGGCCGCCCGGCTCCGCTACGCTCCGCCGATCAGCCAGCTTGGCCGAGGAACCCGCAATGCGCTAACATTCGACTTGGACCAGTCAGCGGGGGCAGGTCAAAGTGCCAAACTACAATTTTCGTAATAGGGAAGCCATCAGATGATTCATGCCCGTCAGACAATCCTTGCAGTCTCGCTTGGGTTTGCATTGATAATCTGCACGCAGACGCCGGCCTGGGCACTTGATCCGCCGAGGGAGGTCGAAATCGCATCTGCACTCGGCGTGGAACTACCCACTTACTGGTCGATCGCCTCGGTAGAGATCTCTGCGTCCGTCAACGATGGAGACGAGATTTCACCTCACTACAGGCAACGGTTTGTGGCGAATGCAGTGCCGAAGGAAGAACTCTACTTACCTGCCGTGGACATTGGAGCGATAGGCCCGTTCGGGATTTTGGTCACGACCAGAACGACGACACAAGCACACAAATTATACGGAGTCGCCACATCTGTCCTGGCGCTTGGCAAGTGGTCCACTGAATTGGTGATGGAGAACTCGATCAAGGGGCTGGGGATCCCGCGCTCGCTGTACTCCGGGCCGGTAGTTGTAGCTGGATCCGCTGATGCTGACGAGGCGACGGCAAAACTTCTGAAGACGCGGGAGCTCATGAAGACGGTGGCCGAAGGAATCGCGCGCACCACAGTCAGCACGGAAGCCTTGAAGCAACTCGCAATGCAGGAACAAGAGGCACTCAAGGCAGCAAATCGACAGCGCCTTGAAGCACTGGAAGAGAAGTATGAGCAGGAACGCGCGACGATAGCGGCCGCCGCCGACCGAGAAAGGAGCGAACTCGAGGCGGCCGGTCGCCAACGCCTCGACGCCTTGAAGGCGAAGCTGAAGGAAGACAGTACTGCGATCGAGACAATGGCGACCGCTGCCGACCGCGAACGGAATCGCCTTATTCAGGAAAATCAGCGTCGATTGGCCGCATTGAAGGCAAAGCATGAAGGGGAACGCGCGGCCGTGACTGCGACCGCGGCGACTCTGAAGGCGGTAAGCGAAGCGGAAGCGGAAACAGCAGCACACAAACGGCTCGTTGCCGCTCTTGCGGTACTGGCCGAGGAAAGGGAGCGGGCTACGGAGATCGCTGAGCAGGTGGTCGCCGCGGAGATGAAAGAGAAGACGGCTCGCTATGACGCGCTTCTGGCCGCGCTTCGTTCGGAGAACATCTCCCAACGGAATGCGAGATTCGACTTAGCCCTTACTTCTGGAGACGAGCTCTTGAAGACGACAGCAATTGCTGAGGCGATGAAGTCCGGGGACGACGGGCTTCAGGCAAAGGCGCTAGCCGCATTGATAGCCAAGTCTCCTCGAATTGGAATAACGATACAGGCTAATGAGGGCGATCAAACTGGTAACCAACTCTTCGAGATTACGTCCTTTGATGAGAAGAGCTTGACGTTTACCGGCAATTACTTCACGCCAATGGGTGACGATCCCGACGAGCCGAATGGAACAGGCTCCGTGCAGAGGGACAAACTTTCCTTGAGTGGACGCTGGAAGGAAAGAAGGCAAGACGTGTATTTCAACTGCACGGTGAACGCGAGAGTTGACCCCAAAGGGGCATTGTCGGGAACTATTTCGTGCGCGCAGAAAAAATGGAGGACGAGGGTTTTGGGACAAGTGGAGGTAAATCTGTGATCTCTGCTCGCCGAACGCGGGGCGGTGTGAAAGAAATCCGTCTACAATCTCGTGAACAGAAAGCGGCCCTTACCGACTCTTGTGGTGGTGGAGTGAGGACTCTCGAAAGTACGCGTGCAGCGCCCTCGATCGCCCACAGAAACATTTATTTTCTGCTCGACTTAGCCCATCGCCGGTAGAGGACTACGAGGCGCATCAGATGGGTCATGGGGAGGGGCGCATTGCTTCACCTGATTTGTTCCTTTTGAGCGACTCATCTTGTTTGTCGCGCCGCAGGGCGGTCCGGGACGACATGCGCGCAAGCAACGATGTACCGCGGCACGACGTCGATGTCGGCCTGCGCGGGGCCCGACAGCCAGACTGTGTGCAGCCCGCACTTCGAGATCGGCAGGTGGATGTGCCATCTTCTGATCCAGTCCCATTCAAGGGTCGCGATCTCGGCTGCGTTCGGACCGCACGCCAAGTCGCTAGCTTTTTCGACAACACCACCCGGCGGCCGACAACATCTCAACGTAACCGTTCGACGCTCGGGGGAAGCGCGCGGTGCCAAGCCGGGCTGAACGGTCGGAAGGTCGCAGCGTCCCTCGGGACTGCATCATTCCCGTAGCGACCGCGCGTGTTCCGTCCCCCGGGACCCGAACGGTTACATCTCAACATGTAGGCCAACGGCTACACGTGTCCGCAGGGTCGCTCATGCATTAGAATGAATCTTCTGACCATATGCTTACGCGGCTTGGCGTGTCACCTCCCATATAGTTGTAAATGATTGACCTAAATCACGTATTCGGAATCTTGGGCTATAAGGGCCGGGGTGAGGAGGGGAAGCCCGGATCGCAAGGCATGCGAACAAGCGAAGGTGCGGCGATCGGGTACGAATCCTTCCGGTCGGACAGTGCTTAACTCAAGCGAAGGCGTCGGGCATGGATGCCTTCTTCTTCGCGATGAACTCCTTGAGCGCCTCGTCCACGCCGGGGTCGATGGGGGGCGCCTCATAGGACGCCAGCATCGACTTGAAGAGGTCGTGCGCCCGCTGCGTCGTGTCCTTGGAGCCGTCCGCCTGCCATTGCTCGAAGCTCGAGTTGTCGGCGACGGGGGAGCGGTAGAAGGCGCTCTCGAAGTTCGCCTGGGTGTGAGCGCAGCCGAGATAGTGGCTGCCCGGCCCGACCTCGCGGATCGCATCAAGCGCCTGGCCGTTGGCCGAGAGGTCGTAGCCTTTCGCCAGCACCTGCATCATGCCGAGCTGATCCGCGTCCATGATGAACTTCTCGTAGCCGCTCGCGAGCCCGCCCTCGAGCCAGCCCGCGCCGTGGAGCACGAAGTTGGTGCCGGCGAGCACGGTCGGCAGCAGCGTGTTCGCGCTCTCGTAAGCCGCCTGCGCGTCGGGCAGCTTCGAGGCGGTGAGCGCGCCGCCGCTGCGGAAGGGGACGCCGAGGCGCCGGGCCAGCGCCGCCAGGCCGAAGATTGCGAGCGTCGCCTCCGGCGTGCCGAAGGTGGGCGCGCCGCTCTGCATCGACATCGAGCTCAGGAAGCTGCCGAAGATCACCGGCGATCCCGGCCGGCAGAGCTGGCCGAGGGCGATGCCGGCCATGGCTTCCGCCAGGGTCTGGGCCATCGTGCCCGCGACCGAGACCGGCGCCATCGCGCCCGCCAGGATGAAGGGCGTGATCAGGAGGCCCTGGTTCGCGCGGGCATAGACCTTGAGCGCGCCCAGCATGGTCGCGTCGAAGGTCATCGGCGAGTTGGCGTTGATCAGGCTGACCATGACGGCCTGGGAATCGACCACGTCCGCGCCGA
>MKWU01004723.1_pt1 | contig 15708 bp, 16 predicted proteins | sample 809101 | NCBI WGS metagenome assembly MKWU01 (sample SAMN05860141, study PRJNA318959) | sponge metagenome | host: Aplysina aerophoba | place: Slovenia: Piran, Adriatic Sea, Gulf of Piran | collected 2013-05-07 | reverse complement strand
GGGACTTATATACAATCCTAGACAGGGGCCTTGAGGCCTTCCATTCGTTTTGACGCCCACCGTTCCTTCTGCTACGCTCTCCCCGTTCATCGCTGAAGGTTGCCCCTTGTCGGGTCGCCTGTGAAATACAAGAACTGAATCTGGTGATCGCGGGTAGCTCCCGTGCTCGGCAGATTGTCGCACCCACAGTAAATACGCAGGGATTCTCTCGCCTTCAGCGATGGGCCGGCCCGGCCTTTGTGTCAGCGCCGCTCATTCATCTGTCTCAATAATACAAGGAGTGCGCCATGCAGGTTTTGCGCCTTGGGGCCTTGGCCCTTGCGGGAATTTTACTGAGTGCTTGTGGCGGCGGGGGGAGTGGAAGCGGAAGCAGAGTCATGGACAGGCAACCCATCGAGACGCCACCGCCCATGACGAGCCTGAGCATCGAAGAAACTGGCGGTCGGACTGGTTCGCCCATTGCGTCGTTGCTTGGCAATCTTTCGGAGGTCAACAACAATGCCCCGATCTTTGGGAGTGTGTTGTATAGCCTGGATACGGGTACGTCACGACCCACTGGGCTTGAGACGACGTTTGCGCTTGATCGGCTCACCCTCGACATTCCCCGGACCAACGGCACGACGACGACACTCGATACGGATCGGGATATTGTCGCCGATGTGACCAACGTTCTTCCGCAAGGCAACCCCGTCACGAATCGCCCGGCGGGATCGGTGACGGTCTACAACGCCGACGAGCGGACCTTTACCGCTTCCACGATGTTGGTGGAGTGGGAGAATGACGACGTGACGAATTACCTCGCGATCGGGCATTGGGTACATCTTGATCTGGCGGCGCCCGGCGTGGAAATCGGGGCCTTTATTGATGGTCCCGAGTTTGACAACGCGGTGACTCCGCCCGTGATGGGCACGGCCACGTATCGAGGAATCGCCACCGGCGCCTATCTCTCCACTCATGGCACCGACACTCAAACACCGACGGGCACCTTCGAGCAAGGCGAGTATGACGGGCGTGTTCAGTTGACGGCGGATTTTGGCACGATGAGCATTTCTGGCCGGCTCGATCAGGTTGGCCTCTCGGAGGTTCTACGAATTCCGTCTGGTGGCGGGGCCACACTGGAAAACAATTACTTTCCTGGTCGCGTGGCGACTGATTATCAAGTGGTGTTCCAGCCAACGCCGATCATGAGCGACGGCACATTTGAAGGGCTTCGGCAGGACGCGGTGTTTCTGAGCGAGACGCTGAATATCGCCGAGTCAGAAGGTGACTGGGCAGGACGCTTCTCGACGGTGAATGATGCCGCCGGTAATCCGCGAGCGGTAGCCGGGGCGCATCGCGTCTTCTTTCAAACGACGGGCAATACGCAAGCCCTCATGACCGGCGCGTTCTACGGCGCGACCGAGCGGTTTGAGTAATCATCTACAGCAGCCCCGCTTCCATGAAGCGGGGCTGATACATCTCTAGACAAGCGAAGGGAAGGCGGCTAAGATAGCCTTATGAGCGAAGACGAGCAAGATCAAATTTGCGGGCAGATTATTCGGGAATATGGCGAAGCTAAGCGCCGTCTTGCCTGCGTCGAAGAGAAAGAACGGCAACTGGTTGAAACGGTTCAGAATGTTCTCGGTACGCTAAAGGAAGACCAGAAACGGGACATCGGGAAGACCTCCTATGTGCAATGCCGAGACGGGAAACTGGAAGTTCAAGGCCATCCAATTGACTGGCCTACACAAGATGCCCTCTGTACGATTTTGAACAAGAAGCAACACGCAAAAGAGGAAATTCGACGGTTGAGCGCTGCCTTGCGGAATCTCGGTCATCCATATACGGACTATATTCGGCTGTAAGTTTATTCTTCCATCCAAAGACTGCCCTTCCTTCCTCGTCAATATCCCATATCAGTGGCCTTTCCTCTAGGTCTTGACATGCCCTCTTATTTTTGTTAGTTTGCTAGACACATGGCAACCACACAAGGAGCGCGGCGTATGCGAAAGAAAGCCCCTGGAAAATTCTACAGACAAGGCATCAGTCTTGAAGAACTGATGGATCGCTTCCCGAATGAGTATGCGGCCCGGAAATGGTTTGAGTCGATCCGTTGGCCGGAAGGCCGGACGTGTCCGCACTGTGCGTCCACCGACACCAAGCCCGTGCCGAACGAGAATCCCATGCCGTACCATTGCACGACGTGCCGCCAATATTTCAGCGTCAAGACCGGCACCGTCATGGCGTCCAGTAACTTGAAACTGCGTAAGTGGGTGATCGGCTTCTACCTCATGTCCACGAACCTCAAGGGCGTGTCCAGCATGAAGCTCCATCGGGACTTGAAGATCACGCAAAAAACCGCGTGGATGATGGGGCAAAAGATTCGGCAAGCCTGGAACTTGGATCACGCCGGCATGATCGGTCCGGTGGAAGTGGACGAAACCTACATTGGCGGGAAAGATAAGAATAAACATGCCAAGAAGAAACGAGAGCGCGGGAACGCCTACGGTGTGAAGCAGGCTGTGGTCGGCATGAAATCCCGCGTCACGAATCAGGTTGCCGCCCAGCCCGTTGATCCTGTGAGTGCCAAGACGTTGCAGCGGTTTGTCACGACGAAGACGGAGGGGAAGACGCAAGTCTACAGCGATACCCACCGGGGCTACTGGGGCTTACGGAAGCAGGGCTATGGGTTGGAGCAAGTGAATCATTCAGCCGGGGAGTATGTGCGGGATATGGCCCATACGAACGGCATCGAGTCGTTTTGGGCGTTGCTCAAGCGCGGCTATCACGGGACGTTTCACAAGATGAGCGTGAAGCATCTCCATCGCTATGTGACGGAATTTGCGGGACGGCATAACATTCGTACCCTCGACACCATTGAGCAAATGACCATTCTCGCTCAGGGTGTCGTCGGGAAACGGTTGCCGTATCGAGACTTGATTGCGTGAATGAAGTCTAAACCAAAACCGAAAAAGCCGTCCAAACCGAAACGTCCACGTGGACGGCCAACCAAGTATGTCATTGAACCGATCGACGCGACCCCGGAAGACCTCGCCCGGTCCGTGTTTCGCGTCGCTGACGAGGAACGGGATCGCCGCCTCGAAAAGCCTCGCTAATCCCCGTTTTGTCTAGGATTGTATATAAGTCCCTATGCCCCATGGACGCGTGGCTCTACCCCACCTGGCCTCCCCATACAAACGAGAGGGAAAAAAGAGCCCTTCTTTCTGGTTCCCACTTTGTGGGCAGTTCCTCATTCTGTCAACGAATGACTGAACACCTACGGGAATGACAGAAGGGGAAAAACCGGAATGACAGACTCGGGATGTCGTTGGGTATTTTCATGCCTGGTCATCTCTATACTATAGAGAGAGCGAGCCGAAAGAAACACGGCAAGACGAATTTTTCAGAAATCTCCAGACCGGGCAGGTCGGTTGGTGAAGGGTAACTCGACGCTCAGGCTTCTTCGAGCAGCCGGTATTTTTCGATTCGATAGGCGATTTGACGCGGCGTCATGCCCAACAGCCTGGCCGCCTTCGCCTTGACCCATCCTGCTTTCCTGAGGGCATCTCGAAGACGGTCCCGTTCGAGCGCATCCAGCCGCGCCGGAAGGGTTTGGTGGGAGGCCGGGCCGCTTGACTGGGGAGTGGACCGGGATTGAACGGTTCGCACGTGCTCGAAATAGGGAGCGAGTGTTTCGGGAATGGACTGTAACTCGATCAGCGACGTCTCCGCCAGGACGACCAGGCGTTCGATGCAATTCTGCAATTCACGAATGTTGCCGGGCCAATGGTAGACGCTCATCATATCGACCAAGTCCTTCCCCAATTGAATGTCCCGGCTATTGGCGCGATTGAACTTGTCCAGAAAATGCGTCATGAGCGGGCGCACGTCGTCCCGCCGGGCACGTAGGGGAGGAAGCGTGAGCGGCACGACGTTCAGCCGATAATACAAATCTTCCCGAAACTCGCCTGAGCGGACCATGCCTTCGAGATGACGATGCGTCGCGGCAATCAACCGGACGTCCACGGAGAGCGTCTGTCCACTCCCGACTCGTTCGAATTCTTTGTCCTGCAGCACGCGAAGGAGCTTGACCTGGGTGGACAGGGGAATGTCCCCGACCTCATCAAGGAACAACGTTCCGCCGGCCGCCTGTTCCAGTCGTCCTTTTCTGGCCTGATTCGCTCCCGTGAAGGCTCCCCGTTCATGCCCGAACAGGGTCGTTTCAATCAGGGTCTCCGGAACCGCCGCGCAATGGACCGCCACGAACGGTTGACCGGCACGCGCACTGGAGAGATGAATGCGCTGTGCGACCAACTCCTTGCCCGTTCCACTTTCTCCGCGGAGCAGGACCGTTGCCGAGGTGTTCGAGACCCGCTGAATGGCCGCGTATACCGCTTGCATCGCCGTGCTGTTGCCAATGATGACCGGCGCCTGCTTCTTTTTCCTGGCGGCAGGGACGACACGCAGGTCGTCCCCTACAGAGGTCGGTGAATCATCTGCTTGCTCAAAGCGCAGAGACGACCCGAACGCCTCGGAGGAACGGCCCGGAGTCTCTTTCGTTTCAGATTCCTGCTCCAGCATAGCCAGAGCTTGGCCAATCCGTGTTTCAGGAGCATCCCTTCCATCCAGAATAGCCCGCAGTCGGGTGATGAGCTTGTCGTCGTCCTTTGAAAGATCGCGTTTCATCGTGCCGCTCATGTCTCCCAAAAACGCAAAAAAAAACGCCCTTTCCCAATCTTCATTGGGGAAGGACGTTCATTGTCCTCACACAGCCTGGTTCTGTCAGCGAAATGACGACTTTGTCATTCTCAAGTCGTAGTTAACCGCACTTTACTCCGTTTGTCAATGGGGGCATTGGTTGAGTCAGGCATTGTCTCGACTCATAATAGGACAAATGCCGCAACCACGTTTCGTGTAAGACGTTCCTCTACCACCAAGGGGCCGTAGCAGGCCATGGAGGGCAGTGAACAATGAATGCATCGTCCGGACCGGGAATACGGTTTCCATTGACCATTGGGCAACGCCTACTCGCCATGGTGATCATCTTTGTTCTGGCGTTGGGGGTCATCCTGGCCTTCACCCACATCGCGGTGAAAACGCTCGAGCTCGACGTGGTGGTGATGGACGTGGCGGGCCGCCAGCGGATGATGATTCAACGCCACCTCAATGAAATGTTGTTGGTGTCCCATGAGATTCGGACGGATTTTCAACGCACGCAACAGGCGTTATTGCACTCTGCCGATGCCTTACGGAATGGGGGAGAAGTGGTCGTGAACCCGTTCACCGACGAACGACGCTCGATTCCCGAGGCCCCGACCGCCAGGATACGGGAACTGTTGGACCAGCAACGTTCCCTGCTTGAACAATTTTTCGTCAAAACCAAAACCCTGCTGCTCGAAGATCCCGATCACTCTCCTTCGTCGGAATCCTTTTCCTTGCTCAGTCAGCTCCACGATGAACTTCAACGAAACGCCGACACCGTGTTCAAATTGTTCAGCGACCGTTCCCGTCAGAACATCGTGAATCTCCTGAGAAGCGAGCCGGTCATCGGATTCCTGGTCATTCTCCTGAGCCTGGTCCTGGCCCGGCAAGTGGTGTCCGCCAGCCGCCGGCTCGAACGGGAAATCGAGCAACGGAAACAAGCCGAGGATGCACGCAAGGCCTACGAGGAGGAGTTGGTCTTACGCGATCGCTCGATCAATTCGGCGACGAACGGCATTCTCATTGCCGATGCCCGTCAACCCGACATGCCCACGGTCTATTGCAACGCCGCCTTTGAAAAAATCACGGGCTACGCCGCGGAGGAAGTGCTTGGCCGCAACTGCCGTTTCCTCCAGGGGACGGACCATCAGCAACCCGGGATCGAGGCCATCCGCCAAGCGATCCGGCAGGGCACCGAGGCCAAAGCGGATCTCCGCAATTATCGCAAGGACGGCAGCCTGTTTTGGAACGAACTCTACATCGCGCCGGTGAAGGATCAACAGGGACAGCTCACGCATTTCATCGGGATTCAAACGGACATCACCCAACGAAAACACCAGGAGACTGAATTGGCGCACAAAACGCGGGAATTGGCCGAATCCAACGCGGAACTCCAGCAGTTTGCCTACGTGGCTTCTCACGACCTGCAGGAACCGCTTCGCATGGTGGCGAGCTACACCCAGTTATTGGGCAAACGATACCGGGGCAAGCTGGATAAAGACGCCGATGAATTTATCGGGTACGCCGTGGACGGAGCGATCCGCATGCAACGGCTCATTCGTGACCTGCTGGAATACTCACGAGTCGGATCGGAGAGCAAGTCTTTTGAAAAAACCGACTGTGAACTCGTGTTTCGACAGGTCCTGGATAATCTCTCCGCCTCGGTCCGGGAACGTTGCGCCGAAGTGACCCATGATCCGCTGCCCACCGTCCATGCCAACCCGACGCACCTGACCCAAGTCTTCCAAAACCTGATCGGCAACGCGCTGAAGTTCCAGGGAGACACCCCGACCGAAATTCACGTGGGGGCCAGGGCGCTCCCGGACGGGTGGGAATTCTCGATCCGCGACAACGGAGTCGGGATCCCGGCCGATCAACTCGATCGAATCTTTTCGATCTTTCAACGATTGCAGGGTCAAAGTGACTACCGGGGCACGGGGATCGGCCTGGCCATCTGCAAACGAATCGTGGAAAAATACGGCGGGAACATCAGGGTGGATTCCGAACTCGGCAAGGGATCGACCTTTTATTTCACCTTGACGACCCATCGAGAGGTCATGGAGCCTATGCCGTAAACGGCCGGACCCTTCGACAAACTCAGGGCAGTCACATGAACACGACAACCATTCTCTTGGTGTAAGACAACCCCGGTGACGCCCGCCTGATCCGGGAACTTTTTCGTGACATTCAAGGGCGATCCTTCGACATCCTCACCGCGGAATCCTTTCGACAAGCCCATGATCGCTTAAAAAAACACACCGTGGACCTCGCCCTGGTTGACCTTTTCTTGCCCGACAGCCACGGATTGGACACGTTTCGGAAACTCGCCCGGGACTATCCCGCGCTCCCACAAGTCCTCCTGACGGGCTTGAATGACCGGGAAACCGCCATCCAAGCCGTTCGAGAAGGAGCGCAGGATTATCTGCTCAAAGGCGAAGCCGACGGGCACATCCTCATGCGGGCCATCGACTATGCGATCGAGAGGAAACGCATCCAGGCCGAACTGGAAGCCGCAAATACCCGGCTCCAAAAGAGCGCGGAGGATCTCCATTCCATCTTGAATCAACTGCACATCGGCACAATCTTGATCGATCCCGAGGGCCGGATTCTCCACATGAGCGTGTCCGCCCTGCGGTTATTGGGCAAAAAACCCCCCATCCCGGAAGGCCGGCCCTGGCAGGACGCCGTGGGGTTCGCCGACCATGACGTCCATGCCCTGGAACGGCTCATGCAGCAGGACGAACGGAACAAATTCGTCGTCCATTTCACGCCACCGGGCCATTCCTCACGTTGGCTGGAGATCGATATCCACGATGACCCTCGTGACACGCGGGCCAAAATGTTCTTTCTTTACGACGAGACTGAAATCCACACGCTGCGCAAACAACTGGAGGACAAATCCCAATTTCACGATTTGATCGGGAAGTGCCGGCCCATGCAGGACGTGTACCGGCAAATCCGCAATCTCTCCCGGGTCGACTCGACGGTCATCATCGAAGGGGAAACCGGGACGGGCAAGGAACTCGTCGCCCGGGCCCTGCACGACTTGAGCCCGAGAAAAGACAAACCCTTTCTTGCGGTGAATTGCGCCGGCCTGACCGATTCCCTGCTGGGCAGTCAGTTATTCGGTCACAGGAAAGGCGCCTTTACCGGAGCCAACAGCGACCACCGTGGATTTTTTGAATCCGCGCAAGGAGGTACGATTTTCCTGGATGAAATCGGCGACATGTCGGCGCCCGTCCAGACGAGTCTGCTCAGGGTGCTCCAGGAAAAAGAAATTACCCGGCTGGGGGAATCGCAACCGAGAAAGGTGGACGTCCGCATTATCTGCGCGACGCATCACGACTTACAGGCACAAGTGGCACAACAGAGCTTCCGGGCCGACCTGCTGTACCGCATTCGGGTGGGACGCATCCATTTGCCTCCGCTCCGGGAACGACAAGAGGATCTTCCCCTGTTGATTTGGGCTTTTGTCGGCCAATGCCGGAAGGCGATGGACAAACGGTTCGTGCAAGACGTCGGTGCCGAGGCGATGCAACGTCTGACCCGGTATCAATGGCCGGGCAATATTCGTGAACTGAAAAGCGTAATCGAATATGCCGTCCTCCAATGCGAAGGCGACACCATCCAACCCGGGCATTTTCCCCCGGAACTGCTCGAAGCATCCGGAACCGCGGGTCCCGTGACGGAAACGACCGCAGCAGTCAAGGACCGGGAGCGTCTCTTAGGCGCCCTCAAGGAAGCCAAAGGGAATCGCGCCAGGGCGGCTCAACGGCTCGGCATCAGTCGCGCCACGTTCTATCGCTGGTTGGATGATCTGAACATTTCCAAAGACGATCTTTCCTAGGCCAGCTCTCTATTCGGCTCCTCGACAAGACACTCATGAGACACTCGTGAGACATATCAAGGGATGCCGGCAACTTGAAGGCAATCGTAACCCATTGAATTGACACGATATGGGGTGTGGTTTCGACACGGTGCCATTTGGCATGACCTTTGTAATGTTAAAAGAGCAAAGAGCGCCTACCGGAGAACCAATCCCCCTGTGGCTGACCCATGAAGCAATTACCCGTTATTTTGATCGTCGAAGACAATCCGGGAGACGTGCGCCTGATCCTGGAGGCTCTCAACACGTCCTCCCTCAACCCCACCCTGCATGTTGCCCGTGACGGCGTGGAAGCCGCCCGGTTGCTGGAAACGGGCAAGCGGGACCCGTCAAACGGCTTGCCGCACCTGATTGTCCTTGATCTGAATCTCCCGAAAAAAAGCGGGTTTGAAGTGTTGGAGTACGTGAAACGCGACGAGAGGCTGAAGCGGATACCGGTGATTGTCCTGAGCTCTTCACAAAATCCGGATGACATCGCCAAGGCGTATGATCTTCACGCCAACTGTTATTTGACCAAGCCCGCCAACTTCGATGCCTTTATCGACGTCGTCAAAGCCCTCGAATATTTTTTGGTCGAGATGGCGCACCTTCCCTCGACATACACCAGCCGATTGCCTTCTTAGCCGTGTCCTTCATTCGGGACGGCACGGGGGCCTGTCCCCTACGGGCCGGGATGCGGCCGCGACAAGACTCATCACCCTCACCTTCATCCTCTCCCATCAAGGGAGAGGAAATTTTCTGTACCCTCTACATCCTTGTCGTTGCAGGGGACGGCCTGCGTGCCGTCCCGTTGTATTGGTTCACGTATTCGTTGTTCCCCGTCCTCTCTCCTTGAAGTGTCTCATATTCAAATTATGAGACATATTTCTGTCTCACAAAAAAGACTCCAGCCAAACTCCTTTGCCAAGTATTTCTCCAACCATATGAAATTACAGTGAAAATTTTTATTCAAGAATCTGGCACGCAATTTGATACACGTGGAGAGAGACGGAAAAATCGGAGAAGACAACAGCCGGAATGTTTACCGTTTAACCAAGAGGCGTCGATATGGCTACTTCAAAAAACATCCAGGACCAGAGGTTGGGTGCCTATCAAGACATGCACACGTGTACCCGGTGCGGCGGACTGTTGATCAGGGAAGGCCTGTTCGACCTGTTCGACGATACGGGGCACATGCGCCGATGGGCGAGACGGTGCGTGCAGTGTGGCGATATCGTGGATTCGCTCATTCTCAAACACCGCATGGGCGTTGGTCTTCCGGCTCTCAACCCGATGAAGCCCAGACGTTGGACGGGCATAGACGTGTTGATCAAGAAGTCCACGCACTGGTGATCGTCGATGTTTCAAAAACGCAGGTCCCTCGGACAGGCACGCAGGCCTGTCCCTACACAAAGGAGGGGAAATGAAGAACCCCCTCACCACGGCCCCCCGATTAAAAATGTCGGGGGCTTCGCCTCATTTCAGACAAGGGGCGAGGGAGGAATGAACCTTCAAAAGAGGAGACACGACATGAACAAATTTTGTCTTACGCCAGCCACGGTTGTTCTCATGGCCCTGACCTTGATTTTCAGCCCTTGGGCTACGGCCCTGGCCGCCGACACCACGGACATGGTCCTGATCCCGAAAGGTGAATTCACCATGGGCAGTAAGGATCACAGTGACGAAATGCTCCATCAAGTCGTGCTGGATGGGTATTACATTGACATCTATGAGGTTTCGAACGACCACTATCGGAAGTTCATGAAGGCCACCGACCATCCGGCTCCGGCCTACTGGGATGACCCGCGCCTGAACAAACCCGACCAGCCCGTCGTCGGAGTGAACTGGTACGATGCCAATGCCTATTGCGAGTGGACGGACAAACGGCTCCCCACGGAAGCGGAATGGGAACACGCGGCCAAAGGGCCTGATGGGACCCATTTCCCATGGGGACACACCATCGACGCCACCAAGGCGAACTATGGTCAAAACGTGGGGAAAACCATGCCCGTGAACTCCTACCCGGACGGTGTGAGTGGATTTGGAGTCTACAACATGGCCGGAAACGTTTTTGAATGGGTCAGTGATTGGTACGAACCGAACTATTTCCGGGTCAGTCCCGCCTTCGATCCCAAAGGGCCTGCCGATGGCTACGACTTTGCCAACCAGGGGCCCGTCAAGGTCCTGAAAGGTGGCTCCTGGCTGGCTCCCCAAACGTCGCTGCACACCAGCCACCGGTTCTGGAATCAGCCGGAGAACAATTCCTACGGGGTGGGGCTCGGGTTCCGATGCGCCCTGTCGGCGGATACCAAGGGACGCGACGTGGTGAAATATGATTTCATGCACGCCCTCATCAGCATGGGCAAGGAGCAATGGACCGATGCGTTGAAATCCATTGACCAGGCGATCGAACGCGATCCCGAGAACATGGAATATCGGCAAACGCGTGACATCATCATGAAACAAATCAAGATGTAACCTAGGCAGGCTGGTGGGGCGAGTACCCCCACCAGCCAGAAATGCGAGGAATCCGATGGACGTATTCGAGACCGTTCCAAAACACTACCTGAAAACCATGGGGCCGGTATGGCTGGCCATTTTGCTGAGCGTTGGGGGTCCTCCGCCTTCGACCATCCATGCACAGGACCTTCCTCCGGTCCCGGCGGCCATGGCGTCTATTCCTTCCGGCCCGACCGTCATCGGCGTCGACAGAGAGTGGGCCGGTCATGCAGGGCCCCATTCTCACGCACAAAGCCCTATGCAAGAGTCTCTCTACCGGGCCGATAAGGACGTGGATGAGGCGTGGGAAGCCTTCCACCAGGCCGCGCTGGGAGGCACCCTGGTTTCCCCGGCCATCCAGACGCAGATCGAACAGGCCTTGCACGAATCCCGGCTCCTGTTGGTCAATGCTCGACAGGCCGCACAGGATAACGACGAACGTGTCGTATCCCGACTCACTGCACGGATTCAGGACATTTCCACGCAGATCAAGGAAAAGAGTCGAAGGCAAAAAACATGAACACGCCATTGATCGTGTCATTCACCCTGTGCATCCTGTTGGGGAGCGGTTCCGCTCTCGCCGAACATCCCGTGAGAGATCGGGATCCCGTTGCCATGGTCACAATACCGGAAGGACGGTTCATCCGGGGAAGCGGGATGGAAGCCGGGCGGGCCGATGAGCGACCTCGTCGAACGATCTATCTCGAGGCCTTCATGATCGACAAATATGAAGTGAGCAATGCACAATACCTCACATTCATTGCGGCCACTGGGCACAAGGAACCGTTCAACGTCTACGGCACGGGCTCCTTGTTCGACATGAAGGATATCGGGAACGTACCCGTGGTGCAGGTCACGTGGCATGATGCCGCGGATTATTGCCAGTGGGTCGGCAAACGGCTGCCGACTGAAGCCGAGTGGGAAAAAGCCGCCAGGGGCACCGATGGGAGGGCATACCCTTGGGGAGACAAAGCACCTTCGTCCCGTCACGTCAATTACAATCGTGATTGGGTGGAACTGGGAACGCTGTTACCGGTCGGATCATTACCCGACGGGGCCTCTCCCTACGGCGTGCACGACATGTCCGGCAACGCCCGGGAGTGGGTCCAGGACTGGTACGCGAAAGAGTATTACCGGATGGCGCCGGATCAAAACCCCAAGGGCCCTGAAACCGGATTGCTCAAAGTCATACGCGGCGGGTCCTGGCACAGCTTCGCTTCCGACATTCGGGCGGCAGCCCGTGGAAAAGGCGGGTTTGCGCTGAAAACCCATGGCACCGGCTTCCGTTGTGCGAGGGACGTGTCCGTCACGCCCCGGCCGATCAAACGAGATGAACGATGAAGGTGGTTATCGTCGGAGGAACGGGTTTTATCGGAAGAAACATTGCACCGGTTCTTGCCGGCGGCGGAAACACGGTGACCATTCTGACCCGTAGCCCACGCGCGACCTCTGCCGTTGTCGGGGGCGACGTTCACGTTCGAAAATGGAATCCGTTGAATGGGCAGACCTCGGGAAACCCTTTTCAGGGACAGGACGCGGTCATCAACCTTGCGGGCGCGTCTATTGCCGAACGCCGGTGGACGCCGGCGCGCAAAGCCGTGCTTCGTGTCAGCCGGATCGAGACCACGCGGATGCTCGTGACGGCCTTATCCCATCTCGTCGCACCCGTTCGACCAAAAATCCTCATCAACGCGTCGGGTATCGGGTTCTATGGACTCGAGACCGCTGACGCCGTCGATGAAATGCAGGGGCCCGGAACCGGATTCTTGGCCGACCTGTGCGTAGAATGGGAACGCGAAGCCTTCCGGGCGGCGGCCTACGGCATCCGGACGGTATGTCTGCGAATCAGCATGGTGTTGGGGAAAGACGGCGGTGCCATGCAAAAAATGCTGCTTCCCTTCAAACTCTTTCTGGGAGGTCCCGTCGGCCAGGGCACGCAACCCGTGAGTTGGATCCACGTCGAGGATCTGGGGCGGCTTATCGCGGCCATTCTCAGGCAGCCTTCTTTCAACGGCGCGATCAACGCGGCTTCCCCCCATCCGGTCACGATGAAGGAATTTTGCCGTCAACTGGGGCGAGCCTTGGGCAGACCGTCCTGGCTCCCCGTTCCGGCGTGGGCTCTTCAACTCGGACTGGGTGAACTGTCGACGCTCCTGACTCGCGGTCAATTGGTGAATCCTTTCAGGGCGCGACAGTTGGGATTTGCCTTCACATATCCGGACCTGGAATCGGCCTTGTCCGCGATCCTGGGAAAGCATTCGTAGGCGATGTGGGTATGAAAACATCAAAATCTGTCGCCGTGTTCTTTCCCTCACCTTTGTAAGGGGGCGCATTTCCGAAGAGGGAATACGGGTGGGGTAGAACCGTCGTTTTCCTCCCCTTTGTAAGGGGAGGTCAGGTGGGGTAGAGTCCGAACGCCGGGTGACTGCAAATGCCTCTACCTCCCCTCGCCCCTCCTTACAAAGGAGGGGAAAAAGCGGGGCGGAAATTGTCAGCGAATGAGTGAACATTTACAGGGATGACAAACTGAACGTGCGGTCATGGTAGTGGATGAGCGGAACGTCGTGCGGTATAGTGAAAGGGTGCCGATGAGCCAATTACCCGATTTCACCGCCGCTCCGACCGAGGCTCGACGGGGCCTGGGCCTGCGTGCCTCATAACATGATCGTCGAAATTCTCACCTATCTCTATCTGCTGGCGGTCGCCGTGCTGGTCGGAAAGGTCGTCTTTATGTCGTTTGTGGCCGCGCCGGTGTTCGTCCAAACCCTGAACGCGGACGCCTTTGCCCGCCTGGTGCGCCTGCTCATTCCTCGCTACTACGCATTGGGCATGATCGCGGCCACCGTGGGGTGGGCGAGTGTCACGGGTCTCGGCCTGCTCAACGGGTTCGGCCCGTGGGCCTTGATCGCCGCGACGCTCTGGCTCGGCGTGCTGGCCATCGAGACTTACTGCCGCTCTCCATTAACCCCACGCATCAATGCGTTGAGTGACCAACTCAAGGACGCCGGCCAAGACGGGGCGAACGTTGTCCCGGTTCGCAAGGATCGGGATGCCCTGCATCGCCGCGCGGTTCAACTCAACGGCGTGGCGCTCATACTGGGATTGTGCTTGATCGGATTGATCTGACCAAGAAGGAGGATACAGATGCCACCACCAGCCACGACGTTATCACTTCAAGAAACCTGCCAGGGCCGCATTCTGCTTGCCGCCTTGTTTGCTCTCCTGTTGATGATCCCGATACACGGTCATGCGCAGCAAGGACTTCCCCCACAAGGCAATCCCCACGGTGACTTGTCGGACCCCATGCTGCCCCCGCCCGGCATCGTCGGAGTCGCACTGCACCTTACGGCCGAACGCATCGGCGATCCCGCGGGTTTGTTTATCCGGGCGACCCATCCACTGGGACCGGCCGTGAAGGCGGGACTCGCACACGGGCAGGAAATTCTGGCCGTGGACGGGCAGTCCGTCAAAGGCAAGACGTACCGGGAGGTCGTGTCCATGATTCGGGGCGAGATCGGGACGTCCGTCACGCTCCTCGTCAAAACCTTTTCCGACGTGAAGGAAGTGAAAATCATCCGCGCCAGCGAGGCGCAGTTGACCGAAGAAGAACAACGGATCTGAGGAACCCTTGATGCCGTCCCTCGTCACGCCCAAGCCACCGCTTTCGGCCGAACGACTCCCCGCGTCGGATCTTCCCGTGCGTGTGGGGATCAGCCGCTGCCTGTTGGGTGAACCCGTCCGGTACGACGGTGGCCATAAGCGGAATCCGTTTCTGGTTGACGTGCTCGGGCAACACGTGGAGTGGGTGCCGGTGTGTCCCGAAGTGGAAGCCGGATTCGGCACGCCGAGAGAATCCATGCGTTTGGTCGATGACGTGGCTGAACCGCGATTGATGGCCGTTCGTTCTCATCACGATTACACTGACCGGATGCGCCGTTACGCCAAACAACGATTGCGCGACTTGCACACGTTGAACCTGTCCGGATACGTGTTCAAAAAAGATTCCCCCAGTTGCGGGACCCGGCGCGTTCGCGTGTATGCCCGCGACGGCAATCTCATGGGAACAGGGAAGGGACTGTTTGCCGATGCGTTCCAACGCGCGTTTCCCTTGATTCCCATCGAGGAAGAAGGACGACTCCGGGACCAGGGCCTTCGGGAAAACTTTATCGAACGCGTGTTCGGCTACTACCGGTGGCAAGGGCTCACCGCACACCTCACCCGTGGACGGCTGGTGGCGTTTCATACGGCCCACAAGTACCTGCTGTTGGCCCACAGCCAGCGCCATTACCGGGAGCTTGGTCGATTGGTCGCTGATGTCAAACAGTATTCCGCCCGGGAGTTGGCCAGGACCTACGGCCACCTGTTTATGGAGACCCTGGCCGTCAAGACCACCATTCGTAAACATGTGAACGTGCTCCAACACCTGGCCGGACATTTCAAGGACGCCCTCAGCTCCGCGGTGCGGGCCGAACTCCACGCGGTGTTTGGCGATTATCAGCTAGGGTTTGTCCCGCTGAGCGTCCCCGTCACCTTGATCAGGCACTACGTCCGGGTGCTGGACATTCCGTACCTGAAGGACCAGGTGTATCTTGCACCTCATCCCAAGGAACTCATGTTGCGAAACCATGTCTAGATCATTCGGGACGGCACCCTTCGGCTTCGCT
>MKWU01004721.1_pt1 | contig 15712 bp, 17 predicted proteins | sample 809101 | NCBI WGS metagenome assembly MKWU01 (sample SAMN05860141, study PRJNA318959) | sponge metagenome | host: Aplysina aerophoba | place: Slovenia: Piran, Adriatic Sea, Gulf of Piran | collected 2013-05-07 | reverse complement strand
GCGCTATGGAGCGGGTGAAGGGAATCGAACCCTCGTCGTAAGCTTGGGAAGCTTCTGCTCTACCATTGAGCTACACCCGCCCTGCTCGCGAGGATAGGGGCGCTAAGCGCCCCCCGCAAGCGGATCGGTCGCCGAGCCCGCGTGCGTCATCGACGCTTTCGCGGCGTCTTGTTCTTGTGGGCGATGCGTCCCTCCTTCTGGGCCACAGCTTCTTCGATCAGCTCATCCCTCGAGTGCAGGAGGTCGCCCCTAGGCAGTCCCGCCGAGTCCAGCAGGCGGTCCATGGTGCCGTCGTGGGGCTCGAGCGTGCCGTCGGCGAGGATGTGAGCCACGGCAACATTGCGCTCGGCGAGGCTGCGGCCGACCAGCAGGGTTCGGTGGCAGTCGAGCGGCTCCTTCTCCGCGCACATCAGGGCAAGGCGCTCCACTTCTGCCCTCTCTATCACCTGTTCGACGCCCTCGCGGTAGAGCGGTGTTCGTGCCAGGCGGTCGTAGCGCACGCGCCCCTTCTCGTAGCACGAGCGGTCTTCGGGGCGCCCGCCGAGCGCGTGCCCAAGGAAGAGGTACGCGACGCCATGCGCCTGCAACGCGGCGTCGAGGGACTTGCGGTTGAAGTGTGGATTGAAGCGGCTGTAGGGCGCCGAGCGGACGTCGGCGAGCGTCGTCACGCCGTGTTGCCGAAGCAGCGAGATGAAGGTCTCCAGAGGGTGGTTGGAGTGCCCGATGGTCAGGACGCGCGTCTCGATCACGGTCATGGGGCCGAACCAGCGTCGGGCCGGTCGACGCCATGCTTCGGGCGATGGCGTTTCGCCCGGGCATGTGGTGAGGTGCGCCCAGCATCGCAACGCATGGCCGGAGGAGGGGAACGATGACACAGGACGCCACGCCGGAAGGCTTGGAGGCTGCCTTTCACGCATGGGCGCGTGGGCTCAACGAGGGCGACCTCGAGGCCTTCTGGAGCGCCTTCGACGACGGCGCCGAGATCCTGGACGAGGACTATCCCTGGCGGATGACGCTGGAGGAGTTCAAGGACCATATCGACTTCCACGCCGGCGGCACCGGGCTGTGGGAGCACTTCAAGTGGATCCCGCGCGAGCTGAACGTCAGGGTCTGGGGCACCACCGGCCATGTCAGCGGCTTCTCGACCTTTCGCGGCAAGCCCCGCGATGCCGGCTTCCGGCAGCGCTTCATGGGCTTTACCCAGACCTGGTACCACGAGGACGGCAAGTGGCTTCAGGTCTGCTGGCATCAGAGTCCGCTGCTCGGCCGCATCCAGGGCGCATCGCCAAGCTGACCGCCGCGACCAGCTTGCGTTAGCCGGGGCGGTCACCCAGCGTCGCCGTCCCGTGTTCGCGGCGGCCTGACGCCAATCTCACGCATCGTCGCGGGCCCGCTCGCGCGCGGCCAACGCCCACGGCGCGAACTCGGGCGGACGCGGCGCCGGGAGGCCGGTCTCCTCTTCGCAACGGGCCACGATCTCGTCGATGTCGCCGCCCATGTCGAAGAGATCGGGGTTGCCTCGCTCCAGCCGCATGCTCTCGCGCAGCGCCTGCGTGGCTTCCTCGTCGACCGCGAAATCCTCGCCCACGACCACGCCGTAACGTCTCGCGCCCGCGATCGTGACGAGGCCGGCTGCCACGTCGAACGCGACTTGCTCGACCGGCCGCTCCAGCGGATCGCCCCAGCCACCGCCGCCCCACGTGCAGTAGTGCACGACATCCCCCGGCTCGACCCGCACGCGATCGCACTTCGAGGGAAGAACCTCGATCGTTCCATCCGTGCGCTCGACGTACTTGCGGCTTCGCGCACCCGGCAGTCCGCCCCTCACGCCCCACGGGTACGAGAGCCATCGGTCGTCGTGAATTGAGATGTCCCCGGCATTGAGGATGCGATAGGCGGTGTGCACGCCGTTGCCGCCGCGGTGCAGCCCGGCTCCCCCGGAATCGGGGATCACCTCGTGCGCATCCATGCGCAGCGGGCAAATCGCTTCCAGATATTCGCAGGGCACGTTCGTGAAGTCCGGCCACATGCCGTGGCCGTCGGCGCCGTCACCCGAGGGCGCGGCGGCGATGCCGCCGAACGCGATGTGGAAGAGTTGGAACCACTCGCCGCGCGAATCGTATCCCGAATACAGGAAATGCGGACTCGCCGAGAATCCGGCCGCGCACATGTAGTCGGGGTTGCTCTGCCCGAACAGCCCGGCGAGCACGTCCATGCAGCGCGCGAGGCCGTGGGTGCGGCAGGAGAGCGCCGCAGGCTTGATCGGCTTGTACAGCGTTCCCTCAGGGATACGCACGTCCATCAGATCGTAGAATCCGTCGTTGAAAAGGACTTGCGGGTCCGCGAGCATGATGAGGAAAACACCGCAGTGCATCTTGGTCATTTCTTCGTTGCAATAGAAATTGATCGAGCTTTGCGACTGCGGGTCGGTTCCCTCGAAATCGAGGATCATCTTGTCGCCTTCGCGCCACATTGAGCAGGCGATCTTGTAGGGGCCCATGCCGACGCCGTCGTCGTCCAGGTAATCCTCGAAGTACTGCTTTTCCTCCGAGATTCCCGTCAGGATGATGTGGCGCATCGCCCGGCGTGTTCGCTCCAGCAGCTCTTCCAACGCGGAATAATAGGTGTCGTCGCCGAAGCGGTCGGAGAGTTCGACGACGCGTATTGCTGCGAGCCGGCAGCCCGCGATCAATGCGTCGAGATCGCTCCGGTTCCAGTGCGGCATGCGGCAGTTGTGCAGGATGAGCTGCAGAATTTCTTCCTGACGCTCGCCGCGCCGATAGATCTTGGTCGGCGGGATGATGATGCCCTCTTCGAAAATCTGTTGTGCGTCCGTTGGCATACTGCCGGGAACGCGGCCTCCCGTATCGGTCATGTGGCCGAACATCGCGGCCCAGCCGATCACCCGGCCGTTCTTGAAGATCGGCAGCAGCACCAGCCAGTCGGGCGTGTGGCTGATGGCCCCGTCGCAGGAATAGGGATCGTTGGTGAGAAAGACGTCGCCCTCGTGAATCTCGCCTTCATAGGAATTGAGAAACACGTTGATGAAGGCGCCGAATTGCCCGACCACCATCTTGCCGTCGCGATTGGCGATCAGGGGAAACTCGTCGTGCTGCTCGCGGATGCCGGGCGACATGGCGGTGCGGAAGAGAACGGCATCCATCTCGTGACGCGCGTTGCGCAGCGCGTTCTCGATGATGTCGAGATCGACCGGGTCGACATCGACCCGGCGAAAGGGTGTGTGACTGCTCTCGATGACGGTCGCCGCCATGGTCGTCCCTCGCTCAAGCCGCCCGTCGCGGGCGGATCAGAATGTTCCCGATCGCGTCGATCTCACCATCATGGTCGGGCAGCAGGACCGTGGTGGAATCGAGCTGCATCACGATCGCCGGTCCTTCCATGACATTGCCCGCCACGAGCTTAGCGCGGTCGCATTCCGGCACGGTGCGGTGGGCACCGTCCACGTAGGTGGACTGGGCTCCCGCCTGTGCGGCGGAGGCGCCGCCCGCACCGACCGAGCGCACGCCGACCGACGACGCGCGTACGGTGATACCGCCAACCGCCGTCTCGCGCCGCATTAGCGCGACGCCGTCCTTGACAAGGCACGCGTCCGCCGAGGAGCCGCGCATGCCGAAGGTGAGAGGGTTTTCGACGTCGGCTTGCCTCGCGATCCAGAGCACGCCAGTCACACCGCCGGCAGGGCCGCTCATCAGCAGACTAACAGGAACCGTCTCGGCGCCAAACGGCGAGGTCGGGCCTCCGTCCGAGCGCAATATGTGCAATTTCACGTCGCCAGATATTTTGCTCAGTTCACGGCTGAGATTGCGGACGCAACGTGAGACGATCGGGCGACCTCATAAGAATTCCATACCATCGTGCCGTGCACGTCGTCCTGAATCGCGCCTGGCCGAAGGTTGGCCAATACACCAACGCGGGCGATTTCATTCGGCGCGTCAATCGCGGAATCTGCGGGAGCAAACGGGACCTCGGCTGCGTGAAGGCTGCTGTCCGCTTCGTTGATCAGGAGCGGGTCCGTGAAGGTGCTTCCGACGTCGATTCCCGGGAGATCCGCCATCGTCTACTTCACCTCAGTCGGTACCGATCACCTCCCGTCCGTTGCGCCTAGCGCAAGGCCACTCTCGCCGCCAAGTGCAACCAGGAGCGCCTAGTCCGTTCGCCCATGCCGTCGCACGAGGAACCTCGGGAGGCGATTCGAAGTAGCCGGCGCTAAGCGCCTTGGCGGCGTCTCGCCCCGATTGATGGAGCGCCCTGCGGTCGGCAAAGCGCGTCGAGTCCAGGATCAGCGCGATTGCCTGTCTCGGCACTTCTTCCGTGGGTTCCGCGGGAGGCGCCATTTCGTCTTCAGTGGCTCGCGCTGACTGATTGTGATTCCAGCGCGACGAAACGTCTACGTCCAGCAATCAGCGCACAACCGGCTTTACCTATCGTCGGCGCCGACGTTAATGCCGCCCAGAGCAGCGCTGTACGTGATCTGAACGAAGTTTGGGATGAGCGAGATGTGGCTCAAGGTCCAACGCGGACTCTACCTTGGCTGCCTAACCCTCATCTCTGCGTTTGTTGACGAACTATCAGTCGAGCATTCATTTCCAAATGCGGCACGCCTTCCAAAGAGCTCGACTCCGTGCGAGCGGCGAGCGGGGCTGTCTAACGATCCCCCAGATCAGTCCAAGTGCCGGGTCGGTTTGCCTGCCGCGAAAGGGTGTTATGCGAGGGACCCGCACCATCACAGCAATTGACCATATTGCCTAGCGCCATCAGGCGTTCAGCGGTGCCTCGACTTCGGCGGCATGGTTTCTCGTACTTAACTGCTCAACCTTAATGGAGTTTCTTAGGAAAAATTCAGCGAGTTAGGCCTGCAAATATTGTCTATTCGACGATGCAATATTTCTGCCGAGAGGCTCATAATGCGAAAATATATAATAGTATTCTACGATATTTGCCACTGTTATCGTGTTTGCGGAAGTGACAGGCCAGTGCTAAATGCACTGCTCAAAAAAGGTAATGCACTTGCGGGCAAGGGGCCTTTGTCGTCCTTTCTCGGTGACTACAGCGAAAAAGTAATTCTCGGTTTTTAGAAAATCGTCCTTAAGTGCGACGAGCGCACCTGAGTCGAGATGACGCTCGATGAAATGGCGCCAGCCCATGGCAATTCCTTGCCCGCTGGCGGCCGCTTCAAGCACATAGGTGTAGTTGTCAAAACCTGCAACCCGAGGTGCGGGGCTGGGGTAACCGGTGACATTGAAATAATCGTCCCAAGACGACCACCCCTCATTGGGACGCGCAATTTCGAGCAGGGTCAGGTTGCTCCAACCGCTCGAGGGAAGGTTCAGAGTTTCGGCATGGAGCGCCGCGTAGCCGGGCGAGCAAAGCAGAATTACCTCTTCCCGGAGAACGACCTTACGGTCCTCTGGCGCGACCATTGCCGGATCCCAGGTCAAGAGCACATCGGCGACCGGTGAAGGTGGCAAGTACTGAATGTTGTGTTGGTAGGTCAAAATTCGGACGCGCACGCGCTCGCCGAGCGCCTTTTGAAGTGAATCGTATCGGGGCATCAAGAAGAGATGTGAAATCTCGTCCGAGCAGGCGATCACGAGCTCCACCTGCTCGGCGGTCGATAGTTCGGCCACCTCCGCGGCCCCCGCATGGATTGCCCCGAGCCCGATGGCCACGGCGTCTCGATAGCGATTTCCCGCATCGGTCAGGCTCACCCCAGTCCGCGACCGGTCGAACAAGCGAGTCGAAAGTTGTCGCTCCAGGCTCGCAATGTGGCGGCTGATGGCGGACTGAGAGGTGCGCAGCTCCCGAGCGGCGCGAGAGAAGTTGCCGTGTCGCGCGGCGCTCTCGAAGGCGATCAACGCGCTTGTCGGCGGTATTCGATACGGGCCGCGGCTACTCATGCCCATTGTGGTATACGCTTGTTCACCAAATGGCAATAATTCACTTAGCTTTCGGTAAAAAATTTGTTCCAACATATCAATAGAATCACTCATTATACCAAGACCGACATCAATTGATGCTGCTGAGTTCGCGCGTTTGTATTGGATTTTCTAATGATCCCATCTTCAATGTGAGCAGCGTCATCGACCGGGATGGTGAGGCTCCGCTCCAAAGGCGGACCGCGATATAGGCGATACTTTGCCTTGAGCAAAACCCAAATTCGGCCGTAGCAGTGGGATTCGAACAATTTCCACCCCACGCAGTGGGGGACACAATTGCGCGTTCGTACGCGTGTGAAGTTTGCGTCACACCTGCTCCTTGCACGGTACGTTCGTTCGAGGTGACGACGTTCACACCGGCGCTTTACAGGAACCCGATTACAATTCGGCGTGGCTCTTCACGCCTCTTCACTCGGATATCGAGTGCGGCGTAGCATCGACTCGACGCGCTTGGCCCTGGTCGCCGCGCCCTCGGAGCGAGAACTGGAGCCTCCGACCCATTGAGAGAGATGGTGCCGTGGTCACGCTGCAACACCCTCGACGGGGACAGCGATGAGAGCTCGGTGGTGGAGCCCCTGGCGCGAGGCCAACGGCGCAACCATCCTTTACGTAGACTTCACTAACAATGAGGAGCGCGAGGCGCACGCCTTCGCCATGCTGGACGAGGAAGAGCAGGCGCGCTGCCAACGCTTCCTATCGGTACGCGCCCGGAGCCAATTCGTCCTTTGCCGTGCTGCGCTTCGGGTCGCCCTCTCGGAGCGGTTGGGCTGCGCGAATCGGGCGCTCTCCTTCGGTTATCTCGAGCACGGCAAGCCTTTCGCCACGGTTGACGGCCGGCGCGCGGATGTCGGTTTCAATGTCAGCCACAGCGGTCGGCACGGCCTGATCGCGATTGGTGCGCATGACGGGCTCGGCGTCGACGTGGAAGAGCGTGTATCCAAGCGCGATCTCGAGGGTATCGGCAGCCTGGTCTACGGATCGAACGAGCGCCGCTTGCTGGCCGCCGCCACGGACCGCGACAAGGTCCATCTGCTCTACCGACTGTGGAGCATGAAGGAGGCGTTGATCAAGGCTCTTGGCGCGGGCTTTTCTCTGAACCCATCCAGGTTCGAAGTCCCACCGCCGATGTTGCAGGGCGAGCGGTCGGGCTTGTTTCGATTCCCGCACGCACCATCGAGCGAGTGGCGGCTCCTGGACCTGGGCGAGCCCCGATTTGCCGCCGCGCTCGCTCACAAGATGTCTTCGTCGGAAACAGCAACGACGGTCGGGCGCGAGCGGTAAGAGGTCTCCGGGACGCGCGGAGGTTGACCAAGCGCTGCCCGGTGCCAAGCTGAGGCAGACGGCAGGGTTGGACGAGGGGGAGACGAGCGATGGAAGGCAAGCTCTGTATCGTCACCGGCGCCACCGACGGGATCGGCCGCGTCACCGCGCGGGCGCTGGCCGAACGGAGCGCCGAGGTCGTGCTCGTCGGGCGCAACGCCACCAAGGGCGCGGAGGTCTGCAAGGCGATCCAGCGCTCGTCGCACAACAACCGCGTGCGCTTCGAGCAGGCCGACCTCTCCAGCCAGGCCGAGATCAGGGCGCTGGCAGAGCGACTCACCGCAGGCGGCCCGGCCATCGACGTGCTGGTCAACAACGTCGGCGCGATATTCAACCGCCGGCGCGAAAGCGCGGACGGCATCGAGATGACCTTCGCCCTCAATCATCTGGGCTACTTCCTGCTGACCGGGCTCTTGCTGGAGAGCCTAAAAGCGAGCGCTGCGGCCCGCATCGTCAACGTCGCCTCCGAGGCCCATCGTGGGGGCGAGATGGACCTGGGAGATCCGCAGGGGACGAAGCGCTACAGCGGTTGGCGCGCCTATCAGCAGAGCAAGCTCGCCAACATCCTCTTCACCTATCGCCTCGCGGCCCTGCTGGAAGGGACGAAGGTCACGGCGAACTGCCTGCACCCCGGCTTCGTCGCCAGCAAGTTCGGGCAGAACAACGGTTGGATCTTCTCCACGATGCTGAAGACCCTGATGCGCTTCTCCGCGATCGACGTGGAAGCAGGCGCACGCACCAGCGTCCATGTCGCGACCAGCGCCGATGTCGATGGCGTCTCGGGACGCTACTTCGACAAGAGCCGTGAGGCCACCAGCTCGCTCGCCTCGCGCGACGAAGAAAGCGGGAGACGCTTGTGGGAGCTGAGCGAGGAACTGACTGGGTACCGCTATTGACGGTCCGCCGCGAGTGCCGCCGCAATTATCTGAGCTGAAAGGAATGTGCCGTGCAAGCAACGATCTACAAGCACAGTCGCAACGTCTATGCCTTCGACCGGGACGTGCCCGCGCATACACAAAGCGGGAGTGCCCGCGCCATCTACGTGGGAATGGAATGGGAAGAATGGACTCCGGTCGCGGTGATCGAGAGCACGGGCCACCTCCTCTCTGTCCGTTCGACCGAGGACGGCCGCGAGTTTCATTTACTTTGCCCGCGAAATCCGGGCCCTCATGAGAAGTACACTGCCGACAACGTCCTGAGCGGTGCTGCCGGCGAGAACGTCATCTTTCTGTGGCGGGATGCGTTTGAGGACGCCACGAGGCGTCCAGCCTAATCCCCCGCCTCGCGGCGGGCGTTCCGGAGGTGCGCGGCGAGCCCCATGAGGCGGCGGTCGCGCCATGCCTGGCGCCCGGCGTGGTCGGCCATGGGCAACCGCCCGCGCCGCTCCTCGTGCGCCTTGGCGACCACTTCGTCAGACCAGGGCTCGGCCGGCTCGCCCTGCTTCACGAACTCGTAGAAGCCCTCGCCGAGCCGCGCGCAGAAATCGGCGAGGCCGCCCGGCGCATTCAGGTCGATGGTTTCGAACGGCCCGATGAATGACCAGCGCCGGCCGAGGCCGGCCGAGATCGTCGTGTCGATGTCCTTCGCCGTGGCGTAGCCGCCCTCCAGCAATCGAAAGGCCTCCCACAGAAGCGCCGCCTGCAGCCGGTTGGCGATGAAGCCGTCGATCTCCCGCGTGAGCCTGACCGGCTCCATGCCGGCGGCCTCCATCAGCGTCCAGCAGCGGGTGACCGTCTCTTCCTCGGTCCAGGGCGCCGGCACGATCTCGACCAGGGGGATCACGTAGGGCGGGTTGATGGGGTGGGCGATCAGGCAGCGTGGGCCGATACCCAGACCCTCGGTGAAGGCAGAGGCAGGGATGCCGGAGGAGGAAGACGCCACCACCAGCTCAGGCCCCGCGATACCATCGATCTGCTCGTAGACCGCGCGCTTCACGTCGGCGCGCTCGAACACGCTCTCCTGCGCGTAGGCTGCGCCGTCGAGCGCATCGCCGAGTCCCGCGGCGATGGAGATGCGCGCCCGTGCAGCCGCAGGGTCGTCGATCAGCCCGTGGCCTTCGAGCGCCTCGAGATTGGTTTCGATACGCGCGAGCGCGGCCTCGCACTGGCCCTCGGTCCCGTCGTAGAGGGCGACCCGATGGCCCGCGCGGGCGAAGACGATCGCCCAGGCGCTGCCCACCAGGCCGGCGCCGACGATCGCGATCTTGTCCGGCATGGCGGTGTCTCCTCAGGCCGCCTCGGCGGCGATGTTGTTGAAGGCGGCGAGCGAGCGCTCGATGTCCGCTCGCGCGAGGTCGTCGACGATGAATACGATGTGCGAGCGGCGGTCCTCACCCGGCCAGGCGGCGAGATGGATGGGCGGATGGACCACGTGCTGCACGCCGTTGACCACCACCGGCGCGTCCGTGCCTGCCACGTTGAGGATGCCCTTCACGCGCAGCACCTTCTCGCCGTGGGTGTGGAGCAGCATGGTCAGCCAGATGCCGAAGGCGGTCCAGTCGAGCGCGCCGTCGAAGCTCAGCGTGAAGGAATGGATGTGCTCGTCGTGGCGCGAGACATCGTGCCTGTGCCCGTGGGCGATGTCTTCGGCCACGTCCTTCTCGGCTTCGTCTGCGAGCCAGCGGCGCACCTCCGCACCCTTGGTGCGGGCATCGTAGATATCGGCGCGCAGCACCCGCGGCACATTCACCTTGCCGTTCACGGCGGTGATCTGGTCGGCTGAGCGGTTGAGCCTCGTGAGCTTCGCGCGCAGCCGGGCGAGCGTGTCGGCGTCGGCGATGTCGGGCTTGGTCAGCACGATCCGGTCCGCCACCGTCGCCTGCTTGACCGATTCCGGATAGCGCTTGAGCTGGCGGAGCCCGTTCACGCCATCCACCGTCGTGATCACCGAGCCTAGGCGATAGTGGTGCTTCAACACCGTATCGGCGCTCAGTGTGAACAGGATCGGTGCCGGGTCCGCGAGCCCCGTGGTCTCGACGATCAGCCGCCGGTAGGGCGGAATTTCACCGCGGGCACGCCGGCTGTTGAGGTCGATGATCGAGTCCTTGAGGTCGCCCCGGATGGTGCAGCAGAGGCAGCCGCTCTCCAGCAGCACCGTGTTCTCGTCCATCGCCTCGACCAGAAAGTGATCGAGCCCCACGGCGCCGAACTCGTTCACCAGCACCGCGGCGTCGGCGAGGGAAGGGTGGCGCAGCATGTGGTTTAGCAGCGTCGTCTTGCCGCTGCCGAGGAAGCCGGTAACGACGATCACCGGGGTCAGCCGCGCGTAAGCCGCCATCGCCCCTACGCCCGCCGCCGGGCAGCACGGCCCCTGGCAGATGGCGCGGCCTCGAGCCGCTCCACCAGGGTGGGGTCGAGAGGGTCGGGCGCGTATCCGACCATCCCTTCGACGGCGGCCCAGAGCGTGGGCAGGTCGGCCGCCATCTCGGTCGCGCCGCCGCTCCGCCGGTGCACCATATAGTGCGCGCCGGCCCAGTCGTCGGCGGTGCAGCCGTAGGCGCCCAACACGCGGTTCAGCAGCGCGAGGCGGCGCGTACGCTCCAAGTGCCGCTCCCGGCCGGTCGGCGCCGTGCCGCTCCGGCCCGCATCGGTGCCTGCCTCAGTCCAATGCGGGCCGTCGGTGAGGACGCCGCAGAGCGCGCACATCGCGGGTGCGCGGCCTATTTCTTCCTTTGCCGCTTGCCCTTGAACGGCCGGCGCTTGATGAAGTCGTCGGCGATCTCGTCGAAGGTCGCCCAGATCACCCCCTCATGGTTGGCGATGTGGGCGATGATCCGCTCCAGCATCAGCAGCGTCTGCGGCCGGCCCGAGATGTCCGGGTGGATGGTGAGGGTGTAGACCGCGTAGTCCATCTCGCGATAGACCCAGTCGAACTGATCGCGCCACCAGTCCTCGATGTCCCGCGGATTGGTCCAGCCGCCGGAGTTCGGCACCTTCTTCATGAACATCATCGGCGGCAGGTCGTCGAGGTACCAGCTGCCCGGAATCTGCACGATGGGGAAGGTGGAGCCCTTCTTCATCGGCTTCATCCACGTCTTCGCCGGCTTGGAATAGTCGATCAACGTCCACTCCTCGTTGACCCGCATCCAGTAGGGCTCGAAGTCGTTGTGCATCTGGCTGTGGTCGTACTTGATGCCGCGCTCCCTCAGCAGGTGGGGGGTGTAGGCGCTCATCTCCCACCACGGCGCGACGTAGCCCGTGGGTGCCTTGCCGGCGAGCTTGGTGACCAGGTCCAGGGTCTTGTCGAGGACGTCCGCCTCCTGCTCGGGTGTCATGGCGATCGGGTTCTCGTGGGTGTAGCCGTGCAGCCCGATCTCGTGTCCCGCCGCCGCGACCGCCTTCATCTCTTTCGGGAAGGTCTCGATCGAATGGCCGGGGATGAACCAGCTGGTCTGGACGCCCACCCGGTCGAACAGCTTGAGCATGCGGGGGGTTCCGACCTCGGAGGCGAACACGCCCCGCGAAATGTCGCTCGGCGAATCGCCGCCGGCATAGGAGCCGATCTGCCCCGCCACCGAATCGACGTCCACGCCGATCCCCACGAAGATTTCCTTCTTGGCCATCGCGACCTCCTCTCGGCTTGATTGGCGGGGAGACTAGGAGAGCGGGCGGGCGCTGACAACCGGCGCCGGGGCGGGCGCGCGTCGCTCTGCCTCTTCTCACGGCACGAGAGGAGACAAGCCATGGCGGCGCTCGCGCGTGTCGGCATCGCCCGCCGTGCTTCCACCATTCGAGCGGCGAGCAGCAGCGCGGGCGATCGCCCGGAAGGGCGGCGCCTTCCGGCCGACTGGGTTCGTCGAGGCGCTCTGACGTCCTTGGCCAAGCACAAGATCGAGCGGAGGCATCGGGCGCCAGACGGTGCCCCGCGGCCCAGGCTGCGGCGCGGGCAACTTTGCCGCCTCGAATCAAGCGTGCACTCAGCGACGGTGCTCGGTATCGTCGGCGCCGGCGGTATAGGCATGATTCTCTGGGGGCGCATCTGCGGCTTCTACCATGCCGAAACCTCTGCCGTGCTGATCATCATCGTGGGCTCCGTCAGCCTGCTCAACATTGCATCGCAACGGCTGCGCTAGATGTTCATCTGAGTGACCCGCGCGGACACCCCTCTCGACGCAGCGATGACCGCCCGCTATGCCATCTACTTCGCGCCCCCGGCCCACTCACCGCTTGCGCGCTTCGGTACGGCCTGGCTCGGGCGCGATGCCGAGACCGGCGCACGGATGGTCCGACCGGCGGTCGAGGGGTTCAGCGACGAGCGCCTTGAGCGCATCACCGAGGTGCCGCGGGGCTACGGCTTTCACGCGACACTGGCGCCGCCCATGCGCCTCGCCGAGGGATGCACGCGCGGGATGCTGGACGCGGCGCTCGCCGCCTTCGCGCGCGCCAGACAGGCGTTCCGCGCGCCGCCGCTCCGGCTCGCCTCGCTCGACGGCTTCCTCGCCTTGGTGCTCACCGACGCCAGCAAGCCCACGCAGGCGCTGGAGGACGATATCATCCACACCTTCCATCGCTTTCGCGCACCGCCCACGCCGGCCGAGTACATTCGCCGGGAGACGGGGACGCACACGCCCCGCCAGGAAGAGCTGCTCCGCCAGTGGGGCTATCCGTTCGTGCTGGGCGAGTTCCGCTTTCACATGTCGCTGACGTGCGGGCTCGATCAAGACGAGCGGCGTGCCCTTCAGCAAGCTCTTGAAGCGCTCACCGCGCCGCTGTGCGCCCGGCCGCTCGCTGTGGACGGGATCGCGCTGTTCGAGCAGGAAGCCAAAGGGGTGCCGTTCAAGCTCACGCGCCGCTATCCGTTCGGAACCTGGCAGCGTCGTGCCGTTGACGATTGAGAATGCGCGTGTACCGACCGCCGACGGTGGCCTGTGCCGTCTTGCGGTCACCATTGAGGGCGAGACCATCGGCAGCGTCGCGCACGGCGAAGGGCGATGGTCCGCTGCCGGCGCGCTCGTGCCGCAAGGCATCGTCGACCTGCACGGCGACGCGTTCGAGCAGCAGATAATGCCGCGCCCGCGCAATTCCGGGCTGCCGCTCATCGTCCTGCGCTCGTCACGGAAGCGGTCAACGTGGACGCGAACGGCGAGCCCATCGAATTCGGAATCAGCCGCTTCGCCTCAGACCGGGCGCAGTTTCTTGTTGAGAGCGAGCCATAGCCACGCGCGAACGGCCTTTTGCAGGGCTAAAGCTTGCCGCGCGCGCCGTCCCGCGACGTGGAGTGAGACGGAGGGCCACTCCAGATCAGGGCTTAATCTTTGTCGCCTAACAGCGCCCGAAGCCATGCACGCAGTCGTTCGACGCCGTCTGCGGAGACGCCGAGCCCCTTGCGGGTGCGCCGCCACAGGATGTCCTCGGCGGTCCGGGCCCACTCGTGCTCGACCAGATACGCCACCTCCACCGCGTAGAGCCCGGCCCCAAAATGCTCGCCCAGGTCATCGACGCTGCTACGGCCAGCGAGCAGGACGTGCATCTCGGTGCCGTAGTGCCGGACGTAATGACGGAGGAGCCGCTCCGGCAGCCACGGGTAGCGCGCGGCACATTGCGCCGTGAAGTCGCCGATGTCCGCGTCGGGGATGTCTCCGCCGGGGAGAGGCGCGTCGGCCGTCCAGCGCGATCCATTGGTGCGGAGCGGCCCCGCCAGCAGGTCCACCGCCTGCTCGGCAAGCCTGCGGTAGGTCGTGATCTTGCCGCCGTAGACCGAGAGCATCGGCGCCGAAGCCTGATCGAGGTGGAGCACGTAGTCGCGGGTGACCTCGCTCGCGTTCTCCGCGTGGTCGTCGAGCAGCGGACGGATACCGGCGTAGCTCCACACCACGTCGTCGGGAGTGACGGGGGTCTCGAAGTAGTCGCTGGCGGCCGCGCAGATATAGTCGACCTCCTCGGGCGTGATCTGGACCCGCCCCGGCTCGTCCTCGAACTCGACATCGGTCGTCCCGAGCAGGGTGTAGTCCTCCTCGTAGGGGATCGCGAACAGCACGCGCCCGTCGCCGGTCTGGAAGATGTAGGGATGCGCGTGGTCGAAGAGCCTGCGCACCACGATGTGGCTGCCCTTGTCCAGCCTGACCTCGTGCTTTCCCTCGGCGCCGCCCGCGAGCGAGCGGATACGGCCGACCCAGGGGCCGCTCGCGTTGACCACCCCCCGCGCCTCGACGGTGATGCGCTCGCCTGACCCTTGATCCTCAAGGACCGCCGTCCAGGTCGAGCCGCCCGGCGCAAGCGAGACGCACGCCGTGCGGGTCCGGACCTCCGCTCCCCGGGCACGCGCGTCGCGGGCGTTCAGCACCACCAGCCGCGAATCCTGCACCCAGCAGTCCGAGTACTCGAAGCCCCGGCTAAAGCGGCCCTGCAGCGCCGGCCCGCTCGGGTGCCGGCCTAGGTCGACGCTTGCGCAGGGCGGCAACGGGCCGCGCCCGCCGATGTGGTCGTAGAGAAAGAGGCCCAGCCGGATCAACCACCGGGGGCGCAGCCCGGCGTGATGAGGCAGCACGAAGCGCAGAGGCCAGACGATATGCGGGGCGATGTGCAGCAGCACCGCGCGCTCGCGGAGCGAGTGGCGCACGAGGCGGAAGTCGCGGTGCTCCAGGTAGCGCAGCCCGCCGTGGATCAGCTTGGTGCTGGCCGAGGAGGTGTGCGCGGCCAGATCGTCCTGCTCACACAGCAGCACGTCGAGGCCGCGCCCCGCCGCGTCCCGGGCGATGCCGGTGCCGTTGATGCCGCCGCCGATGACGAGCAGGTCGACCGTGCGCGGCGCCGAACCCCTCACAGCCATTTGAATACAGCGATCGACGGGTCTGCAGGCGGTCGGGTCATGGGAGGCAGTGGCTGAGCATTGCGCGGTCCAACAGGCGAGTTAGTCCAGTCGCAGACCTTCTATCGTCTCCTTACGCCTGTCGACACCCGAATCGGCCCATGGTCGATCTGCCGAGACCTCGAAACTGGGGGTCGCATCGTCGGGAAGCGGCGGGAGCGAGGGCGTGCTCGCGCTCCCGCCGGGTCGACCGGTGTCGACAGAGCCTTTCGGTCCCGTGTTCGATCAGCACGGGATGCCGGGCAACAGGCAGGCGTGCGCCGGCTCCGATCCGCCGATCATCACGACGGTCGTGGTGACGATTGCGATCGCCGCAATGACGGCGATGAATGCGGCGTGGCGCAGCCGGAAGCTTCTGTTCCCGCTCCCCGCGCGTTGTCCGTTCTTGCTGGAGGTGGCTTGCCCTTGCGTGTTCATCGTTGCCTCCTGGTCGCGTCTGTTTCGCTCGTCGGTGTCATTTCGAACTAGAGAAAATCTATGGGCGCGCCGATATAATATCGAATACTTATTTCTTCTGTTTTCCATAAGAAAAGGATATGACCTTGGGGGGGGGGGGGCCGTTTTTTGGTCCGCGGCCTGCCCCCCGCGTGCGCCGCCCCCCGCGCGACGCAGGCCGTGACCCTGGCGAG
>MKWU01004719.1_pt1 | contig 15713 bp, 14 predicted proteins | sample 809101 | NCBI WGS metagenome assembly MKWU01 (sample SAMN05860141, study PRJNA318959) | sponge metagenome | host: Aplysina aerophoba | place: Slovenia: Piran, Adriatic Sea, Gulf of Piran | collected 2013-05-07 | reverse complement strand
TGTTGCAGCGGCGAATCTGGTACATATAGATAGTGTGGCGAGATTGGTTCTTTCCGTACACAAACTTGCAACTCAAGGAGACTACAATGCTCACACGCCGACAAGCCCTGACATCCCTTCTCGGAACCATCGCATCGGCATCAGAGGTCAAGGCCGCTGAAGCACCAAGTCCAGAAACCTTCAAGCGGGGCGGACGCAAAGTCAGAATAACCAAAGTGGTGGATGGAGGCACTGGGCGTTACGAGACAGTAGATGGTGGCAGCGTGCTGGACACGATGTTGGAGAAACACCGGCAAGAAATATTGGATCGTGTGAAGAATACGGGCTCGATTTCGTAATGCTATTGGAGGGTGAGCTCAGCGTGTCACCCTCTCAAACTCAAGCCGTCATTCCGTAACCCGTATCACATGAGGAGAGAAAGATGCTTAAGAAAATCGCAGCGGTGGTTGGGATGGTGGTTGGGATGGGTGCGTGTGGGGTTGCTGAGGCGCAGGAACTCCTACAAAACGACCCTCCCACTTCGAACAAATCAGTGCAGATCGCCCTTAGCGCCGCGCTGGTCACAGCGGGCGTAGTGGTCGGCACCATGCACACTTCGGTGTGCGAGGACCCACGAGCGTTCAACGTGACGACGTGCTTCGGGGAGCACGTACCCGGCATGTCCGCTGACGACATTCCACGCTATGACCGCGTACGTCGGTTTCAGCGGGGGCGGGTAGTCACTGGAGTGGTGATGGCCGTTGCCGGAGTGGTGATTCCGTTCGTGGACGTGGAGGCGGATCGGAATGGCGTGAGGGCGTCGAAGACGTTTGGGTGGTAGGATTATTGTGGGAATGGTCGGTATACTGAGGTATATCGGCCATTCTCCATCTATCTACCTGAACCCGGATCAAATGTTACTGTTCTTTCTTCCCACTCGGATGTTCCTCTTATATTTGAAGCTCTCATTCTAATTCTGACAATAAGAAACTCATCTGCTGAGAATGGTTGAAGAACTCCAGCACCCCTATCATTACCTATATGTTCCTTATAGTTGCCCATAAGTTCTTCAAATCCTTCTGAAACAGAAGGTCCCTCAACAGAGATTTCCCATTCTACTTCATAATTTCCAGTTTCAACAAAAATTAATCTAGCTCTTGCATAATATCGTGCAGATCCAGGAAGTGAAGTATTTCGTCTTTCAATACTAGCTTCCAAAATAAAATCAGGAATATCGGTTACACTACGAAGGGTAACAATACCAGATGTTGTATAAGTTTCTCCTCTAGCCACTACAGTAAATTCAACAATATGTGATCCAACTGATACCGTATTAATTGGTATAATATTTGGTTGCTCAACGAGATTTGCTGGAATATCAGTTAGTACTAAACTACCACCTGATGTGGTCATAACAAAATTAGCAGGAGATCCATCAATAGTCACTGATGCTGAATCTATACCACTAAAGGATGGATACGTGCCAAATTCAAGCCATATATAAGATTCTGAATTCTGATTTTCATCATACTGTAGAATAATAGTTCTAGTATCTTCAACAGTCACCACTACGTTATCCGTCGCCGTATGACCTCCCGTAAAAGTAGCCACAATTGTGAATGTTAATTCTCCAAAAGGTAATCTTTCAATAACTCTCTGACGGCTACTCCCACTTTCCGTTAAAGTTCCAAATATACCACCCCCAGTAATGGAAAATCCAGTTGCTGGAGTAGGATCGGTCACCGTCCACGACAACGTAACTTCACCATCACCCGTCTGCTCCGCTGACAACGACACAGACCATTCAAGAGCATTAGTCAAAGTAATACATTCTGACAGATCATTAGCCAAATTACTAGAAGAAATACTTACACAATACTGAGCATTACCTATCAAAATATTTGGGTCTGTAAAGGTGGGAGAACTAGTGGTTCCTATGGTAGAGCCGTTTTTGGTCCAAGTGTATGTAGCTCCAGCGAAGGTGTTACAAGAGAGGACAGCTTGGTTGTCAGCATTAATTCTTCCCACTAAATTAACATTTGTAACATTAGTTAGATTTATACAACCAGACAAGTTTAATCCGCTAATGGAAATATTTACGCAATACTGAGCAGACCCTAATAGAATATTTGGGTCTGTGAAACTAGGAGAACTAGTAGTTCCTATGGTAGATCCATCCTTAGTCCAGGTATATGAGGCACCATCAAATGTATTACAAGAGAGAACAGCTTGACCGTTAGCATTAATTCTCCCTGTGAAACCAATTCCTACTGTATTAGTTAAATTGATGCATTCTGATATATCATTAGTTAAACTACTAGAAGAAATATTTACGCAATACTGAGCAGATCCCGATAAAATATCTGGGTCTGTGAAACTAGGAGAACTAGTAGTTCCTATGGTAGATCCATCCTTAGTCCAGACATACGTAGCACTTTCAATTGTATTGCATGAGAGTACAGCGCGGTCATTTATAATTAACCCTGAAAGGTTAACTTCTGGATCTGGTTCTGGAGGCTCTGGAGGCTCTGTTATAGTATTTGATAATGTAATGCACCCAGAACCAGTTAATTCCTCAGATATTACTTCAACACAAAATTGAGATGTACCATCTAGAATATTTGGGTCAGTAAATGATGATGAGCTTGTAGCCCCAATCGTAACACCGTCCCTAGTCCAAATATATGATGCCCCGCTGAATGAATTACACGATAAAACAGCTTGATTTCCTTCATTTACTATACCCCTCAGATTAACATCTGCTGGTGTTGGTTCTGGAGTCGGCGGTGTTGGTTCTGGAGTCGGCGGTGTTGGTTCTGGAGTCGGCGGTGTTGGTTCTGGAGTCGGCGGCGTCAGATCAAAGTCTAAAGATACATCATCTGAACAATTTTCAACTCCGTTGCCTTGCAAACACACGTCATAACGATTCGGTCCCTCCTCAGGATTGGTATCAATAAATTCCCTATCAGTTGGTCTCTGTCGAGCAATCAATCTCCGATTGCGACGTATCTGTGCTTGCGTGACAAAATCGTAGGACGTGGGCAAGTGCGGAGGGCCGAGAGGGTGTGGCAGGTCCCATTTCAACCTTACTTGCGGGCGCACGGGTAGGTTGTCTGGGTCCGTAAGAGGTAGCTGCACCGGACGTCCAAAAATGTCGTACACGCCGCCCTGTAGTTCCCTGACTCGTCGTGGCTTCGCACGTCCTGCCGTGGTAGATTTGCGTACGTTCGACAGGCCAGGGACGACAGACACCAATTCCGATGAGACTACCCTCGTCTTATAACGTTCGGGCATTACAGCGCCCCTGACAATGCGCGACGCAACCTGCCCGCTGTACCATCTTGTGCCAATGCCGGCGGATCTCCTACTCCGATGCGCCTTGAGCGAATACCAGACAAGGACCACTCCTTGAGCCCCGCTGCACTAAGTAGAGGGGATATGGATACTGACGTGCAAAGCCACTCATTCATAATTTCAGCTTGGATAGGCTCCCCGATAGGAATACCTTCCCCTTGAACCCAGAATGACCCTCTTGGGCCATCGGACCCAACTACCTTTAGCACCGTCTGTACAGTGTTATCTGTTGCCGCCCATATAAATCGATCATCACCCCATCGAAATAAGTCATCCTCCCATCGCATCTTTTGTACATCACCGGATAATTGTTCAATTGCTATCAGCGACCCTGGTACAACGGCATTAGGTATTGCTTCTGTGGGATCCTGCGTCTCAAAATATAACAGACCATCCCCAATGTCCGTAGCGATCAGGGTGGGCAGCGGCGGAAGGTGCTGACCACCAAGGTAGAAACTATCACCTGGCACCATAGACACTAGCGACGAGAACTGCCGGAATGTCAATAGGCGTTCAAGGGCGTCAATTGTTTGCAGATTGACAGTCCACTGAAATGGGTATCTTCTCAGGTTATCAATACCATAGCTCCGTGCCCTTTCTACACCTGGGTCTGATCCTTCTCTCGAATCCGCAACCGCCTCATAGCGCCCGGTCCCACCCTCCACACGCTGACGGTCTTGTACATAACCTTCGTCGATGGATTCCACTATAATAGAATCCTCTGGTGTACTACGTGTTGATACCACGTTACGCGCTTGCGACCGATCCTCCTGGATGTCAATAGTCTGGTAATTGTTATCGGACAGTATCAGCCCGTTAGGCTGTCCGTGGCGACGCCATTGCAAGGTCTTGGACGCATCGATGATGTAACCAATGTCTTCTCCTGCACGTGCTTGCAAAGCCTCCAAGAAGCTGCGCCAGTAACTACGCGATCCGCCAGCTTCCAGCGTGGAGAATGATGGTGTTATCGCATTACCGATGCTGTGGTCGATGTTATCTATTATACCTTCGGACCCAACACCCGGTATTCCGGTCTGCCATTGATTCAGCAATCGCGACAGGAATTCTCCGCTAGTCTCCCCCCCAGTGCTTACTAGAGTCCCTCCACCATGTAAGCGGCGGTCAAAGACTACAGAGTAATCAACACCAGACGCGCTGACAGCCTGGTTATCCCCTCCGGTTAGATTTACAGAGGGGTTGATTAACCAACCTCCAAACACCGGTACACGATCGATGGCCCGGTACCAGGAACATACACCCCCGGTGAGGTCACACTCACAATCGACTTCGATGTAAGTATCTGCCAACTCTACTATTTGAAGCTCGGTTACTGCCGAATCAGATCCATCTAGTAATTCGACACCCTTCACCACTACCACTTTATCACGTGGGCTCAGCGGTGGAATAATATTGTTACCCGTGTGTGTTAACCTCAGTCTGCCGGCAGTTGGTAATGTTCCAATAGCAGACACCGGTGACCACTGATGCAGGACACAGCGGACCTCTGCTCCGTCTACTGGCTTCCACGGTGTTTCACCACGAGTGTCCGCATACGCAATCTGAGGGGGGTTAGTCGGCAGAGTCCACTCATAGCGGGCTATAATAGAACGTGGAACTAGTGGGGGTTGAAAAACTAATTCCACAAGGTCGCCATCATTGGTCCCAAGCGCCAACCCGTCAAGTGCCCAATGTCCGGTTTCAACAGCCAGCACCGAGATGACACCCTCGCCGTCAAGATCCGCTCGCAGTGGTGCCGCTGACCTGGGCAACGTGTATGTGCCGCCGTTATAGGATGCACCCGCAAGGGGGTATACTTGACCTGCTATTACCAGAGAGAACTTAGATAGGACATTAGCGGACAATGTCTGAGGCTGACCTAGACCGTTTTGTACGTCTACTAGGACAGATGCATCTTGCAATCTAACACCAGAAATATAACGATCTACGTCCACGAGAAACCGTGATGTAGTGTCAAGAATCTCAGTAGCCGTGGATCCTGGGTCATTAACCACTACACGCGCGGCCAGGCCCACGTATCGATCCTCAGTCGGCTCAGCGGGGTCTACGTCCGTCTGTATCCCATCTCCCTGTTGCAGCACCACTTCCCGCTGTCCGGTGTCAATGCGGGGGTTGGGTTCCAGTCGCCCGTCATCATCTGCCAAGCGTGTAGCCGCTATGGTTACGGTCCACGAGTCGGGGTTCGATAGTGATCGACTTACCAGACTACCTCTGTCTGGTTCCGGTAGCACGGCGATCAAGAAATTACCACTGACGGAGGATTGCGTGGATAGGTCTACATACCAACTCTCACCACTGTTGTTATGACGCACGAATAAGTCATTGAGTTGACCTATCGATTCTATACCTTCCTCCACACGCAAAATAAACCCGGTGGAAGATAGGATAACTTCGGTGATGGATGCGTCACCAATGATCATTTGGACGGATAACCGCGTGTTATTGAAGACGCCGGTAGCACGTGCTCTCAACCCCGCTAAATCAGTTGCGCTGGGAGATCCGTGGTCAAAGACACTGTAACGCTGTCCACCCCGTATTTGACGGTCGGTCACTAACCATGCTACATCGGACACGGATGCAGCTGGTTCGACTATCACGCCATCAAGATACACTTCGTCGTCGCGCTCCATGCGTGACGCGGGGTGAGTAGCTTGAAATATTAGACCTAACCTCTGTTCATCCCTGGCCCGCTGCGCGAGAGGTCGACCTATATATTCTGTCGCCGTGGGATTCCAGGATGCTCGTGTTCGGCGGCGATTGGACAACTCCGCGCTGATATTACCAGGTTCTCCTAGTGATGCAGTAATGGTAGCACTGCGCAAGTCCCCCGTATGGTCCACCCACCTACGATTACGGTATCGACCAGACTCAGGGCGTTCTCCTACTTCCACAGTAATCGGTGTACTAGCCGGGGTGCGACCAGTATGTGGAATGCGTTGAATATTAACACTACCACTAACACTAGTAGGTGGACCAGTAGTGATAACAGGAATATCGGTTTCCGCCGCTTCCTGATATAAAATTGATACTGAAGTTCTGAGCGTATCTATGCCTTGGTTCTCTACGGCCACGCTCCGTGAATCACCAAGAAACCTGAACTGAGCGTTCTCTATGTCCAAGTTCGGTGACTTCTTGTCAACTAGGACGGCTATAAAGTTCCCATCCGTGTACTGCGCCGTGACATCGGGAAGCGTCCAGTCGTATGGTTCCTCGGAGTCAATTCCAGTAAGCTCTGACAGATCTACCGTCAGCATTGTCTCACCGGACCGGAGGAATAAAACTAATGATTCTAAATCGATATGCCGTGCGTGCTGTGACGTTCTAAGATCATATGGCGATGGTTGAAGGTCTATCCGCAACCGGCCGGAAGCCACGCTCAGTAGGACCACATATGCATCCTGAGCCCCCTGAGCGAATAGCGGTGGAATACGCGGCAGGGCAGCTTCAAGACCATCTATCGTCGTGTCAACTAGCGATACAACTCCAGCGACGTCGTCTCGGTATCCACGTCTCACATGCCGCCATACGCACGCTGGAGTTGCATCCTCTACGTTATTGTCTCCATGACCTGGACGCACGGCAGGGTGAAATATGGACACAGGCTCAACTACCGGAACAAGCGGGACGAAGCTCGGTTCCGGGTCATTAACTTCTCCCGTTTCCAAAAGCACGTTGGAAGACGTAATATCTACAAATGCCAGAAAGACCCTCTTGCCTGAAATGGCAGCGCCGAACTCTCCCACGCCGTCACCGGACCATGAATATGGAGACGTTACGTCTGACCCACGGATGTCGCTGACCCGAAGTGAAAGTACGCGATCTCCAGAGCGCAGAACAATCCCGAGTTGGTCAAGGTTAGTCAATTCGACCTGAGTCGCGCTGTTCTCGCGCCGCACCTCAATACGTATCCCGTTGGACCCAGGAGTAGTGGAGATCGAGAACCCGTGCAGGTAGGCATTGACACCACCCTCAACCCAGTATGGGGGAATGCGAGGGCGGTATCCATCGACGAAGTTCGTCTCTCCAGTCGTACTATGAGTCAGTACGATTCCAGGAGTTGACAGCGGAGGGTCCGTCTCCCGCCAACCGTCTCGAACCCTACCATCGAATATGGAGGCAGGCATCTTATTGACTCAAATTCTGCGTTCTCAAGCTGACTCCCCCCGCCGCCGCTGCAGGGTCCTGACCTGTGCGAGCCAGGAACGGTAAAATGGAGTCATACCACAGAAGCGACCCTGTAGCACTTGGGCCTGTCCACAATGCCACTGTGGTTGCTCTCGTCCAAGCGTTCGTTGCTTGTCCAAACGACTTTCGGACGAAGTTCTGCGCAACGCCATCTAGAATGAATTGCCACTCGTTGGGCGTCGAGATCGACGGTGTTGAATATCCACCACCCACCACCTGGTTCGCCGCTGTTGGTGGAGTATCAGTGTGCAGCGACAGGTAGTTCTCCCCTTCGACCACCCCGCGCAGGAACCGCTCGTTGCCGACCCGGCCGGCGAGCCCGCCGCGCAGGTCCAGAAACGCGTTGTTGTTCAGGTCAACGTTGGGGCTGGAGCGGTCGATCAGGTAGACCGCGCCGCCCACAGGCCGCAGCGACACGAGGAACGCGTTGGCGAAGCTTGCCGCCCACCGGTAGCGGCCGGCACCGGCGTCCGTATCCGCCGCACCATCAATCGCGAAATGCCGGATGTCGCCATCGGGTGCCCTGAGCACGAATACCAGGTCGTCCAGCGCGTTGGTCGACAGGGAGATGTCAGAACCGTCCGTTCTCGTGGGTACCCCGCTGAAATGCGCGTCCACGGCAGCAGTGTAGAAAGCGAGGAAGGTGAAGTAAGACGTTCCACCCCCAGCCAGGTAATGCGGCGGGATCCGTACATCGTTCTGGAAGGTTGGCCCGCGCGACGGTCTGATAATGGAAGAGTCGTAGCGCGCCGTGGGCCACTTGTAGCGCCACACGGCTCCCGGCGTCGGGTTGCGGACCAGAGGGTCCCGGTCGCCCCAGATGATGCGGTCGTCGTTGAAGTCAGCCATGCTATTGGACCTCTATAAACAGTGCGCGCGCTGGTATCTGAATGGTGTCGTTGGTCATTGCCATAATGCGCGGGTCCACCAGGGCATTCCGAATCAGCGCCGGTCTGTTTGTCGGGCTTGCAACAAGGCTTTCCGTAGACCATAGGCCAACGTTAGCAATCGCTGTCCAGTCGCTTCCCGGCGTAGGCGTCTCGATGGTCCGTCCGTAGGAGATCCTTCGTTGGCCGTTGATTGTTTCTAAAACCCAGTCTGAGTCAGCGAGGGGAACCGGAGAATACCCCAGGCCTGTGATTGAGTTTGTAGTCGCCGCTGGACCAGTGTGGAAATGAAGCCAGAGCACTCCGTCTACCATCGCCCGGAGTCCACGGTCAGCACCCGCAATCGGAAAAGGCATCGTTACCTCACTACCTGCATGTCACTCAGGGCGCGTAGAGTTTGTTTCGCGGTCCACCGGCCGGATTGATCTTGTACGACCTGGATGTTGATATTTGGTGATTGATTCCCACTATTCTGCTGTGGTGGGGGTGTTATACTATCCCCAGATACCGTCATAGTACCATCAGACATCGTTGCAGTGCCACCAGACATCGCAGTGCCAACAGCAGAAGATACTTTTTCTGCTATATTCAGACCCTTCTCCCATGCACGGGTCGCTGCGCTTATGGCGGTAGCGGCTGCCTCGTCAACGTCACGACCCTCAATGGCAGCCTCAAACGCCGCGTCGATAGCCTTCATGCGGATGAATTTCTGACGCTCTTGTTCCAGAATCTCTTTAGTATAGTCCTCTTGTGCTTGGAGTGCTACCTTTAATGCAGAATGTTCCGACATTACCCACTTGCCATGATTGTCAATTAGTTGCTGTGTCTTTTCATCATCACCTTCCTCTACCGCCTTTTGGTAATCTTCTGCGACCCCCATTATGTCATCAAAGGCGTCCTCTCCACCTTTTTTGGCACGGTCGAAGGAAGACATAGCAGCCTTGCCTGCGTTACGCAGTTCATTCTCGATAGCTTCCGCTGCTTCCTCAGCGGCTTTTTCTTTGCGCTCCATTGCTTCTTCAAAACTCTCAGCTAGGTCCTCATTCTCCCCCTTCATCCCTTCAACCATGTCTGGCCAAATTGACTCACCTTGAATTTCTTTAGCGGCGTCCTCAGCGGCTTTTATGGCGTCTGCCATAGCGCGTGCAACTGACCCCGCTACATCTCCGATCTCTGATTCCATATCACTGGTCATAGTAGACCAAGCAGATTCAATCTCCCCCTTTGCGTCTTCGATGGCTTGTTGAGAATCCTGCGCCGCTAGTTCCTGAGCCTGTGCCAATTCTTCCGCATTCAACTTCATTGCTGCTATTGTTTCTTCATCCTTAGTCTTTATAGCTTCGATGGCAGCTTCCCAATCTACTTGAGTCTTATTTGCTGCTTCCCCTTCCTTCGTTGACACGCTGTCTGCATTACCCTTCATAGCATCTGTGGCTGCTTTATCAGATGCTTCCACAGCGTCCATCGCAGCTTCCCAAGATGCTGATGCGGCGGCAGCGGCCTCTGCGGCAGCTTTCTTACGCTCCTCCGCTGTAGCATTGGCACCTAAAGCCATCGCCGCGTCAAAAGCCGCTATACGAGCATATTTTCTACCCTCATCTGCTAATATTTCAGCATTCTTATCTAATTGAGCTTTCTTCGCTTGTTCGGCGGCAGCTTCTGTAGAAGTAACCCAAGGACCATGCTCAGCAATAAGCTGGTCCATTAGATCAGTATTACCAGATGCAGCGGCATCTTGGTATTGTTCAGCGGCGGCTAGGGTATCTGTATAGGCTTGCTCACCTGCTTGTTTTGCCCTTTCGTATCCACTTATGGCTGAACTAGTGACTTTCTGCCAAGCCTCTTCTGCCACTCTAGCAGCTTCAGCTTCCGCAGCTACCTGCTCCCGAGTATTCAAGAGCCGCTGCATGGTAGCCGCGTCACCAGCTTTAACAGCGGCGTTGTATTCTCCGGTCCACCGGGTAGCTTCCTCAGCACTCCGACCAGCCTCTTCCCATAAACTTTGTGTTTTCCTTAATTGTTCAAATCCTTCTTCATTGTCCTGCCAATTCACCGCCTTATCAAATGCCTCGGCGGCAGAGAGAGCGCCCGAATCAATATCGTCAAATGATTTAATGATAGAATCAGACCAATCATTTACTTGTCTTTGTCCTTCAGAGAACTTATTTCCGATCCAAGTGAAGAAACCCGCCGCAGCGGCAACCGCAGCCCCAACCCAATCCCCCTTGGCTAATGCGCTCAAACTATTACCAAGAGTTGAAACAAATATATTATTAGACTGACTCATAGCTGAACCAACAGCTAGAACGCCAGCCTGTAGATTGCTGAATGATCTTTCTCCATCCTTACCTGTAGCATTCATAGCTACACGAAACGTATTCAAAGATTCTCCTAATGGCCCTCCTATATTACCAGCGATCTGCGCTAGAGCCAGGTCCATTCTATCAGTGGCTTCGGTGGACTCATCTTGCAAGTCTACCCATCGTTCCATAACTGGAATAGTTGATGAGTAATGGAAGTTACGAAGTTCAACCCCTTCAGCAATTTGACGTTCCGCTACAGCGGCGGCATCCAGACCACTTTGATACGATTCACTAATTGTGCGAACTTCTCGATATGCTTCTCCTAGTTCCCCCATACCTTCAGTTAATTCGTCAAACCCTTTGCTAGACTCTTTAATTCTATTATTTGCTCGCTCCATAGCGGTGTTGAAGGTCTGATCAACAACCTCAGATAATGACTTATATGAAGTCTTAACTTTTTTAAGACTAGGAGGCACCTCATCAGTACGCGCTAACCATTTACGTAATTCCTCATTTTGTTCCTTCATCCAAAGGGATCGAGGGTCTGCCCCTAGTTCAACAAGCCTCTCTCGTAATGCCGCAATTCTAGTTTCAGCATAATGTGTATCTGCCCCAGCCTTTTGCATATATTCACTAAGACGATCGATTTCCTCATTAATTTTTTCTACATCAGTAGACCCCCCCGACATTACATCAATAGCTCCTCCCATCGAGGATATGAAGAATTCAAGAGAAGCCGAATAAGCATCTGACAATCCAGTAACTTCAGCGAATTTACCAGCCATCATAGAGAATGTATCAGAAAATGTTGATTCCAATCCTGATGTAGTCTGTGACAAACGCTCCATAGCACCTTCGTGCTTCTCAAACTCGCTACGCAGAAGCTCCATAGCTTCGGTAGTGTTACCCCCTCCCTTAGCCAATTCTTCCAGTGCGTTTCGAGCAGGACCAGATAGTAGACCAAATTCCTGGAGGCGTGCTGCTGCTTCCCCTACAGGTTTTCCAGCTTGCAAATTCGTATACAAACGACCTACCCAAGTAGATACACCTTCCAGCGGGGCACCTACTCCGGCCGCAGCGTCACCAATGATACGCAGAGTATCAGCACCATAGACAGTATCCGCTGCGAAGACCTTCAATAATGTGGATGATTCCAATATTCCTGGTAATTGGAATGGAGTGCTAGCGGCGAAATTCGTCAAATCTTCTACGTGATCTTTAGCCTGTTCAACTGATGGATAGAATGATAAAAACTTAATGGTAGCATCTTCTACTGTCTTATTGAAATCTATACCACTTTTGACGAAGGAAGACATACCAGCGCCCAATGAAGCAACCCCTGCCGCTGCGAGCAATGATCTAGCGTTAATATCCTTAAAAGTCTTATCTCCACTCTTTCCAGTTTTCTCCAGATGACCGTCAATACTTTTCAAGACAGGAGTCAATTCATCCTTGATTTGAGCCAGCGCCTCAATAGTTCCTACATTAACAGCCATTACAGACGCCCTTCGTCGTCCATTTGTTTACGGCGTTGATCGTAGTCAACAGTCAATGATTGCTCGCGATTCTTATCAGCCAATTGAACTAATTTACCCTTGGGTCTTTCCACATTCTTCTTCTGCTCATCACTTAATGAGTGCCACCTGTGAACTTCAATATACGCATTTCTATACCAGCGATACTGAAGTTGGAGGAAAATATGGGGATTGTTTCTAATCTCGTCAATTGCCTCACTTGGTCTACACCCGTATTCTCTAGCGACTAAGTCTGCCAGCCCGTACAGTCCCAGCGGCCCCTTGCCGTCCAACGCACGGTGGGCCGCTAGAAATTTCCCTCCGTCATGCTCGACAAAGCGACCTGCGCTGCGACCCATGCCCGGTCGTGAAGCCAGGATCGAGTTTTGAGGTCTAACGACGCCACCCGCTCCAGGGTCACTGGTGCAGGAACCGTAGCACCACGCCGGTTGCTGGTGGTGTATGACCAGTCACGGACGAGCTTGAACGCTAGAACGTCCATGTCGAAATGTCTTCTCTCGCTGTTGTCCGGTGCTTTGGGGGTAGTAACTACTTCCGCCGCAGCGGCAGGTGGGTCCACGGAAGTTTCGGAAGTTTCGGACGTTCCTTGAGGTTCCCCTTCGGTCAGCCCGCGCTGATCAGCGGCTTCCTGGACCGACACACCCTTGCGGAATGAGTCCATCAGAATGCCCATGTTCTCTTGACCCATGGTGCGAAGCATGACACCACGCATCTCCATGTTCCTCTTGGCGACAGGTTCCGCTGCTGCCTCCAAGTGGCATGGTGCGAGTTCGTCGCGAAGTTCCATCCACTCACCGGGTTCGTGTGGGATGTCAACGCGAGTTGAATTCTGACCCATGATCATTTGAAAATCTCCTTCACGGCTTTAGAGGCATCATCTAGACGCCTTTTCTTGTCCATCAACGGTTGACGTAGAAACTGCCATTGTCCCCTACGGTAATTAACTCCTGGCTTATTATGAACTACTACAGCGTGCTCAGCGCCAGGGCCTCCATAAGTCACTTTGGCAGAACCGTCTTCATTTTGAATGATTTTCTTGGAGCCTAATAATGCTCCCGTATCAACAGGTACCAATTCTTTTGAATCTGTTCCAGCTCCGCTCACCATAGCCGTCGCTCCAGCAGCCTTGGCCTCTTCGACCAAAGCCAAGGCTGCTGGAAGATTGGAGCGGTAGGCCACTAGAACCCCGCTACCACGTAGTCGGATGCCGCGCGTGCACGAATCAGCAACTCGGCGCTGAACATCAGGTCGTCGGTGAGACCTGGGACAGGATCGTTGTGAGCTACTTCCACTTCCACCGCACGAGTGACGCCGGCGATGTAAGTCACCTGGAACGTCCTCGGGGGAACGTCAGTGCGCAACTGAGGATACCCAATCACCCTGGACGCGCTCGTTTCCAAGATGGCGTTGCGATCCGTGTTCAGCTGCAGGTATCCCTTGAGGACAATACGAGCGATCTCCAGCCGTCCGATGAGACCCTCATTCCTGATGACGTCCTCGAATGACGTCAAATCGACCGAGATGCCGGAAGCGTTGATGCCGTTGCACTCCGTAATACGGGGCAGCGGAGTGAGTGCGCCGACCGTGTTCGCACCGGCATCGTAGCTGTCGATATGAAACCTTACTCCAGTAGGTCCAAACTCGTTGGGCATTTTTACCTCACTGCAGCGATGATCTTCGCGCTGCTATCAGATCCAACCGTCCCAGAGAAACCCCAATTCACGACGAAGTATCTGTTCAAATTCCCCGTCACCACCGTGAGTAGTTGAGCACCGGATTCCGTAATGACACCCGTGCTCGCTGCGCCCGCGAATGATGCCTCGTCAGCCGGGTCCGTTCCGTGAGCGATGGAAACGGTCAAGCCGTCTGCACCGTCTAGAACTAACCCATCAACCATGATACAGAGGACTGTGGGACCTACCTTCTGAAGCCCGAAGTCAAACGTGCGACCTTGGGCTCCGGGTGAGTCACCAACCTTGCGGCCACCGCCCTCCAATATTATACCATCGCGGTAGACGTGAGTGCGAGATGCATTGAGATACGTGATGTTCACCTTGGTGAATGCCGTCAATTGAGGAGGTAATGAGTCCTCTTTGAGACGAATATCTTCTGCGATGGTGCACGGCAACCCACGAGTGCCTCCGTGATGCGCTAGGATACTACGCCACGGATACTCAGGGGGGTTATCCACGAGTAGACGGCGCAATGACGCTTCCCGGCCCCTCAGATGACCCGCTTCGCTGATTTCATACGTAGCGTGTCCCAAGTTACCGTCATTCTTGATGGCTCCCAATGGACCCAATACGGTTAGATCCTCGGTCAAAGCCTTGAGTGAGTCAGTGACCTCTGTCAGCGCACCTGGACCGGCGAAGTCGAAACCCGCCACCCAATGGACCAACGAAGTTGGGCTAATTTCTCCAGCCATGTCCACTTACCTCACAGGAGAATGCCAACATTCCATAAGTAATTGGAACACTAGCCTCTCTCGTTTGTCTTGTTGTAACAAGTTAGTGTTGTTCGTTAATTCTGCCCAATTGATATTTTCTTGTTGAGCCGGCCTGCCATATAATCTTTCCCAAGAGTCGTATGGAGGCACCGAAATATCTATTGGTAAAGTTCTGGTGACACCCACTAGCATTAGCATACGGTCCCGAACGTCGTCTAATATTGATGTAGCTAATAACTCTTTGTTTTCTTCGCACCGAGCCTGGAATATTATTCCGGTATGAAACCATTCAATTCCACCATCATGCTCTAACCAGGGCTTATTTGGATCGTCAATTTCCCGACTACCAAAAGACTTAGTTGCTCCTGCGCCTGGGGTGATAACAATCGATACGGATACGTCGCTGACATCCCGAATGGGCATACGCTGCCAATATAGACTCTCCAGCGGGCCGGTTTCCACCAGCCAATCGTAAAGAGCGTCATATAGCATTAGCCTGCTGACCCCACTTTACACTTGTAAATATACCGTTCGCCGCTCGAGTTTTTCACTAGTCCATCGACCTTTAATACTTTGTAACGAACGTTATTCCAAGTGATATAGTCATTTTCGGTTACTCTAGCTTCAGCATCATAAATAGAAATCTTAAGCGAGTCAGCAGGGCGTTGGGTGGTTACGGGGGAACTTTTGACAGCACCTATGGTAACAGCGGACACTCCCTCAATTCGAGCATCAACCATTGAATCCCGAAACCCGAATTTCCCTGTTATGGGGTCAACAATATTAGGATCCGCTGTATGCAGCGTGATCCGCACCAACGTGCCAAGCGACTGCTGCACTGACTTCTGCAGTCCGGCAAGCTGTGTGAATAGTGCAGAGTCAGCCATTAGTAGCCACTTCCATCAAATATGGATGTTGAGTCACCAAATAAACCAGATCCTATCGCATCATAATCCTTCTCGTCTAATAGCTCCCCGAACCAACTGTCTGGAATAATATCTCTCAC
>MKWU01004718.1_pt1 | contig 15716 bp, 10 predicted proteins | sample 809101 | NCBI WGS metagenome assembly MKWU01 (sample SAMN05860141, study PRJNA318959) | sponge metagenome | host: Aplysina aerophoba | place: Slovenia: Piran, Adriatic Sea, Gulf of Piran | collected 2013-05-07 | reverse complement strand
AGAAATCCGCAGAGCCTCCTCAATACTATCATGACTCGCTTCTGACATTACCAATTTTTCGTATTGTTCAATTGATACTGTTCTGTAAGGCGATAGGCTTTCTACAGTGAACGGAGATGCAATACGTTTGACACCTTTCTTCTTGTGAGGTCGATCGACTAAGTAAGTGAAACTAGGTGATTTATCGTATGCAAGTGTTGCAGCACTGACGTACGGAACTCGTTCATAGACGAATCCGACTGAGGGATCGACTGAATTAATGTTCGGTTGATTTGGTGACTCGTTGTTGTATTCCGACTCCAGACTAAGGCCTTCCTTGCTGTCTGCCAAAATCCACCATTCGTGAACACTACTCAGAATCCGTTGGCGAGCGAGAGCAATTGGTATACGCGATGCGTCTGTTGCAATCCACCGGCGTCCCCACCTCTCCGCGACAAGTGGGGTCGTACCTGAACCACAGGTGATATCTAACACAAGGTCGCCTGGATCTGTCGACATAAGAATGCATCGTTCGACTACTTTTTCGGCGGTCTCCACAACGTAATGAAGATCATTTGGGCTGTTTTTTTCATCCCAGACGTTGTGTAATCGGGTTCCAGGCACTTCAGTGTCATATCTTTTCCAGTTCAATCCTCCACTTGAGGTACCGAAAAGACGGTTCTTTTCAGAGAGTCGATTTAATCCCTCGTGACCGACGGTCCAATGGGAATTGCTAGTACATTGATAGTTTCGCCCTTGCCAAACGAAAGGTTCTGAGCGTCCAGTTGTTGATTGGTGTTGTGACATCAATGGCATACTTTGGAATAATCTGGAATCAGTGGGAAGGTTCTCTGGACTTAGCCTTTCTTTAGAAGTGAGAGAACGCGCACTGCCATCAGGTAATTCGATGCACGCGTGGAAGGACATAGCTTCAATAATTTCTGCCTCGGTTGTGTGATGTCGATGCAAATTACGAAACTTAACATTCGGCTTGTCCTTGGCATACCACAGTAAGTAGTCAGCGACTTCAGAAATAGTTCTTGCCGATGAAGCACCAGTTTTACGGAAGGTAATAGTCGCGACGCGGTTCTCGGCTCCAAACACCTCGTCTAGGATGATTGCCATTCGGTGTACGTTTTCTGATCCTATCTGCAAGAACAGACTTCCGTCGTCCGACAGTAATGACCGTGCAAGCGTCAGGTTTGCTCGTATTGAATCCAGGTAGTCGTGAATTCCTCGCCTGTAGGTATCTCGAAACACACGAACCATTTCTGGTTCAGGCGAGAGTCCTTTCGTGTTCGTTTGCTTCGAAGTTCGATTTGAAGCGTCGACCTGCATCGTGGAATTGAAGGAAATTCCATAGGGTGGATCGAAGTACACCATCTGGACTTTTCCGGTAAGATGTTCTTTTGCCGCGAGCGATGCCAGGATCTGCGCGGAGTCTCCATGTATCAGCCTATTGGTCCAATTTCCCTCGTGCTCATACCACTCATAGATGGCATCCTCCTCGAGATCGCCAAAAAGCGAGCTACTAAGGGCTAAGTCTGGTTCTCTTTGAAGTTGCCGTAAAAACTGCTCTGATTCGATGACTTCGTGAACGTAAAGCGGAGTTGCTTTCTTGCTGACTTGATCTGGTTGTTTTCGATCCCACGCGAGTCTCGGTGTATTCGAATTTCTTAGTTCAGGTATGTAATCAATAGGCGCAGTGTCCCTATCGTCCATGTATCTCCCGGTTTCGTGTGTCGGCCTAATGGGACTCGAACTGGTTTTGTGTTCGTAACTTTGCTGTTCGCTCACACTTATTCTCCAAGTATTTCATTTAATTGAGTTTCAAATTGATTCGGATCCGTAACGTAAACGTAAGTCCATCGTCCTTTAAGCGCTAGGTCCTTGGACGATGTAAGTACTTCGCACCATCTTTCAGCAGCCTGTTTCTTCAACTCACTGGCTGGATCCTCATGACCTTTGACTTCAATTACTAGATTGTGAGTTTCTGCACCATTCATCAAAGCAACAAAATCTGGCTCATATTCACGCCAACTCCCCATGCGGGTATCCCACCATGGGATTCTCCAGTCAAGTCGAAAATTGCGGACCCACGACTTTATTGAGTCATGCGTATCAAGGCTTCTTGCCACTCGTGATTCCCAACCGGAGTGACAAGCCGCCGCATTAAGATGTGACTTCCTAAGCGGATACACATACTCCTTCAAAGTAGTCTCGAATCTCACGTTTCGCGTTGTGGTTGTCTTTGGTCCATCATCGAATACAACCCTGAGGCCAGAGTCAGCACCAGTTTCATTTACACAGCACTTTGCAACCTCCTCTATCACAACTTGAAGAAGACTAGGATCTGACAGTAGATCAATTCGGTTGATTTTGACCCGTTCATGCTTGAGCCATGCGTCAATTGCGCGTTTCGCATCAACGAACAACAACCCTCGACGATTTAAGATAGGACTGGAAGATTCATCGCTTGAAGATTTCAATGAACCTAACCAAAGATCAACCAATTCCTTGGCTAACTGGAAAGTTATTTTGCCTACACGTTCGTTTGTAGATTCAATTGTCGTTTCTTCGCCAATCCCTGCAGGATTACGTAGCTTTTGAAGCTCCCAATTTGGCAGATCAGGTTTGAAATCCGATACCTGTTCAGGAATTAGTCGAAAGCGATTACCCTCCGGGATTGTTATTTCTAAATTCTTGATGTTCGGCCAAGTTATTTGATAGTCGGCTTTCTCATCTCGCGATTCCACTACCTTAGGTGTAGGTATTTCATCTATGTTTCTTTCTTCACCACGCCGTTTCCGCAAACCTGGATAAGGCACCCCAAATACTTCTGCATATTCAGCCACGCCTGGTGTGTCTAGACTAATCCTGCGAAGCGCTCTGCCTACAACCTGCTCAATGAGTAACACGCTGTTGAATCGTCGAAAACCGAAGACATGGGTCACGGTCCTTGCATCCCAGCCCTCACTCAGCATAGCTACTGAAATTACGCAGCGGATGCGTCCGCCCGGTTTGCTAGGTACACCAACTGTATTGATGATGTTTCGAATCACTTCCGACGCTTCTTTCTCGGAAGTCTCAGGTGCTCTTAGCTCTTTCTGACCTTCTATGATTTTCTTTGCTTGTGCGTTTAAATCTTCTCCACCATCGGCTATTCGACTATGGGCCATGATGGTTGGTAGATCTTCTATTGGTAACGGAAAACCGGTACTTTCGTCAATGTTCGAAAACTCCTCAACCGAACCAGGTTGCCACAAACCGTCGTCGCCTGGTGAACCGGATACCCAGTTGTAGAGCACAATCGCGTTGTGTACGGAATTCACTACAACGATGACGGCGGGCACCCTTCCCGCAGACTGGTAAGCGCTTAAGCGATTTTTTCGCCAATCTCCTGCGAGAGCTCGCATCAAAGCCTTTACTTCTTGAGGTGGTTCCTCCCCCCATTTTGGCTTTTGCTTCTGATCATCGATGCAGTGGCGATATAGATTTGAGATACCCGACTCAACGTCATCTAGTTCCTCGGAAATAGGGAGTCTTGGGATCTTACAGATTCCAGCCTCTATTGCATCCTCGATTCCGAAGTCACTCACAACCCATGGAAAAACCGCCGTGTTCAATCCGCGAGGCTTTTTAAGATATGCGGGTGTGGCGGAGAAATCAATGACCGCGCGTAAATCGCGTTCTGCTCGAAGCATCACCAAAGCGCTAAACCACTGTCCCTCCTGGTCTAACTCATCTCCCTTCATGTCGCCCGACGTAGCTTGCTCGCCTCGTCTTCGACAGTGATGTCCCTCGTCTTGAAATACGTATAAGGGAAGGCGGTCGGAATCCTCATCCAGCAAGCGATCTAGCATTGATTTTCGGGTTTCTATTTTTACAACCGTACCGAGGACCCTCCGTTCGACACCTGAAGGAGGCGAACCGAGGCCTGAAAAGGTCTCTTCGTTCTGACGGAACTTGTGGAAATTGAGAATGTGAATTGTTGCTTGGGTTAGAGAATTGTCCCGATGAGGTACGATGTCGGAACGTCTGACATCTCTCTTGATCGTTTGTAATCGATCTTGAACGGTTAAGTTTGGATTGATAATGACAACATGGCACCCTTCTGGATGTATCTTCTCAAGACAGCCAATCAACATGGTCATGACTCTGGTTTTACCTGCGCCTGTTGCCATTTTGACGGCAAGCCGATTTATGCCTTCGTTCCATGTGGCATTGACTTCGCGCAAGCGCCCACGAATCCTGCGTAATTGGTCATCTTGATAGTCGCGAAGTAGCCACATAATCGTTTCGACTGCTTCTCTCTGACAAAAATATGTAGGAGTGTCACTGTAAGGGTCGTTCGCTTCGTCTACCCAACGTGCTAGAAGCTTTTGCGCTCGCGTCCCCTTAAAACCATCTTCGCGCCACTCAGAAACATAGTCTCTTATCTCATTGACTGTCGCATAAGGTTCATCGTGCTGTGATACGATTTTCTCTGTATTCTTACGACCGATATCCGCAATACTCGGTTGGCTCGGTCGACGACCTTTGGTATACACTGGCAACTCAAGAGGTGAGTGCTGGTCGACTTTATAGTGGCTTGTTGGTTCTTCCCACGGCGTGTGCAGTATGGGTTGCTCTTCAGGATTTGGTGTTTCCATTTTTGCTATCTATTGATGTTTTATTAGGGTTTTCTTCCACGGCTGGGTCTGCCGCCCAAGACGTAGTTGACCCCTAACGGCATGAATTCTGGTTGGTCTCATCACAGCTAGTCTCCATCTCCAACAGTCGACCTGTGTAAGCGCTGACATAGGTGAATTTCTTGTCTGAAATATGACCATACATCTAGGTGATCTTCTCCACTATGTGTAGTCCCAGCACATTTCGCATGGGATAACACAGTATTGGTCAATACGAAAAAACTCACGTCTATCTTCAGTTCAAATTGTAATTGTTTTGTGACTTTATTGAAAATTTCCGCAAAAATATTCCCGTATCACATATATCAACAATTATATACTAAGTAAATTCCTACTACGATAAAATCGTTGTGCGAAATGCTCAATTTCTTGCATGTGAGTAAGAGGTAAAAACAACATCCAAAGTGCAGTTTAGCCTAGTCCTAGCTTGACCTGCAACGTCTAATCAGGTAGGAGTACTTTGGTCAATTCACTGACTGTAGGCGACTGGCTTACTTGTGTGGGCTTATGAACTGGTCTTGCCAGACACCTAGTTCTAACAGTAGCGCATAAAGATGGATAGATGGAAAACCCAGTGAACCCGCGGCAATATTCAATGGAACTTGCGGGATTTGCTTCCTCGATTCTTGGGTTACAACGACCGGATGTTCACCGAGCGATTTCAACTTCAATGCAGTTGCGAGTATATATGGGTCCGCATCCCGTTCATTCTTCAGTTTCGTCATTTCTGGAGTGAATCGAGCAATCGGATGATTACGAACCGTTTCTAGTTCTTCGTCGCAAGTTCCCAATCTACAACCTAAATCCTGATTTTTCTTTGCCCAAGCCAGTGGCAAATCTACTACTCCAGTTTTTGTGACTTCCTGAAGTTCCTTTAAGACCTTGATCGGGTAGAGAATTCTTCGGTCATTGCAAACCTTGGTCAACTCTTCAAAAACTTGCCTACGATATTCGGGATTTAGTAGTTGCTTTATTTCGATTAGAGCAGATGTGTCGAGAACCCAAATCCGTTCAGCAAAAGTATCCACTTCATTACAACTCTTCTGGTAGCATCACGAGATAATCCCTGATGTCCGATTCATTGACAATACCTATTTCATATGCTTGGCGAACATCTGATAGGCAACTACCGTATTTATGATGTCTAACGACTTTCCTAGTTCTAGTTTGTGATGGATCGTAACGCCCACCCGGCTGCCTCTTCTCGTATCGAGACTCCAATCGACGTAAATCTGTCCATTTTGCCAAGCCAATTTCAACTAAACGCAGTAGAGCAGCCTTTCGACTTACGTACAGCTTGTTGGACATCCATGTAGCCAATCGGAGTGGGTCACTCCTGTGTTTTTGATCTAAGACTGTCAGCAGTTCCTTGCGTGGCATGAGAAAAGAAGCCGCAAATTTCTCGCACCATCTTTCAATGGGATCTAGTGATGGTTGGTGCACCTGTTCCTCAACACACGAAGAGCTAGTTTGGGTCACTACATGGCCTAGCTCGTGAAATAAAGTGTAAATACGAACAGTAGGATGCCATGTCGTGCTAACTCCGATCAATAACGGTTTGTTTGACGCGAACGAAAAGCCTCTACTTGAATTCTCTCCTAAGGAATACAGGAACACTAGAAGACCCAAACGTTCAACTTCGTTACGCCAGAACTTAAAAGCTAGCGAGGGGGAGCCAAGTGACATTTGATCTGTTACTGAAACTTGAAAAAACTCCGTTCTGATACTCTCTGCAATTTCTTCAGGATCCTCATTTGTCGATACCACGGGTAGATCACAACGCACGCGACCTAGATCACTTCGAATTCCGTCAATGAATCGACCGATACAGTAGGAATCTCGAATCGCTACCCTCTCCTCTGGCGACATTCTTCTAGTGGATGTGCCGAATGCAAATCTCATTGACACAGTTGGCTCCATCGAAACTGGTGGCGGGTCTATGAAGAAGACTTCATCTGGTCTCTTAAGTAAATTGGCAAGCTTCTTGAATTGGGTTCGATTGGGTTTTTCGTCACCTCCCACCCAAGTTGCAATGGACCCTAGTGGAAATTTGAGCTTTTCTTCGATTTCCTTCTGCGTATAACCAGACTCTCGAACCGCCCAATCTAACGTTTTAGGCTTGACAGATACAAGAGCCATGGTTATCTATATCCGATAGGTCGAAGTTCACGAAGGTTCATTTTTTGGTTCGGCTAACCGCCTATATTAGTGTACGAGGAGGAAGCAATTCGTACCGGGAGACAAAACCCAGTTTTCCAGTAAGTTGCATTATCTGTACGAATTGTATTTTTTTAGCTTCTATCAGTCATTCTGAACGTGTCAATTTCAGTACCACAACAAATCCAAGAGCGCAAGAATTCGATAGTCACCTCCGAAAATTCACCTAAGACAAGCAACAATTCAAATAATCCTTGAATCGTGTTTGCCCCAGTATTTATCTCTCAAAATTCGCTTGTAGAGCTTGCCTGTCGGTAAACGTGGTAGCTCATCGATGAAATCGATGCTTCTTGGAACCATGTAATGGGCAAGATGCTCTCGTGCAAACGCGATCAGGTCCTGTTCAAGATCAGCACTACCCTCGATTCCTTCCGCGAGTTGAACAACTGCCTTGACTTCCTCACCGAAGTCCTCATTCGGAACACCGAAAACTGCAACATCCAGTATCTGGTCATGCATGATCAATGCATTCTCAATCTCTTGGGGATAGATGTTTACTCCGCCCGAGATGATCATGAAAGTCTTTCTGTCCGTTAGATAGAGATAGCCATCTTCGTCTAAATATCCAACATCACCGAGAGCAGACCAATTAGGATGGATAGGGTGTTGTGCTTCCTTTGTCTTTTCAGGCGCATTGTGATACTCAAACGACATCTGCTCCTGCTCGAAATAAACAATTCCAGATTGACCTATTTGTAATTCATTACCCTCTTCATCACAAATATGAATAGGACCTGCTGCGGATTTACCTACGGTGCCAGGATGTTCAAGCCATTCCTCACTGCCGATACGAGTAATACCGTTACCTTCGGTTCCGGCGTAGTACTCCTCAATGATGGGTCCCCACCATTCAATCATTCGTTTTTTCACGTCTACTGGACACGGTGCCGCCGCGTGAATCGCGACCTTGTGAGATGACAGATCGTATTGAAAACGTTCTGCGTCAGTCAATTTCAGCATCCGCACAAACATCGTAGGCACCCACTGACTATGTGTAATCGAAAACTCTTCGATGCAACGTAATGCCTCTAAAGCATCAAAGCGAGGCATCACAACATTAGTTCCACCAAGTCTGTGGACTTGATTGGTAAACGCGAATGGAGCGGCGTGATATAGAGGCGCTGGAGACAAATATACAGTGTCCAGGCCAAAGCCGTAAGCGCCCAGAATGGGTATATCGTCGTCAAAATCAGTGATCCTAATAGGGGGTAGAGGTCGCAAAATCCCCTTAGGCTTTCCAGTCGTTCCCGAACTGTACAGCATCGTACTTCCTAACCACTGATCGGTCAACGGTTTTGGACTGGCTGAGTTCAAAGTATCTTCATAGGAATCCCAACCTGCTATCGTCCCTTCGCACATCAATCTGAGAGTGCAATCTGCAAACTCCGATTCGGTAATTAGATTTTCTGCTACCTCTGATAACACACTCGTTGTAACCAAGCACTTCGACATACTGTCTTGGACGATGTAGGAGACTTCAGGTGCAGTAAGGTATCGATTGATAGTCGTGAGATACAACCCCGATCGCAAAGCAGCCCACGCAATCTCAAAATATTTCAGATTGTTATCCATAAAGATGGAAATGTGATCGCCACGACGTAGACCACTGTCATACAGGAACTGGGACAACCGGTTGGAGTTCTCATCCAATTGCTGATAAGTGACTGTTTCGCCGGTGATGCTGTGGATAGCAGCAGCTTTCTCAGGAAACTCACGAGCATATTTACCTGGATACATTTGACCTACTCTTTGCGTTAGTCGAGTTAGAGACCTACTCTAACCTCAATTTTGATCGGTATTGGAGTTAACTAGCTTTCGCGCCATTCAAAATAAGCGTTGGAGACCACAACCCGATCTCCAACTCTCGCTTCGAAATCCGTGCGTCCTGGAGACCGGTGCCATCCACGAACCATGAGCTTCTCACCTGGATATACAGGTGCTGAAAACCGCAGTTTGATTTTCTTGAATCTTGCATGGTCACCGTCGCAAATAGCTTGCAAGAGCAATTGGGAACAGAATCCCAAAGTACACAAACCATGCATAATTGGCGCTTCGAATCCGCCAAATTTAGCAGAATCTGGATCAATGTGAAGTGGGTTGTAATCACCGGACAGTCTGTACACATGTGCCTGACCCAGAGGTACTTCCCGAGCTATTTCCACATCTGCCAGTGAATCGGGAAGCGTTATCTTCTGTGAGTAAGTGATTCCTGATCCTTCAAAGGGCTCAATGTCTCCTAACCCTGCGACTCCGCGTCGGAAGGAACCGTTGACAAGCCGGATGCACTCATTGCCCTGTGCATCGCTGACGATCGACTCGTATTCACAGAACGCGGCACCTTTTCCTCTTGGATGTGCACCGACTAATCTCGATTTAACGGAAACTTCGCCTTTAGTTGGCAAAGGTGCCAGTACTTCCAAGTATCTCTCGGCATCTATGTTCAATGGACCTGGTGAGTGTGGAATGTGATCTGGGTTCACTGGTGCACCTGCGCCGCCCCAACGGATTGAAAACGTTGGAAATACTGCAAAGTCAGGGTGTCCTTCATACACATAACGTAGATCACTCAAGCCAATTCCTACTGCGTACAACAATACGTCTCTCTGATCGTATCGAATTGTCACAGGAGTTCCCCATGCGCCAGGTTCTCCGTTAGGTAAAGCAGCTTGTGCGTCGTACTTCGCCATGTGTAATCCCTTGAATATCGTAAAAAAAGGTAAAAAGTGACAGGTTTTGTCAGTCTGCTATTGTATGAGAGTAAACGCTTTCAGACCTTTGAGATTCCATGGATTTTCGATAACGGAAATGAATCCGCGCAAAATAAATGAGGTTATGAGTTTTCCGATAAATATGGTTCGTAGCGTTCTTAACCGTGTCTCCACCCATGAAATCACCGTCAGATCAACGGCTGTTTTGTCTGCAACTAACTGTTCTCACCTACCAACCAGAACCGGTACCCAATTTTGTTCGCCCTAACACTGCCCTAGTCAGTTTTTAAGGTTTACCATTATTTCGCTCATTCGAGTATTCTGATTTGCCCCATATTCCCAACCGACCAATAGCTGACAAGGAGTTGCGTAATTACCTACTTATTTGAAGATCTGCTCGTCATTGACGCAGCCTCTTTCCTTGCTGGTCCTGGTGCCGCCACCGTCATGGGAGACTATGGTGCAACCGTTATCAAAATCGAACCGCCCGAAGGCGATCGCTACAGAACGCTGAAAGGCGCGTGGCCCGTCGACTACAACTGGTTACTGACCTCGCGGAATAAACACAGCATAGCGATCGATTTAAAGAAACCTGAAGGACGTCGAATCATGCATCGACTCGCTGAACAAGCTGACGTATTTCTGACTAACTTCATAGGCGATGACCTGAAGAGATACGAGATGGAATACTCAACCATCCGTGCTCTTAACAACCAAATCATTTTCGCCCACGTTACAGGCTACGGTGAAGACGGTCCGGATGTAAGAAAACGAGCTTTCGACGCGACCGCCTGGTGGGCAAGCTCAGGTCTGATGGAATTCGTTCGCGCACAAGGCAGCGAACCTGCGGTGTCTGCGCCAGGTATGGGTGACCATGCCACATCTATGTCCTTGTTTAGCGCAATTTGTGCTGGGCTTTATCGACGTGAGAGAATTGGCCAAGGCTGCTATGTCTCAACTTCCTTGGTCGCCAACGGTGTATGGTCCAACGGCATGGGATTGCAAGGCGTGCTCTCCGGCGTGGATTTGAGTGAGAGAAGGCAACAGGGTTCGAGTTATCCGTTCGGCAGAGTGTATCGCACGAAAGACGGCGAAAGTGTCCTGTTGTCCATAGTCAATGTTTCTAAAGAATGGTCAAAGCTAATGACAGCATTGGATTTAGACGAATTTTCAGAGGATCCCAGATTTAGCTCCCTTCAAGACATCATCGTGAATCGGGTGGAAGTTGTCGCTATTTTGGACGCGAGATTTGCTGAAATGACCATAGATCAAGCGGTTACTGGACTAATTGAGAATCAAGTGACACACAGTCAAGTCAAATCTATGCCACAGGTTGTCACGGATCAACAGTTAGAAATAAACGAAGTCATCGTCCCAACCGCATCGGATGACCCAGACTATCAGCAGACCATCATGAGCCCCATCCAAATCGCCGAAGAAGATAAACTCGCGCCTAATAAGGCACCCGAAGTAGGTGCAAATTCGATCGAAGTGCTCGAAACGTACCTTGAATTAAGTCCGCAAGAAATCAAAGGGTTAATTGAATCTGAGATCATCGCCACCGAACGAAAGGTTGCTGACAGAAAATGAAGTACGGAGTGTTGCAGTTTTTCAGTTGGCCAAGTCGTCGCGGAGAGTTGTCAGATGTCTATCGAAGAGCTCTTGATCGGGTTAACATCATGGATCAGAACGGTTTCGATGCAGTCTGGTTAGCAGAACACCACTTTTCGACCTACAGCGTGTGTCCGTCCGTACATATCATGGGCATGCACATTGCCGACCGGACGACGAATATTCGAATAGGTACCGCTGTATCTTTAGCCGCTTTCTATCATCCTCTAAGACTGGCTGAGGAAGTTGCCCTACTCGACCAACTTTCAGGTGGCCGAGTAAACTGGGGTGCCGGTAGAGGTTTTGACAAGATTGAAATGGAAGTTTTCGATGTCAATCGAGAAACTAGCTATCCCAAATTTCGAGAGAACGTAGAGATTGTGCTGAAGGCGTGGCAGGACGGTCCTTTTTCATATCAGGGAAAATTCAATTCCTTTGAAAACGTAGAAGTGTTGCCTAAACCGCTACAGGACCCCATCCCTTTCTGGATGGCCGCATCTAGTGAAGACGCGGTACGATGGGCTGGAAAACACGGGCACGCCATCTTAATGGATCCTCATTCTTCCCACCAAGAGATCAAAAGAAAGTACGAGGTCTTCCAACAGGAACTACAAAACAACAATCATTCGCTAAACGGTCAAGACACTCCTATTGCACGGTTGTTAGCCATTGCAGACACAGATGAAGCCGCGGAGCAAATCGCCTACAACGGTTCTCAGTGGATGTTCGGAAGCTATTTCAATCAGAGCTCTGGCACTACGCACGAGAAAGCTAAGACTCCAGAAGAAAGACTTGATGAATACGTGAATGGGTGCGTCATATATGGATGCCCAGAACGCGTAGCTGACCAACTCATAGAACTGGAGGAAACACTCCCGCTTAACTACCTCATGGCAGCTCCTCTAAGCAATCGATCATTCATCCAATTTGTAGATGAGGTCATGCCTAGGTTGGGTTAATCTGCAGGAGTTCTTCTATTCTGGTCCAACCCCTACGGACGGTACTACCAATCCAAACCTATTCGAACATAGAAACTTCCACCATTGAAACCAGCCGGATGGGATAACGGATAATCGGCACCTAGAAACCCATACGCATTTGCAAACTGATGCTTGTCTGGGCGTGTATCAAGCACATTACGTAAGCCTGCTGTCACGTTCACGGTTGGATTAAATCGATAAGTGATCTCCACATCGATGACCGCCAACGCATCGGTTTCAATGCCGAGTGTTGGATCCGTGAACAGCAGTTCGTAGACATCGCCATAGTAGTTGATCCGGGCTTGCGTCGACCATTTGTCTTGAGAATAACGAGCAGTAACGTTGAATCGATAATCAGGCAGGGCATCCTCAATTTCTCGGGCAGTTATCTCATCCAGAGAGGAATCTATGAATCCCGAGGTAACCTCCGTAAATGTTCCGTTCACAAGGAACGAGAGATCTAGTTGACCATCTCCCAGTGTTCGAGTCGTTTCCGCGACGAAGTCCACCCCTATCGTAGAAGTATCAAAGTCATTTACATAGAAATTCACTCGAGTCACGGTTTCTACACCAGTTACTCCTGCGAACAGTAAGCGATTCCTGTCTTCTTCTGACAGATTCAGTCCAATGAGAGATATCCGGTTTGAGACAGCAACGTAAAACCAATCAAGACTGAAATTGAAATCTCCAGCTCCGAATACCGCACCCAAAGAGCCATTCACAGAATTTTCTGGTTCTAAAGCCTTCCCTCCTTTCAAAACAGAGACAGGATGGTCTGGTGGCAATACGACTTGCTCGACCAATTGACCACCACTGAAACCAGTAGACGTTCGACGGAGATTACTTTGTCCTACGGATGGAGCTCGGAAACCCGTGCTGACCGATCCACGCAACGCCATATCTGGTCTGACTTGATACCTTCCTGAGAATTTCCCATTCAACGTACCACCGAAATCACTGAAATCCTCGTACCGAGCCGCTAGATTCAGTAGCAAATCCTCCGTCCATTCCAAGTCGAACTCTGCGTAGGCACCCAGGTTATAACGAGAAAAATCACCAGCCACGTCCCGGCTGTAACCCTGGAACCCATTAGAACCTACTGAAAATCCGGCATCTGCGTACTGTCCTCTTCGCCAAGATGCTTCGTCACCTTGAACGATTTCGTAACCCTCTCGGTGATATTGGAAACCCCACGCGATGTTCATATCAGATGCCTTATCAATGTCGGTCACAGTTTGCCACTCAAAACTGATGAGTTGCTCGGACTGAATTGCCTCTCCTAGATAGAAATCAGAAGGGGAACTTGGTCCATACGATGCATTGACGGTATTATGAATCTCATAGATTGCCTGGCTACGTCCAAGAGAAATACTGAAGTCGAAGTGGTACTCATCCTCTGGAAGATGACCTCGCCAACCAAAAGTCGACCCGCGATCGTTGACAATACCACCGAATCTAGGTGTAAAACCGCCTGGAAACCACTCGTTGAAAACAAAACAATTCGGGTCGCTAATCAGATTCTGTAGATCTGCATTACTTGCTAGAGCATCTCCTACAACGACCTCTGGGCACCCTTGACCGCCAACGTCTGCCACCAATCTACGCGCGTTTGCGCCAGAACCAATCACAAAGACATTCTGCCTAGTGTTCGGATTACGGAAGAAGAAACTGCCGTCGACATCCCGTGTCGCCCAATTGCTGAACCCGTAAAGTTCTCCCATCTCCATGGGGACTGCACCGTTCAGAATGAACTTATAGTTGTCCTTGACTTCAGGAGAGCCCCATTTAACGACAGGATCGTCAACGTTGGTGAAACCATTCCTTACCAACTCAATCGCCTGTGGATCTTGAGAAGAACGAACGGTTGGTTCCTGATCTTGCATATCCAAACTTGCAGTTAGGAAACCCTGATCACCGATCGACATGCCATAGGCACCTGACATACGAAGTTGCTCACCGTCACCTTCGTACGTATAGCCGTATTGCATTTCCATTTTGCGGACGTTGGGATCATCTTCTAGTACAAAATTCAGGACTCCTGCGATCGCGTCCGAACCATAGTGTGCGGATGCACCATCTCTCAACACCTCTACTCGCTTAACTGCAATTCCAGAAAGTGGATTGATATCTACCCCTTGAGCACCTTTATTGATACCTGAAATAAATTCACCTATTACAGCCCCACGGTGTCTTCGCTTACCGTTTACCAGAACCAGCGTACTGTCAGATGGAAGACCTCTCATATTCGCGGGTCGCATTAACGTCGCTGCGTCACTGATCGGTTCTCTCCCAACGTTGTAAGAGGGTATAGCTGAAGTCAGGGCTTCAAGCATCTAGGATTGAGATCCCAATAACTCTTGATCGAGCGTATCAACTGGTACGGTCATCTCTTCTGACGACCTATTTTGAGTTCGAGACCCGACAACGATCATCGTCTCAATCATCGACTCGGATGTATTTTCCATCTCGCTTACACCAGTCTCCTGAGCAGATGCAGGAAGAACTAGAAGTGGGAACAGTAAAGCTGCAAAAATGTAATTCCTTCCCATTGTCAAGTCTCCAAAATCACTAAATCTCTTGAGTTGAAAAATAAATCAAACCAGAACAATCTAACTCACTCGTGTGGTCGTCTTGGGAAGAATCAGAACTACTCAAAACCTTGAGTCACCCAGACTTATTCAATGCTTGAGTCCGAGACTGCCTCATCTTTCTGATGTCTTCTTTCGACATATGTTCAATCGCGCGAGAAAATGCGATACTGCCGATATCTGCCGAGTGCGTCAGCAAATAATCAACTGTCTTCTGTGGATATGCCTTTCTAAGTTCTCGTAGCACCCAGCCGAGTGCTTTCTGTATGTAATAACGATCATCACCTAACGCTGGTCGGAGTAAATCAAACGCAGTAGCTTCATCCAGAAAAACTGAATTTTTGCCAGTGTATCGAATTGAACTGACCAACCCTACTCTTCGGATCCATAGCTCATCTGTCTCAATCCATGCTCGTATTTGAGGCAACAATGCCGCAATATCGGCGGCAAAGAACCTACAGTAAATCGAACTTAACTCATCAGCATGAGCCCAGTTCTCTACTCGGTGAATCCAATTGCGCATGACCGGCCACCAGTTCGCATCGACACTCTTTCGTACACGATCACGATAGTGATCAAGAGCACAGAACATCACATCGCCGTTATCAGAGTTTCTCCAGAGTTGGTCCCAAATCTCTAAGACTTTTCCATCGCTCTTACCTGTAAACGAAAATCCAGCATTTACCCTGCGTCGCCTATCTGGCACGCGCACCCCACAATACATCAGCAACGACCTGCGATCCTCAGGCATGTGTTTCGCGAGACTTGGATTACCGATTTCCTTAAGTGCGCTCAGAATTTCCACATGATATGCAGAAATATCCGTCTCGATTTGTCGACTCACACCTGAATCTCCGGTACAGAGTGACCAAGTTTGTCCAAAATCTTGTGCAAATCCTGGATCTCCTGATCCGAGAGCTGATCTAGCAACTTCCTTTCAAG
>MKWU01004716.1_pt1 | contig 15721 bp, 13 predicted proteins | sample 809101 | NCBI WGS metagenome assembly MKWU01 (sample SAMN05860141, study PRJNA318959) | sponge metagenome | host: Aplysina aerophoba | place: Slovenia: Piran, Adriatic Sea, Gulf of Piran | collected 2013-05-07 | reverse complement strand
GGAGCCACTTACAGTATCGCGCCCGCCGCGCCGGCAGCGCCGGACGGCTCGGCGGAGCGAGCCGACCCGGCTGGCACAGCAGGGGCGGCGCGGTACGGCGGTGAAGGACTCGCCGTCACGACCCGTCCGGACTCAGCTACCGCGTCTGGCAGCCGCGAGGAGGGCCGTGGCGTCTTGCTGGAGGCGCGCGACTTGACCATGCACTTCCCGGTGACGGCCGGCATCTTCCGTCACGTGGTCGGGCACGTTCGTGCCGTCGACGGGGTCAGCTTCGACATCGCACGCGGCGAGACGCTCGGGCTGGTGGGCGAGTCCGGGTGCGGCAAGAGCACCACCGGGCGACTGCTGCTGCGCCTGCTGCGCGCCACCGGCGGCAGCGTCCGGTTCGAAGGCGCCCCGGTGTTCGCGCTGCAGGGCGAAGCGTTGCGCGCGCTGCGCCGCGACATGCAGATCGTGTTCCAGGACCCGTTCAGCTCCCTCAACCCGCGCATGACGGTGCGCGACATGCTCGCCGAGCCGTTCGTCATCCACGGCCAGCGGCGCGCCGCACGCGGACGCGTACCCGAGCTGCTGCACCGGGTGGGACTGGCGCCCGAGCACGCGGCGCGCTATCCGCACCAGTTCTCCGGCGGCCAGCGGCAGCGCATCGGCATCGCCCGCGCCCTGGCACTGGCCCCCAAGCTGCTGGTGTGCGACGAACCGGTGTCGGCGCTCGACGTGTCGATCCAGGCGCAGATCCTCAACCTGCTGCAGGATCTTCAGCGTGACATGCGCCTGACCTACCTGTTCATTGCGCACGACCTGTCGGTGGTGCGCCACATCTGCGGCCGGGTCGCGGTGATGTACCTGGGCCAGATCGTTGAGCAGGCGGACGCTGGGCGCCTGTTTGCCGAGCCGGCCCACCCCTACACGCAGGCGCTGCTGTCGGCGGTCCCGCACATCGATCCGCGCCGCCGCCGCGAGCGGGTTGCGCTTGCCGGCGACGTGCCGAACGCCGCGGCGCCGCCGTCCGGCTGCCGTTTCCACACCCGCTGTCCGTTCGCCCAACCGCACTGCCGCGACCAGGAGCCGGCGCTGGACGCCGTGCACGGTGCGCCAGGGCACCGGGCCGCCTGCCACATCGTCAGCGGCGCCATCAAGCAGGCTCCGCGCAGCCTGTAACGCCGCCCGGGCAGCGGACCTGGCCTACCGGCAGTGCGGGGCCAACTCGTGGGCGCGCGCGAGGAAGCGCCGCATCAGGGCGACGTTGCCCTCAATATCGTCCCAGTGGGCGAGTTGCACCGTGGAGTGCATGTAGCGCACCGGGACGCCCACCGTGCAGGCCAGCGCCCCGGAGCGGGTGCGCTGCATCGCCGAGGCATCGGTGCCGCCCCACATGGTCACCTGGTACGGGATTTCGTGGCGCCGCGCGGTGTCCACCAGCAGGCCGTACAGCGGGCGGTCGGAGATGGTGAGCCGGTCGAACCGGTAGATGCCGACGCCGGCCCCGAGACGGGTGTACTGCAGGTCGTCGCGGGCGTACGGAACATCCGACGACACCGAGCCGTCGAGCGCCACGCCGACGTCCGGGTCGATCTCGTAGGCGGCCACGGCGGCGCCGCGCACGCCAACCTCCTCCTGCGTGGTGCCGACGGCATACAGGTCCACCGCCAGGTCGCCGAGGTTGCGCAGCATCTCCACCAGCACGTACACGCCGAGCCGGTCGTCGAAGTTGCGCGCCATAACCACGCGCTCGTTCAGGGTGGCGAACTCGGCGGCCAGGGTGACGTAGTCTCCGATCTCGACGCGGTCGCGCACCTCGTCCCCGGGCAGCCCGGTGTCGACCACCAGTTCCTCCAACGGCGTAACGCGGCGCCGCTCCTGGTCGCTTTCGATCCAGTTGGGGACCGGGGCGAACACCGCGCCGACGCGCTTCCGGCCGTGGATCACCAGCCGCTGCGATACCAGCGTGCGCGGATCGAAGCCGCCTACCGGCTGCACGCGGATGAAGCCGCGCTCGTCGATCGCCTTCACCATGAAGCCGATCTCGTCCATGTGGGCGGCCACCATCACCTTCAGCGGCGGCCCGTTGCCGGCCCTGCGCGCCGCCCGCCGCACCGCGATCAGGTTGCCGAGCCGGTCGACCCGTATCTCATCGGCATGCGGCGCCAGCTCGGCCTGCGCCACCTCGCGCACCTCGTCTTCCCATCCCGACACCCCCGGCGCATCGCACAGCGCCCGCAACAGTTGCTCGTTCATGGGCCCATCTTGACTCAATCGCGGCGAACCTCATACCAGGAGGGGCGGTTTTGCCCGAGCGAGCGGCGGCTCGTACCTTTGCAATAGAGGTAGGAAGGCATGCGATTGGACAAGCTCACCCACAAGGCGCAGGAGGCGCTGCAGGAAGCGGACGCCGCGGCGCGCACCCGCAACCACGCGCGCATCGAGCCGGAGCACCTGCTGCTGGGGCTGTGGGAGCAGCGCGACGGCGTGGTACGGCCGCTGCTGGAGCGTACCGCGAGCCAGGAGGCGGATCTCGGTGCGAGCCTGCAGGCAACGCTGAACACGAAACCGAAGCAGTACGGCGACGGCAGTCAGACGGCCGTCTCGCCGGAGGTGGCGCAGGTGCTGCAGGACGCCGAGCGGGAGGCGGCCCGGCTGGGCGACCAGTACACCAGTACCGAGCACCTGCTGCTGGCACTGTTGAGCGGCAGCGGTCCGGCGGCGACCACCCTGCGTCAGGCCGGGGTGACCCGCGACGGCGTGCTCGGCGCATTGCGCGAACTGCGCGGCAGCGCCCACGTTACCGACCAGGACCCCGAGGGCAAGTACCAGGTGCTGGAGCGCTACTGCCGCGACCTCACCGAGCTGGCGCGCCAGGAGAAGCTGGACCCCGTGATAGGCCGCGACGACGAGATCCGCCGCCTGATGCAGGTGCTGGCGCGGCGCACCAAGAACAACCCGGTGCTGATCGGCGACCCCGGCGTCGGCAAGACCGCCATCGTGGAGGGGCTGGCACGCCGCATCGTGGCCGGCGACGTGCCCGACTCGCTGCGCGACAAGCGGGTGCTGACCCTCGACCTGGGCGCCCTGGTGGCCGGCGCCAAGTTCCGCGGCGAGTTCGAGGAACGGCTCAAGGCCGTGATCAACGAGATCGTCGCCGCCGACGGCCAGATCTTCCTGTTCGTGGACGAGTTGCACACCCTGGTGGGGGCCGGCGCCGCCGAGGGGGCGATGGACGCCTCCAACCTGCTCAAGCCGGCACTCGCGCGCGGCGAGCTGCGCACCATCGGCGCCACCACCCTGGACGAGTACCGCCAGCACATCGAGAAGGACGCCGCCCTGGAGCGCCGCTTTCAGCCGGTGCTCACCGACGAGCCGTCGGTGGAGGACACCATCGCCATCCTGCGCGGCCTCAAGGAACGCTACGAGGTGCACCACGGCGTGCGCATCAAGGACGAGGCAATCATCGGCGCCGCGGTGCTCTCCGACCGCTACATCACCTCCCGATTCCTGCCCGACAAGGCAATCGACCTGATCGACGAGGCGGCCAGCCGGCTGAAAATGGAGATCGAGAGTCAGCCCACCGAGCTGGACCGCATTGAGCGCCGCATCCTGCAACTCAACATCGAAAACCAGGCGCTGGCCAAGGAGCGCGACGCCGCCTCCCGCGAGCGCCGCGACGAGTTGCAGCGCGAACTCGCCGACCTGCAGGCGCAGCGCGACGCCATGCAGCTCAAGTGGCAGAACGAGAAGCAGAGCATCGAACGGGTGCGCGATCTGAAGGCGCAGTTGGAGCAGCTGCGGCTGGACCAGACGCGCTACGAGCGCGCCGGCGACCTGGCGCAGGCGGCGGAGGTGAAGCACGGCCGCATCCCGGCGCTGGAACAGGAGCTGGACGAGCTGACCGAGCGCCCGACCGACAACGCGGACGAGTCCGGCAACGGCGACGGCACGCTGCTGCGGGAAGAGGTGTCGGAGGAGGACATCGCCGCGGTTGTGGCGCAGTGGACCGGCATCCCGGTGGCCAAGATGCTGTCCTCCGAGCGCGCCAAGCTGCTGGGGTTGGAAACCATCCTGCACCGCCGCGTGATCGGCCAGGACGCCGCGATCGGCGCGGTGGCGGACGCCATCCGGCGCAACAAGTCAGGGCTTGCCGACACCGACCGCCCGCTCGGCACGTTCATCTTTCTCGGTCCCACCGGTGTCGGCAAGACCGAACTGGCCAAGACCCTCGCCGACTACCTGTTTGACGACGAGCGTGCCCTGCAGCGCATCGACATGAGCGAGTACATGGAGCGCCACGCCGTGTCGCGGCTGATCGGCGCGCCGCCCGGCTACGTGGGATACGACCAGGGCGGCCAGCTCACCGAGGCGGTACGCCGCCGCCCCTACTCGGTAATCCTGTTCGACGAGCTCGAGAAGGCGCACCCGGACGTGTTCAACGTGCTGCTGCAGCTGCTCGACGAGGGCCGCCTCACCGACGGCCAAGGGCGCCAGGTCGACTTCCGCAACAGCATCGTGATCATGACCAGCAACCTCGGCAGCGACCTCATTCAGCAGACCGCGGACCTGGAGCAGTTGACACCGCAACTCACCGAACTCCTGAAGGCGAGCTTCCGGCCCGAGTTCCTGAACCGGGTGGACGAGACGATTGTCTTTGGCCGCCTCGACGACAACCAGATTGGCCAGATCGCCGCGCTCCAGCTCGACCACCTGGCCGCCCGGCTGCGCGAGCAGCGCATCACGCTGGAAATTACCGAGGCGGCGCGCCGCTACCTGGCCGACGCCGGCTTCGACCCGCAATACGGGGCGCGGCCGCTGCGGCGGGCGATCCAGCAGCTGCTGCAGAACCCGCTCGCCAAGCTGCTGATCGCCGGCGAACTGACCGACGGCTCCAAGGTAACCGTCGACCGAACCACCGACGCCGCCGGCGCGGACCCGCTCAGCTTCACCGTAACCGCGCCGGCCCCCGCCCTCACTTAGCAGCGCGGCTGCCGGAGCGCTTCAGGGCGGGGGCCGCGAGGCGGTAGGCCAGTAGTACGCCGCCGGCAATGATGTAGAACCAGAGCTGGAAGCTGATCTCCTTGATCTGCAGCAGGTAGTGCACGACGCCGAGGATCACCGCCGGGTACATGAGCCGGTGCAGCACCCGCCAGCGCTTGCCGAGCGCACGGATCCAGCCGTTGGTGGAGGTGAGAGCCAGCGGAATCAGCATCAGGAACGAGGCGAAGCCCACCACCACGTAGATCGACTGCGACAGGTCGGGAATGATCCATTGGAACTCGAAGTTGAAGTCGAGGTACAGGTACACCAGCAGGTGCACGCAGAGGTAGTAGAACGCGGCCAGCCCCATCGGACGCCGGTAGGTGATGAGCCAGTTCCAGCCGGTCAGCTCGCGCAGCGGCGTGATGGCGAGCGTGACCAGCAGCAGCCGGATGCCCCAGTTGCCGGTATCGAGGGTAAACGCCTCGATCGCATTGCCGCCGAACTGGTCGCCCAGGTAACGCAACAGGGCGATGGCCATCGGCACCATGGCAAGTGGCAGCACCACCAGCTTGGCGCGCTTGGCCACCTGCATCGGGTTGCGCCGTTTCGGTTTCGCGTCCGCCATACGCTCCCCCCCGCCGCGGTCCGGCCTAGTAGTATCGGTTGATCAGGTCCATCCCGTCGTACATCGACGCCACCCACTCGCCGTAGCCATTGAATTTCAGCGTTTCGCGGCGGCCGCGCTCGCCAATGCGGCGCTCGGTGGCCTGACTCCAGCGCGGATGCGAGCGCTCCGGGTTCACGTTGGAGTAGAACCCGTACTCGCGCGGCTGCGCTTTCTTCCACGTGTTCACCGGCTCGTCCTCGACGAACTCGATCTTGTTGATGCTCTTGATGCTCTTGAACCCGTATTTCCACGGCATGACGATCTTGATCGGCGGACCGTTCGGATTCGCCAGCACATCGCCGTACATGCCCACGGTGACCAGGGTGAGGTCGTTCATCGCCTCGTCCATGCGCAGCCCCTCGACGTAGGGATACTGGATGGAACGCGCCGCCCTGCGCATCTGCTCGGGATCCCACAGCGTCTCGAAGCGTACGTACTTGGCCGCGGAATCGGGCTGGTAGTCCTTGATCAGTTCGTGCAGGGGAAATCCCACCCAGGGAATTACCATCGACCACGCCTCGACGCAGCGCATGCGGTAGATGCGCTGCTCCAGCTTGTCGCGGTATCGCTTGATCACGTCGGCCACGTCGATCTTCACCGGATTGGCGAGCAATCCGCCGATGCTGATTTCCCACGGCGCGGTGACGAAGTCCTTGGCGTGGCGGGCGGGGTCGTTCTTGCCGGCGCCGAACTCCCAGAAGTTGTTGTAGGTGCTGGCCTGCTTGAGTGTGTTCTGCTCTTCGTCGGTGTCGTACTTGCTGCCCGGCAGGCCGGCGAAAGCGCCGTTCTGGGCGAATGCGTTCTGCACGAAACCGGGCGCCGCGGTAGCGAGCCCGACACCGGCCGCTACCGTGCCGGCCTTGCGCATGAACTCGCGCCGGTTTATGTAGTGCTCGCGGTCGGTGATGTCCCACCACTTGATGTCGGCTTCGTAGTCTTTCCGCTTACTGTGCGCCATCGTTTCCTCCGCTGGTCGCCTGCTGCGCTCCGTCCACCTGGCAGTTCACCCAGCCGGAGTCGCCCTCGGCGTAGGTCTCGCGCTTCCAGATTGGCAGGCGCCGCTTGATCTCGTCGATGATATAGCGGCAGGCGTCGAACGCCGCGCCGCGATGTGCGGCAGCCACGCCGACCCACACCGCCATATCGCCTATGGGCAGTATACCGGAACGATGCGTGCAGTGCGCGGCAATGATATCGAACCGGTCGAGCGCCTCGGCCACTACCCGCTCACCCTCCGCCTGCGCCAGATCCGGGTAGACCTGGTACTCCAGAAGCCGCACCGAGCGGCCGTCGGCGTGGTTGCGTACGCGGCCTTCGAAAGTCGCCAGCGCGCCGGCGGACGGATGCTCCAACCCGGCCCGCAGCCGTTCCGGGTCGATGGCATCGGCGGTCAGGGCAAAGCCGGCCGCCTGTACTGTGTCGCTCATGGCATACTCCTGTTCATCGTGCTTCGAGCCGGGCGAGCACGACGGCGCTCATCCGCCGGCCACCGGCGGAATGAACACCACCAGGTCGCCGTCGGCGAGCGCGGTCTCCCAGTCGGCGAAGCCGGCGTTGACCGCCACGCGCAGGCGTTCCGGCGGCAGCGAGAAACGGTACCGATCGCTGAGTTCGGCGTACAGCTCGCCGGCGGTGGCGCTGGCGGTCACCACGCGTTCCTCGTCGCAGCCGGCCTCGTCGCGCAGCAGGGCGAAGTAGCTCACCCGCACCTCGCGGGGCCCGGCAGGTTCAGTCACGTCCGTGATCCGGCTTCGGCGCGATCCGCCTCCGCCGCGCGGTAGTCGCTCTTGCCGCCGCTCTTCTCCAGCAGGCGCACCTCGCGGATGGCGATGTCGTGCGACACCGCCTTGCACATGTCGTAGATGGTGAGGGCAGCCACGGCGGCGCCGGTGAGAGCCTCCATCTCCACCCCGGTCTTGTGCTCGACCGCGGCGACGCAGGTCACCACCGCGTTGCCGGCCGCGTCGAGTTCCACCGTCAAGTCGCAACGGTCGAGGCCGATCGGATGGCACAGCGGGATCAGTTCGCTGGTCTTCTTCGCCGCCATGACGCCGGCGGTGATGGCGGTCTGGAACACCGGCCCCTTGGCGCCGTGCAACTCGCCGTCGCGCAGCAGCGCGCGCACCGCCGGCGGCAGGTGTACCTCGGCGCGGGCGCGGGCGCGGCGCGCGCTGCGCGGCTTGGCGCCGACGTCGACCATGGCCGGCTGCCCGGCCGGCGACACGTGGGTGAGCGGGCCGGGCGGCCCGGCGCCGGGATCGTGCACTACCCTACCCGCCGATCTGGTACATCTCGACCTTGCGCTGGCGATCGCCCGTGAAGCGGGCCACCTCGGCGCGCTCCTCCGAGTAGCGGTCCACGCGCCGCTGCCACACGCCGCCGAGCAGCGCGGTCAGTTCCGCGTCGCCGGCGCCGGCGCGCAACGGCGTGCGCAGGTCGGTGCCCTGCCAGGCGAACAGGCAGGTGTAGAAGTGGCCGTCGGTGGACAGGCGGGCGCGGCTGCAGTCGCTGCAAAACGGCTGCGAGATGGACGACACGAAGCCCACCTCGGTGGCGGTGCCGCCGATCCGGTAGCGCTGCGCCACTTCGCCGCGGTACGCCGCGGCTACCGCGTGCAACGGGAACTCTGCCTCGATCGCCGCCTTCAGTTCGGCGCTCGGCACCACGCCGGCGGGATCCCAACCGTTGCGGTTGCCGACGTCCATGTACTCGATGAAGCGGATCGCCACCGGCTCGCCGGCGAAGCGGCGCACCAGGTCGAGCACCGTGTGGTCGTTGACGCCGCGCTGCACCACCGCGTTGAGCTTGACCGGCGCCAGGCCCACCTCGCGGGCGCGGGCGATGCCGGCAAGCACGCGATCAATCGGGATGCCGAGCCCATTCATGCGTGCGAACACCTCCTCGTCGATGGAGTCGAGGCTGACGGTGACCCGCCGCAGTCCGGCGGCGCGCAGCGCGGCGGCGTGCTCGGCGAGCAGGTAGCCGTTGGTGGTCAGGGCAAGATCCTCGATGCCGGGAATCCGCGTCAGGGCGGCGATCAGTTCCGCCAGGCCAGGGCGCAACAGCGGCTCGCCGCCGGTGAGGCGCACCTTGGTCACGCCCCCGGCCACGAACAGGCGCACCAGCCGCGTTACCTCGTCGAACGTGAGGTAATCGGCGGGCGGCAGGAACTGGTAGTCGTCGCCGTAGGTCTCTTTCGGCATGCAGTAGGGGCAGCGGAAATTGCAGCGGTCGATTACCGAGATGCGCAGGTCGCGCAGCGGGCGGTTGAACGCATCGCGCATGGCGGACCCCCTTGCGGGACTCATGGGGCGCCGCTCCCGGCGCCCCATTCCAGGGGCTGCCACGGGTACAGCGGCAGTACGCTGCCGGCGGCGAAGCGGGTCTCTCCGGCGCCCAGTTCCAGGAACCCGTCAGTGCCCACCAGCGCCAGGAAGTCGCCAGAGTTTTGCGCCGGCGCCGGGCGGGCGGCCAACGCACCGCCGGCGGCGGTGAGCAGTACCGGCAGGAACAGGGTGAGCGGCGGCGGGAAGCGCACCTCCTCGGCCAGGGCGGCCTGCATCGGGGGCGCCGGCTGCGCTCCCTCGGCGGCGGCCAGGCGGGGCACCACGTAGCGGTACAGGCACATCATTACCGAAACCGGGTTGCCGGGCAGGGCGAACACGCGCCGTCCGTCGGTGGTGCCGCCGGCCCACAGCGGTTTGCCCGGCCGCTGGCGTACGCCATGCAGGTAGCGTTCCACGCCCAGCCGCTCGAACACGCCGGGCAGGAAGTCTGCACTGCCCTTGGACACCGCGCCGGTGGTTATCAGCACGTCGTGGCCGGCGAGCGCGGCGCTGACCCCGGCGGAAAGCTGGTCCGGGTCATCGTGCAGGTGGCGTGCCTCTACCTCGTATCCGAGCGCGGTAAGCGCCGTCGCCACCACGTAGATGTTGGAGCGGCGCACCTGGTGGGCGGCGATCGGCTGGCCGACGTCGACCAGTTCGTCGCCGGTCGAAATCACCGCGATCCGCGGACGCCGCCCGACCGATACCTCGGCGCGCCCCACCGAGGCGAGCACCGCGATGTCGGCGGCGGAGATGCGCCGCCCCGGGGTGAGCACGGCGGCGCCGGCGCGCGTGTCGGAACCCTGCCGGTGCCCGTTCTGGCCCGGCACGATCTGCTGCTCGGGCTCGAGGCACCTGCGGGTGCCGCACCCCGCCGGGTCCCCGTTCGGGCCGGGCGCGATCGGCTGCTCGGGCTGCAGCCACGCGCGGTCGCCTTCCAGGCGCAGGTCCTCGCTGCGGATCACCGTGTCGCTGCCGGCAGGCAGCACGGCACCGGTCATCACGCGCAGGGCTCCGTCGCGCGGGTCGCACAGCCGGCCGGGCACGTCGCCGGCGCGCACTTCGCCCTCGATGCGCAGCGGACGGCCGGCGCGCTCCAGGCCCGCCCCGGCGACGGCGATGCCGTCCATGGTTACGCGGTCGTGGGGCGGCAGGTCGCGATCGGCGCTGACCGTCTCACGCAGCACCCGCCCCACCGAGGCGGCGAGCGCGCATGGTTCGGCTGGCAGCACGGCGCTGCGGGCGGTCAGGAGGGCATCGGCTTCGGGAACGGAAAGCATGATGGCGGGCTCTGCTTCAGCGTACTGCCGCGCTCCCGCGCGGGTCAACGAACAAGCCAGCCCGGCGGGCCGGCGGCTTGTCACACTGGCGTGGATGCGCCATGTTACACTCCAGAATGCAACATCGGGACATCTCGCCTTACTGTGAAAAGGTGCGGGCCATTGAGCAAAACGTCAGCGAAGTGTTCGTGGGCAAGCAGCGTCAGGTTCGCCACATGCTCATTGGATTCATCGCCGGCCTGCACGTCCTGATCGAGGATGTCCCCGGAGTCGGCAAGACCACGCTGGCACGCTGCCTGGCGGCGAGCACCGGCACCGACTACGGGCGTATACAATTCACCCCCGACCTGCTGCCCGGCGACATCGTGGGCATGACGGTCTGGAACAACGAAACGCGGCAGTTCGATTTCAAACAGGGCGCCATCATGCACCAGTTCATCCTGGCGGACGAGATCAACCGGGCATCGCCGCGCACCCAGTCGAGTCTGCTCGAAGCGATGCAGGAGGGCTCGGTGACGGTCGACGGCACCACCTACCGGTTGCCCGACCCGTTCTTCGTGATTGCCACCCAGAATCCGGTGACCTTCATCGGGGTGTTCCACCTGCCGGAGGGCGAGCTCGACCGTTTCGGCATCTCGCTGTCAATCGGCTACCCGCACAGCGACGACGAGGTGCGCATCCTCGACCACTACGGATCCGATCCCCTGCACGAACTGCAGCCGGTGGTGCAGCCGCAGGACGTGATCGACCTGCGCAACGTGGTACGCTCGGTCACCGTGTCGGCTGATGTGCGGCGCTTCATCATCGGCGTCGCCAACCAGACACGAAGCAGCCCGCTGCTGCGCCTCGGCATCAGCCCGCGCGCATCGCAGCACATCATGATGGCGGCACAGGCCGAAGCGCTGATCACCGGGCGCGACTACGTGATGCCGGAAGACGTGATGTCGGTGGCCGGCATCGTTCTGACCCACCGCGTGGTGCTGTCCGCCGAGGCGCGCATGGAAAACCTGGCCCCGGAACAGGTCGTGGAGCGCATTCTGCAACAGGTGCCGATTCCTACCGGACTGGCATGATCGCCTACCGGGCCGCCATGGTTGCCCGCGCGGCCGGCGAGGCGGCCCTGTGGGGCCGCCGTTTCGCCGCCGCGTTCCCGTTCACGGTGAAGCTGCGCGCCTGCGGCGTGTATCTGTTTGCCGGCGTGCTCGCCTACCTGGCCGCCGCCTACTTGGGCGAGTTCTTCGCGGTGTTCGCGACCGTGTTCATCCTGCTGCCGCTGGTGTCGCTGACCATCCTGCTGATCGCCGCCGCCGGGCTGCGCTACAACCAGCACTTCAGCAACGAGCAGCCGGTCAAGGGCCAGGAACTGCAGTACCGCTGCATTATCGAGAACGGCTCCGCCCTGCCGCTGCCGCGCGTGCGCGCCCGGTTCCGCGCCATCCGTCCCGCGACCGGCGGCGGCGGCACCGAGTCCGGCGACGCCGGCGGCGACGCCGGCGCCTCGCGCACAACCGGCCGCGACGGCGGCGGCATCCTCACGTACCTCCCCGGCCACCAGTTCGTGGAACGGGAGCAGACCGTCCAGCTCCCCTACCGCGGCATCTACACGGTGGGCCTGGACCGGATCGAGATTGGCGACACCCTGCAGTTGTTCAATGTACGCCCGCGCGTGCGGGCACGCGAATTCCGGGTCTACCCGCGCATTTTGCCGATCGGCGAGTTCCAGCCCGGTACCGAACGGCGGCTCGGCACGTCGGAGGTCGGCTCGCTCGGCAACCTGCCCGACTACTCGCTGTTCAACCAGCTGCGCGAGTACCGGCCTGGCGAATCGGTACGCCACCTGGCATGGAAGAAGTTCGCCAGCACCGGCATACCGGTGATCAAGGAGTACGACTCCACCAGCGAGCCGGCGGTAAGCATCTACGTGGACTTGCGCCCGGTGCCGAGCAGCGCGGAGGACGTGCTGCTGACCGAAGACGTCACCGTGGAAGCGCTGGTGGCGCTGGTCAACCACTTCCTGAAGCGCAACCTGCCAGTGACCGTGCGCGCCGCCAGCCGCACTTCGTACGAGTTCATAGGCGACCACGCATCCGACTTCGGGCGGTTCTACGAATCCACCTTCGATCTGTTGTTCGTGAGCGACATCTCCGCCGCGCGCCTGTACGAGACCCACCTGGAGACCGGCATGAACACCGAGGTCAACTCGATGTTCTTCATTACCCATCTGCTCGATCCGGAGCTGCTGATCCTGCTCGACGAGCAGCGCTCCAGCAACTTCCAGGTGACCCTGATCCACAACCAGACCGCCGAGCCCGCCGGCCGCCACGCCGGCTATTTCAACCGCCTGCGCGAACAGGGTACGCGGGTGGTGGCGCTGCGCGGCTCGACCACGATCACCGCCGATTTGGAGGCACACGATGAAGCGAGTTGAACTGCAGCGCTACGACGCCCACCTCAAGGCGTTGCTGGCGCTGGTCTACGGCATCGGCATCCCGGTGCTGTTCTGGAGCTACACCAAGTCGTCGCTGGCCCTTCCCCTGCTGCTCACCGTGATCGTTCCCCTGGCGGTGCTGCAGGCCGGGCGCGCCCTGGCGAGAGGCCCGCTGCGCTGGGCGCTGAGCACGCTGGCCATGCTGGTGACGGCGGCATTCGGGGTGGCGCTGTTGATCGGCATCGTGATTACCCCGTTTTCCGCCTACAAGCTGTGGTTCGAAGCGATGGCCGACGGCACCGGCGTCGGCACTGTGTCCAACCTGTTCACGTTGATGTCGGCGTTCTTCTCCACCGCCCTGGCGGCAACCTTCATCAGTTTCGGGTACGCCTGGCCGCTGTTGCTTTCCGCTGCCTTCGGATCCGCCATCATCGCGGTAATTCTGCAGACCGGTTCATTCTACATGCTCGCCCTGCTGGCCGCGCTGGCGTGCGTGCTGTTCCTGCTGCTGCGCGACGGGGCGTCCCGCTACGTGGTGCGGCGGGTGGTGTACGGCGGCGGCCTGTTCGCGCTGGTGCTGCTCGTTTCGACCATCCTCGCGGGCAGTCGCGCCGCTACCGGCAGCCAGTTCATCGACGTTACCCTGCACCCGCAGCTGCGCCAGTACGTGTCCAACGCGCTGCCGCAGTTTCCCCTGCTGTACGGCATTCCCGGCTACGGCTACTCGTTCCAGGAGCGCTCGCTCGGCGGCTCGCCAGTGCTCTCGCCGCTGCCAATCTTTCGCGTCACCGCGAACGTCGACGGTCCGCTGTATCTGAAGACCGACGTGTTCGATCACTACGACGGCAAGAACTGGAAAACCACTTTCCGGAGCGAGGACACGATCCGCGATCAGGGCTCGATCCTGCTGCGCGGGCGGCCGCGGCGGCGCGATGCGGCGATCCGGGTGGAATTGCTGATCGAGTTCTACAACAAGCTGCCCTATACCCTCGATACGTCGGCGTTCCGGTTCGGGCGCGACGTGCCGCTGCTGGAGACCGGCCACTTCCACCGCGGCTTCCAACTCGTCGAGCCGCTGGTGGCCGGCGACGTGGTGTTCGTGGAACGCTCGGCGACCCAGCCGATCCGCCTCACCGAGGAGGAACGGCGCCGCTACCTGCAGCTCCCACGCGGCGTGAGCGGCGATCTGCGCGGCGTGGCGGCCGCCTTCGAGCAGCCGGATGCTACGCCGCACCAACGCCTCAACCAGATCAACGACTACCTCTCCGAGACCTGCACCTATTCGCTGAACGTGGACAACCTGCGCCGCTCGGAGAGTTTCATCGACAAGTTCCTGTTTGAGGAAAAGAAGGGCTACTGCGTCCACTTCGCCACCGCATTCACTACCATCGCGCGCTTGAACGGCTTCCCGGCGCGCTACAACGAGGGCTTTCTGATCAACTTTCCCGGCACCGCGAACGAGGCGGAGGTTACCGGTCTGTCCGCGCACAGCTGGCCGGAGGTGTGGATCGACGGCACCGGCTGGACGCGCTGGGAGGCGACCCCGGCGGTGAGCCCGAGCGCATACGCCAACTTCTTCGACGAAGAGGAACTGCTGTCGATGTACGGATTCGACATGGAGATGGACTCGTTCACGCTGCGCCAGGTACAGTCGATCCTTGGCGACCGGGAACTGGACATTTCGCTCGCGGAGGGCGAGGGTGAACTGGCGCAACCGTCGGTCTGGTCACCGGCGCGCATCGCCGCGGCAGGCGCCGGTATCCTGCTGGCCGCCCTGTTTGCGTGGCGGTTGGTGAGGCGGCTGCGGACGCCGCGCGTCGCTCGCGAATTGCGCCCGCTGATGCGCCTTTCGCAGCGCTACGTCATGCTCGGACGCACGCTTGGCGTGCCCGATCCACGCCGAACCGGCTGGGTGGCGTGGCGCGACGAGTACCGTTCGCGCAGCGCGCGGCGCGCCCCGGCCGCACGCAGGCTGGTGGAGCGCTTCACCACGCTGGTAGCGCGGGCGGTGTATGGTGGCGACGTGGCCAGCGACCGCGACCTGCGCTTCCTACGCGCCGCCTACTGGCGCCTGCTGCGCTATCGGTTGTTCGGAGCCCGGCGTGGTCAGGCGCCAGCCGAGCCGGCGGGCGAGCACAGTTGAGCGCGGCCGAGCACGGCCAAGCGCGCGAATCGAACGGAACGCACATGCACACACATACGATGACATCGCCCAACTCGGCTTCCGGCCGATCCCGTGATGACGGAGCGACGGTCCGCCTGGTTGCCCAGGCGGCATTTCCGACCCTGTTCGGCGAGTTTACCCTGATGGGGTTCGCGGACCGCACCGGCGGCGACGAGCTCACCGCGGTGGTGCGCGGGGAGGTGCGCGGCGCGGCCGACTGCCCGGTACGGGTGCACTCGGAATGCCACACCGGCGACATCTTCGGTTCGCTGCGCTGCGACTGCCGTGAGCAACTCGAGGAGTCTTTGCGCTACATCGCCGCGCGCGATTGCGGTGCGGTGATCTACCTGCGCCAGGAGGGCCGCGGCATCGGCCTGCTCAACAAGATCCGCGCCTACGAACTGCAGGACCAGGGGCTCGACAGCGTCGACGCCAACGAGCGGCTCGGGTTTCCCGCCGACGCCCGCGACTATGCCACCGCGGCGCGCATCATCGAGCTGCTCGGCATCGACTCGGTGCGCCTGCTGACCAACAACCCCGCCAAGATCGCGGGGTTGGAACAGGAGGGCGTCACCGTCACCGGGCGGGTTCCGGTAGTGGTGCCTGCCAACCGGTTCAACGAGCGCTACCTCGCCACCAAGCGCACCCGCTTCAACCACCTGCTGTAGCGGCCTGACCGCGGCGGCGTGATGAACCTCCACCAACGCACCGCCATGGAGTCGGCGTACGACGCCGCGGCGCACCGCGCCGGCTGGTTGCTGCTGGCCACCGCGCTCGCCACCGCCGTGGCGGTTGTCGGGCGGGTCGCCGCGGGCGCCGACCTGCCGACGCTGGCCGAGTCGCTGGCCGCCGTCGGGCGCCGCCGCGGCCTGTACGGGACCGGCGGCG
>MKWU01004715.1_pt1 | contig 15721 bp, 13 predicted proteins | sample 809101 | NCBI WGS metagenome assembly MKWU01 (sample SAMN05860141, study PRJNA318959) | sponge metagenome | host: Aplysina aerophoba | place: Slovenia: Piran, Adriatic Sea, Gulf of Piran | collected 2013-05-07 | reverse complement strand
CATGATCACGAATGCATTGGATCATGTGGGACTTTCGTACCCAATACTCCATGTGTTCCGTTTTTCGCTGAACCCTGGGGTTGCCGATTTTTGTAGTACCATCCGATCCTTTCAACGGGATTTCGAGGATCGGGGGCTACCATCCAAGATGAGTATTCAATCTCATTCGTAGGTGGCGCGTATCTTAAGGAGTAATCAAGTAACCGGGATGGCAACTGCTTGCGCAATAACTTGAGGTATCTGAGGACGGATATCAGAGGGGGGGCATGTCTCTGTTGATAGGAGTGGCCCATGTATCACAAACAGTATGTACTGACGGGGTGTGAAAAATGGATCGCTCCAGAGGAACGGGTGCCTGTAACAGGGCCATAGAAGATGAGTAACGGAAAAATTCATTTTCGCATTTACAACTTGGAGTGATCGGCAGAATATTGAGGGCGGAATCCTCAAATTTGTTTGCATTCCTCCTCCACCCACTGAATAATCAACTGTCTTCAGTCGTTGCCCACGATATTCAATAACATGAATTCATACTCAATGATTAGTCGGATTTTGAATGTAGGATGCATCTGTGTACTGATCTTTGCCGGTGCCTCAGCTGTCAATGCACAGCCAGGAGTCGTTGAATTCACGGAAGCGTATCGGATTGGAGATGAGGGGGCAGGTGACTCCATTTTCTTCGGAAATGTTGTTTCCATGGCTGTGGACTCTGAGGGACAGCTATATCTCACGGATACGGGAAACAAGAGCATTCAAATGTTTTCACCGGATGGTGTGCCAATTCGCGAGATTGGTCGGGAGGGTGGCGGTCCCGGAGAATTTGAGTGGACACCCAGCGTGCACATTGGGCCGGGCGATACCCTGTATGCATGGGAAACAAATAAATATCGTCTCACTACATTCTCTCCAGGGGATCAGTCGCTTGTTTCAAGTAATACAATTGGGAATCCTGTCTCCGATGCTCCCCGCCCCCTTAGATTTCTGGGTGCCACGAATCAAGGGTATCTGATGGAGTTTGCAGGATCCCACATACCTGGTTCACAAGGACAGGATGACTTGGGCCACTTCGCCAAAATCGTAACTTGGGACGGCAATGCCCCAGATGATCATCTGGCTCAACTTCCAGGTGCTGACTTTGTGATTTTTGAGATGAATTCGTTTTCTGGAGTCCGCTTTTTGCCTTATTCTGCAGGACCTAATTTTGTATTAAGTGCAGATCAGGTCCTATACCATGGTATGAGCGATGCCATTCAGTTAACCGGAACTACACTGGAAGGCGAAGATGTGCACAAAATCTCCCTCCCCCACACTCTTGTTTCCGTCTCCGCGTCCGAGCGGGAATCTCGGGTTGCCGGCATCCAGCTTGAACAACTTCGCAAGGATGTACTGGCGAATATCCCGGAGCATAAACCGGCCTACGTATGGCTGCTGTCGGATGACGCAGGACATATATGGATCTGGCTGAGCAAACCTGAAAATGAGCAGACGATCACATGGCTCGTACTGAATGACGCGGGCGAAACGGTGGCCACCGCACAAATTCCAGATGGGATGTACTTGATGACGGTACGCGGAGGCCGCGCTTATGGGAGCCAGGTTGACGAAAATTCGGGGGCACCAATTGTCATTGCATGGGAGATCACCTGGTAGGAAGTGCATCTGGAAGCGTGGTTAGCCTCCATCGATTGCGAGCTAAGTCAATGCCGTCCGACTCATCTCCGCAGCACTTGCTCTGTTTTGGAGTATGCTGAATGAGAAGCAGCAACGTTTGTTCGCTGGCCTGACTTCCCTTTTGTGGGGACATGGCGGGGATCGATGCCCGCGAAGATCCTGGGACTGGGTTCCAAAACCGTTCGGGGGGCGTCTTGAACTGTCTACTGCAAGGTGGAGGCACATCGCATTCGGAGACCGAGTGGCGGACGCACACCCACTTAAAAAGCGGAAGCCCCATATAATTCCCATAACTTTCCCTAAATGAATGGGCAGGCAATGTAAAAACAGTTCCAATAATTCTCGGCGAACCGTTGTTTTCGCTAGACCTTAGTAAACTTCAGATGGTTCGTGAGACTTGGCTGATCTTCCAGAGCTGCAAGGCACAGAGTCCCCGGATAATCGTTAATGCCCGTACTATGTGACGTGTTGTCATCAATTGAATCTGATCCGTGGCCTGTACACAAACAAACGGCAATATTCCACCAGATTGGAACGCCCCTCTAGTGACCGTGAGTGACCTGAGCGTTCAGATCCAGAGAAATACGATCATCCGAGACGTTCATTTTGAGCTGTATCCGGGTACCATCACCGGACTCATTGGACCCAATGGCTGCGGAAAAACCACATTGCTGCGAACCATTTGCGGATATTTGCCCTATCAGGGATCAATCCTGCTGAAAAACCAGCGCCTCGCTGACTGGTCGCGCCGACGATTGGCATGTGAGATAGCCTCTGTTCGACAGGCGCCTTCACTATCTTTTGATTTCACGGTTAAGGAAGTCGTCTTTCTTGGATTGTTACCTCGGAAAGCTTGGCTGGAAGGCGTCTCCGATCAAGACCATATATCATTGAAAACTGTGCTTGAACAGGTAGGGCTCTCCGATTTTTCCGAACGATCACTCCAGTCACTCAGCGGGGGAGAACGTCAGCGTGCCTATCTGGCCCAGGCAATACTGCAGAACTCCGAGCTCCTACTCCTTGATGAGCCCACAACCCACCTAGATGTTTGTCACCAGCATCAATTCCTCAATCTGATTAAGAAATTGACACACAAAGGCAAGGCTGTCCTCGCTGTCTTTCACGACCTTGGACTGGCAACACGATTTTCCGACCAGCTACTTGTTTTACACGATGGGCGCCTAGTTGCGGAAGGTAATCCCGAAAGTGTTCTGACAGAAGAATTACTGTCTGATGTATTCGGCATGCATGCTAAGATTGCCCAGTATGAGCACGGACAATGGGAAATCATCTACGAACGTCCCGTATCGAGGTAATTTCTTTCACAAAAAACCAAATAATCCCCCTCGCTATGACTGACTCAGCCATCCGTGGACAATGACCCCGTACTCGACTAAAACGAGACACCCGTTGTCCGCGCAGACCAATGTTTGCAGAAACTCCGTCATGCATGGATACTGAGCCATCTCAAACTCTTAAATGAAAATCTACACACGTACAGGTGACGATGGTACTACCGGTTTATTCGGTGGCAACCGTGTACCCAAGGATCATCCACGTATACAGGCTATGGGTGCGGTGGACGAAACCAACGCTGCTCTTGGAGCCGCACGCGCTGTGTTGCCCGCCCAGGCAGAACCAATGCGTACACTTCTTTTGCGTCTACAACACGAGCTCTTCGTCCTCGGTGCCGACCTTGCAACTCCTACCCAATCACGAGCAAGCGTCCCGCGAATCCAAGAAAAGCACATCAAATCTCTGGAAGAAGACATTGATAATTGGGAGGCAGAACTAGAGACGCTCAAGTATTTTATCCTACCGGGAGGCACCCAGGCGGCCGCTATGTTACATTTAGCTCGCGGAATATGCCGCCGTGCAGAGCGTTCGCTCGCAGAGGCACTTGATACTATTTCGCAGAATTCTTACGTTTTTTGTTACCTGAATCGATTATCCGATCTGCTCTTCATACTTGCCCGGCGAGCAAATCATGATGCAGGGCTGTCAGACGTGAGGTGGATCCAGTAAATCCATCACCGCCAGACAAGCCAACACTTCCAGCAAACAACAACGATGCGCAAGTTCACTATACGGCTCGCTCTCTGCCTCCTCGTGTTGGTGACAATCCAGCTGCCTCACACCGCTCGCATTAAGCATGAGTCATCTGCAGTGCCTCTCATTGAGCGTGATTCATTTGGTGTTCCCATGGCTGGCCTCGAGAAGCATTCTTCCTCTGTTCAGAGAAACGAGTCCCTCGAATCGATCATGAATGACTGGAAGGTGCCCAGAGAAAAACAGCAGATAGCCTTTCAGCAGGCAGCATCATTCATCGACTTTCGGAAGATAGGCAGAGGCGATTCATTGTACACCTACACCGACTCAAGCGGTATTGCTGAGTTTGTGGTCTATAAACCCAGCATTAAAGAATTCCTCGTCTTTGATTTCGGGGATTCCGTGCGGGTCCATGAAGATTCCTTGACCTCAACTAAGGTCATACGCAGTGCATCTGGCACCATTGAAAAGGGCAGTTCTCTTTTTCAAACAATCCAAGATGCTGGTCTGAGTCAAAGTTTGGCCTACGAGCTAAGTGAGGTCTTCGCTTGGCAAGTCAGCTTTTTTCACCTACTCCCTGGTGACCAGTTTTCAATTCTGTTTGAGGATGAAACAATGTATGGGAAATCTATTGAAACAGAGATCAAAGCTGCCCGCTTCCACCATGCAGACCAAGATTATTTTGCATTCTATTTTCCTGAGGGCGATATAAGCGGATTCTATGACGAAGAAGGACGGCCATCAGAACGGCCGTTCCTACGTGCTCCTGTGGAGTTCAGTCGAATATCATCTCGGTACAGTCCTAGACGGTTCCACCCCATACAGAGACGCTACAAACCGCATCTCGGTACGGATTTCGCTGCCCCAACAGGAACCCCCATAGTTGCTACCGCGAATGGCACAGTGATCAATGCAGCGTACACACATGGCAACGGCAACTACGTGAAGATTCGTCACAATGATGTTTACACAACGGGGTATCTCCACATGAGCCGAATAAAAAGCGGGATTCGACGCGGAGTACATGTTCAACAGGGCGATGTGATTGGATACGTTGGCAGCACAGGCCTAGCCACGGGACCCCATGTCTGCTACCGCTTCTGGAAGAATGACCGGCAGGTTGACGCAATGAGAATTGAGATGCCAAAATCAGAACCCCTACCCGACACCATCCTGCCAAAATTCTTCGCGGTCAGAGATGAACTGTGGAGACAACTGCCAAACGCCCCCGGAGATCAACTAACCTCGGGGTCGATTACGGGGCTTGGTGACTGAGAGCATCACGGACTCTTCAGCACCTCCAAGTTGAAAAGTCAACGTATACTCCCCTGGCGTCAGGTAGTAGACTCCATTGTCCCCGGGTTCAAGTGGCTCTTCGTCCTCACCCATCAACGCACCCGCAGAAGCTTCATCTACCGAGAGATCATAGGAGAGGAAGTTCAGGCCCCGCTCGGCCTCATCTGTAATGGTGCGAAGAACTGCATCCTCGTCCCCTGCAACCTGCACAGTAACCTGCCCCGCAGATCCGGACCAGTAAGTAATGATGACCTCTGGCTCATAGTAATCTGCCCACCAAACGAAATGACTGCCCCAATTAGGGCTGTGCGTCTGTGCTGTTGGCTCATACACCGTCAAAGCGCTCTCAATAATTTCAGGAGTTAAACCCTGTAACGGTGCAATATCTGCACGATAAATTGATCGACCATGCGTACCTGCCAGCAAATGCTGTCTGCGCGCCTGAATCTTTAGATCGTGGACCGGTGCATGCGGTAGCCCATTCTGCATGGACATAAAGGACGCCCCACCATCTATGGATACATACAGACCATTATCGGTGCCCAAATAGAGCAGGGCAGGATTTTCTGGATCTTCGAGAATAACATTCACCGGCTCCATAGGTAACCCTGCGTGCAACGCCTCCCATGTCTGTCCAAAATCATCTGAGCGATAGACGTACGGCGCAAAGTGATCCCACCGGTATCCGTTAAGCGTCACATACACCCTGCCCAACTCATGATTGGAGGCTTCTACACGGCTTACCCACAGCTCTCCCCAATCTTCTCCCGTGATGTTTTCCCACGTATAACCACCATCTCTCGATACATGCACTAGGCCGTCATCTGAACCGACATACAGTAATCCAAACTGCAGCAGCGACTCATCAATGGTGGTCAATGTACCATACGGCACATCCCCTCGCCGCCCTCCACGTGTTAAATCACCCGACAGGGTTTCCCAGTCATCCCCCCTGTTAAAAGAGCGATGAAGCTTGTTGGAACCATAGTAAAGAATATCCTGGTTATGTCTGGACAAATGAATGGGGGTCTGCCAATTAAAACGCAGAGGACGCTCACCCAGTGTATGGCGCGGCCGAATTGATCTGCGGGTTCCTGTGGTAGTTTCTATGCGCTGATAAGCGCCAAACTGCGAACCGGTATAGATGATATCATTCGTGCGCGTATCTATCTCTACCTGCATACCGTCACCGCCCACATACCGATCATATGGATACTCACCACTCGCATGCCAATTGGTCGATTCGGTGTAGGTATGTGGTCCGCCCCATACACCGTTATCCTGAAGTCCCCCATAAACATGATAGGGCGTTTGATCATCCACACCAATGGCATAGAACTGCCCGACGGACGGAGTATTACCTTTGAACCAGGATTTTCCATCATCATAGGTGATGTTCAGCCCCCCATCGTTACCATCGATCAGATGACCTGGGCGAGATGGATTTACCCAGAGAGCCTGGTGATCTGCATGCACGCTTGGTCCGCCAATCGACTCCCAGGAAGCTCCGCCGTCGCTGGATGCCAGAAAAGGAACGCCCAATATGTAAATCCGCTCAACATCATGTGGAGCAACGCGGATTTCTCCGAAGTAGTACCCATACGAATTGTATACCCGATCCAGGTAATTCTCATGCGTTCGCGTCCATGATGCACCCCCATCATCTGACCGGTAGACCTCCGCTCCAATGACGGGCGTATCAAACAGCTCCCTGTTTGCATCCTCAACATACCAGACCAGATGCACCGGCTCGAGCGTACCCTCTTCCACCATGCCACGGATTACTTCCGCACTGTATTGTTGTCCAAAGTTGTTATCCTCTAGGTACTCCCTTATGGTTTCATTATCCAGCGCCAGGAATTCATCCACGCTCATGGAGCGAAGCGCCTCGCGTGTGAGCACCGGATCTTCTTCTTCATCTTCAGCCGGTCGCCGGGCCTGATTATCAACAAGGGCATACAGTATCTCCGGGTTACTCGGAAAAATATCCAGACCAATACGCCCTACTGTATCCCCACTGGGCAATCCGTCAGCCGATAGCCGTTCCCAGGCATCACCTCCGTCGGTTGATTTCCAGATACCCGATTCGCTTCCGCCCTCAACAAAGTTCCACGCCCGCCGCTCCCGATGCCAGCCTGCTGCATACAGGATATCCGGATTCGTTGGATCAATAATCAAGTCAATCACACCGGCTTTGTCCGAGATATAGAGTGTTTGGGTCCAGGTTTCCCCACCATCACTGCTCTTGTATACACCTCTGTGCGGGCTCGGTGAATAGAGCGCACCCACTGCAGCAACCCAAAGCGTTTGGGGATCCGTCGGATGTAAGACAATCCGCCCGATCCTGTGTGTATCGCTCAGGCCCATGTGCTCCCATGATTCACCACGATCCCGTGATCTGTAAACCCCGGTGCCGGCATAGGACGAGCGGCTTGAATTATTTTCTCCGGTGCCTACCCAAATGATTTCATCACGCGCCCAATCAACTGCAATGTCCCCCAACGTCATCGACGCTTCCCCATCGAAAAGAGGCTCAAAAGAAATCCCATTCGTCTCGCTGCGCCATAATCCTCCAGACGCATAAGCTACGTACATTTGCACGGGATCAAGCGGATTGGCATCAATATCCACGATGCGTCCGCTCATTACTGTCGGCCCAATGTTATCGAACACCACATCGGAGACCAGTGACTGTTGTGCTTCCTGGAGTCGAAGATCGAAACTACTTAGTCGTTCAGCAGCGGGGGTTGGAACCATTGCCGATGACATCTCCGACACCTGAGCGAGTGATACCGATGTCAGGAAGGTCAGAAAAAAAAGCGCAGAAAAGAAGAATCGCATGGGGCATGCCAAATGAGTGGATGCCCTTAAGTTACAATCAACGACTCGAATGATCCCCCTCTCCCCGGTTAATCGTCTGCTTCTGCCAGACGTTCAAGGCGTCGGAATGAAATCTCGTCACGGGCTTCTTCGCAAACCGACATGGAGACACTGTCGCCCGAGATTGCAATAAGGAATCGATCTGCCACCCATGAATGAAGCTCACAGGATTCATGCCCCCGCTCCTGATGATATTTTTCATAGCTTGGATACTCCCCTTTACGGCTACGGAAAATATTCGTACGCTCAAAGCCTCTGTCACTTTCTTTATCAATCTCCTCACCAATCCAGTCAGACATGGCATAGGCTGCGATCTCGCTCAGGGATGCCGGATCAGCAATCACAATCGTTATCTCTTGCTCTTCATCCTCATATTGTCCACTTACACTTGAGAATCCGGCTCCGATGTCGACCGTCTGCCCCTCCGTTACGTTCAGGGAAAGTCCATTGAGTCTATTGGGTAGCAATTCCTCCAGCTCCCTCCAGTTGATCGGGGAATGCCTTAACCCTTCTCCCGATTCTCCGCCCAGCAGATCTTCCAACCCCTGTGCGATTGACTCAATTTCTTCTCCGGCCACAAAATCTTCATCACCATTTTCATCTCCAGAGTACGTAGCCTCATCATCCGCACTTACTGCGTCCGTCACATCTTCGGATATAGCGTCTTCCTCCTCGAGTTGGATCTGACAACCTGCAGGCAGAAAAAAGAAAACGATTGCAGCAAGCACACCGGTCCGCATCGGATTGATTGAATACTTCTTCATGGTGCCTTCGGTTGATGGAAAACCACTTACCCTTCTACTTCTTTACGACGCCTTTTCCCATAGGATTCACTGACACCTATTGTAGCTTCGCTTGAACCGCACTCCAGACCTCCCGAGCTATGTCATCTTTACTCCGTAGCACACCGTTTTCATTCTGGCAATTAATCTCTTCACAGGGGGCCATATCAAAAGACTGGATTAGCTGGTAATACATTTCATGAACCGCATGAAGATATTCTGTGTTTTCCTCATGGATGTCATACCTCCCGGGAGGTATGTTAATTTTTTCCGCTACATCCATCATGATTTTATCTTCTCTTGTATATGCACGAGCTCCCCTTTCTGAAATCAGGTGTTCGGAGAATGCAACCGGCATGTCCAGGAATAACGTTAGGTCGGGTCTTGGTAGCCCGTATATATCATATTCGAGACTCAGTAACCGATCAACGAACTTCATAGGATCATCACCTCCTTCACGACAACGTGCACTCTGATAGGCCAAATTGGACGCAACATACCGGTCCATGATAACCAGATCATGCATTTCCAGTGAATCCATGATCTGTTTTTTACATTCAAAACGATCCAGTGCAAACAGCATCCCTGCAAAGAGAGGATGAACTTCGTTAAGCTCCCCAAAATCCCCCCTCAGGTATTCTGCAATCCACTTTGAGCCTTGCGTGACTTGGTACTGCGGAAAAGACAGCAATTTAGCGGTATATCCCTCCTTGAGAGCACGATCCAGGAGTTTTTGCGCCTGCGTTCCTTTCCCTGCTCCATCAATCCCTTCAATTGCCACTAACATCCTCATTGTCGAAATTTAAGGTGAAACAAGATTGCCACTCGTACCATGGTAATCTAAAACAGCACGCTCGGGGCACCCAATAATCAAACTCAGATGCGCTAAGCCAGTACGCACTAGAGAATTCTCGTGCCAATATACTTACTCGCCGCATGACTCACTGATATCACAAATGGTTCTCCCCTATCTGGATCACGCAGCTGACTGAATCCCATGCTTATTATAGTTACCCACCTAGGTACGGGGAATGCTCCGCAATGATTATATGTTCATACGGTGACAAAAAATCATAGATTGCGAGTTACCGGAATTCCGGAAACGTTCGTGCATCACAATGATTACCCGTTAAATCATGAGTAATCGTTCGATTTTTCTTCTTTGCGGCCTTGCACTGCTGGCCCACACACTTATGGCACAGGATTCGTCGGTGGTTTCTCTGCCAACCATGACGATCCAAGCCACACGGCAACTGGAAACCGAAACTACAGCTGCCCGCAGCCTTTACGTTCGGCAACACTCGATCGTCGCTTCTGAACCCGGTTTATCGCTGCAGCGTGTGCTTCGGGGGTTCCCCGGAATTCAGATCAGTGAGCGAGGCCACTTCGGCCTTGGTGAGCGCATCCTTGTCCGAGGAATGGGCTATCGTGCAGCATTTGGGGTCCGTGGCTTGCAAGCTTTCCTAGACGGTATCCCACTGACTATGCCAGATGGTCAAAGTATGCTTGATGTCGTTGATCCGGCATTCATTGGACGCTCGGAATTACTCCGGGGTCCCAGCTCGCTTTTCTGGGGAAACGCCAGTGGAGGAGTTCTGCATCTTGCCAGCCTCGAGGATTCTACACTCCTGCGAATCAGGTACATGGGAGGCGGTTATGGCCTGAGTCATGCACTGGTAAGCACTGGTTTTCGGCGTGGAAACCATAAAGTACAGGCTTACGCTTCACGCGTGAGTAAACGAGGGCATCGGGCACACAGCAAGGGAAGTTTTCTGCGTGCAGGTGTAAGTGCACGAACCGTACCAAGCTCCAATACCGCACTCCTGTTCGCTCTGAATACAGCTATCCAGGATGTCCTGTCCCCCGGTTCACTCACACTCGAACAATTATCCCTTGACCCCAACCAGGCAGATTCCAGGTATGTCAACCTGTCGGCTGGAAAAGCCAGCGTTCACTTGCAAGGTGGACTGACCCTTCACGCGAACACCCGTTTAGGCTATCTAACCGCCACGGCTTACGGGATTCGTAGATCCCTTGATAACCCCTTGACTTTCGCCTGGATTGAGTTGGATCGTTTAGCCGGCGGCATATATGCGCAACTTCAGATAGATCTGGGAGCAATTGACTTAGCGATGGGAAGTGACCTGCGCCAATTGAGGGATGATCGTTTCCGGTTCAACAACGATGCAGGTAGCAAAGGAACGAGCGTGCTCCTGGATCAACAAGAACGTGTGGGCAGCATCGCTGTATTCACAGGCCTGAACGCTCAGCTCTCATCACGTTTTGGGCTGTCTGCCGGAATACGACTTGATCGGTTAAAATTCGAGATGACCGACAACCTTTTCACCAATGGTGATCAGAGTGGCGTGCGAGACTTTGTTGCACTGAGCCCCTCACTGGGAGCTTTCTACCGTACCAGCACGCTGACCTGGTACACGAATATCGGCACTGCTTTCGAGACTCCAACCACAACCGAACTGATCAACAGTCCATCCGATGACGGAGGGTTTAACTCGGATCTTGGCCCACAGCAAACTCGCGGTATCGAAGCCGGAGTACGTGGTCAACTTGACCACATACGCCTCGGGTTGGACGTTGCCGTTTTCTCCCTACATATCCGGGACAGACTTCTCCCGCAGCAGGGAGAGGATGGACGCACATGGTATAGTAACGGCGGGAAAAATCGTCACAATGGTGTAGAGCTCGCAATGGATTGGCCCACCGGTTCGTTAGTTGGTACAAGAGTTGTCTATAATTATGGTTCCTTTCTCTTTCTGAATGAGCCTGGTGATGGTCTCCGTATCCCGGGAGCACCTACACACCAACTACACTTAACTCTTCACGGCTCAACACTCAATGGATGGGGAGCCCAGATTGTTCTTGAATCCGCATCCGGGATGTGGGCTAATAATACAAACTCTGTACAGTCAGAGGGATTTGCTGTTCTGGATATTTACCTGACACGGTCGAACTGGCATTTTGGCAGCATCACCTTGCAACCTTTTGCACGTTTTCAAAATATTCTTGACAGCCAATATGTGCGTTCATTAGTAGTTAACGCCTTTGGAGGTCGATACTTCGAACCAGCTGAAGGACGTTCAATACAGGCCGGTATTGGAATCAGCCTGCATTAGTGCATTCACCGCTCAAATGAGTAACCGTAACTCTACTATAACTCTGACGACAGATTTTGGGAACAGTGAGGGGTACGTCGGTGCCATGAAGGGCACAATGCTCAGCATTAATCCTGATTTACTACTTATTGACATCACCCACGAAGTAAACGCATTTGACGTTGCAGCCGCTGCATTCGTACTACGTCAGATCACCAAATACTTCAGTGCAGGAACCGTACATCTGGTCGTAGTTGATCCAGGTGTTGGGTCTGCTCGTCGGGCAGTAGCCCTAAGACATAGTGATCAATATTTTGTGGGACCGGATAATGGCTTGTTCACCCTCCTGCTTGAGACTGAGACACCCGACCAGATGGTCGAACTGAAAGCACCTGATGATAGTACGCTGTCGGCCACATTCCACGGGAGGGATCTGTTTTCCCCTGCAGCTGCTCGGCTGGCAAGCGGAACACCTCTTGAAGAATTGGGCACTCCTTTTGCAAAATTAAAGCATTTGCAGTGGGCGCTTCCGATTGATGATGAGGAAGGTATTCGTGGCTGGGTGGTGTACATTGATCATTTTGGGAACTGTATTACGAATATTTCCCGTTCACTCTTCGAAAAGCGTCGAACCGGACGCAAAATCAAAGGATATGCGGGGAGCGGAATCATTCGTGGGATTCACAACACGTACAGCGATGTACCTGTAAATGAGCCTTTAATGCTGTTTGGAAGCAGCGACCTGCTCGAGATCGCCGTTAACCAAGGCAGCGCAGCGGAGCTCCTGTATGTTCAAAGAGGAGCGCCGGTCAACATAGTATTTGGGAACCCCCTTGATAGCTCGTCTACGGACGGATCAATATAATCAGGCTGCGCTGAGAAGGCGGCGTCTAGGCTACCTCTTGGGCCGGGATTTGCTGCCCAATGTGATTGCTTGAATCAATCTCTTCGGGGCTCCGCCTGACGGTCGCTTCACTTCCATAACCGTACTGTGAACCGGTGCGGTTCCGCAACAAGTTCAGGCTCAGTCCCGTTGTGGGCCTGCATTCCAGGAATCATCTTCTTCGAGATACCCATGCCGTAAGCCTCGACGTAACCGTAGTCACGCATGATATTGACTAGGGTCTGGTTGCGTGCATAGCGCACTCCTGTCTTCATTTCCTCGACCGTCACGGTGTTGGGAAGGCGCCCTGGGCTCACGATCTCCATGCGGTCGGAATAGATCGCCAGCATGATGTCAGTCCCGGCGATGCTGTAATCGCGGTGCACGAGCGCGTTGATTACTGCCTCACGGACCACCTCTTCCGGGTATTCCCAACGGTTGACCCGCCTTCCATCTTCCAAGCGTGCATCGGGCTGCGTATTGCCTCGCATGAAATCCAAAGCCTGCTCCACCAGTCCGCGCTGTCGGATTTCCGCAGATGGAGTCCCCAAAGGCGCCATAGGTCCCCGCAGGTCGGAGTCGACGCGGGTTGCATAGTCCGGCTCCGTACCACGATGGCACACGGCTCGGATTCCAGACTGGGGTAAGTACTGGTCGGGCGCTTGTCCGAATAACAGGATCCCATCAATCGTGGCCGTATACTGTCCTGCCGCTACGGTCATGAGTTTCGTATTCTTCAGGAGTCTCTCCCAGCCCGTCAAGTCACTGTCTTCTGGGAGCGTTCCGCCTCTCACGCGCTTAAAATAGTCGCGTATACGGCGACCATCGAATGCGTCCATCCCGGCTCCCGGGACCGGCTTCAGACCGTAATGTAGGCGTCCCGAAGCCTGAAACATGCGCTCAAGCTCCTCACGACTCGCCTTTCGGGATATGTCGCCGACGCGGATGTAGTACGTCTTGCGACCATGATGGACGCGCGCGTAGGGTTTGTCGGGTCCCGCGGCGACATGAATCGCCAGTACGTCGCGGCCGGGCGCTGCGTCTTTCGCCCAAGAGAGAAGCGGCGTGATTGGCGGTTCAATCTTGTCCCGACAAAGATTACCCACCCAATCCTGAATCCGGTCGCGGGTGACTCCAGAAATACTGCCGTCATTCTCAACTCCCATGAGCACTGTACCACCTTCCAAGTTGAGGAACGCCACAAGTTCCTTTGCGAGCTTGTAGTTCTCAATGTTATCTCGCTTGAACTCGATGGTGGAGTCTTCATCCCCACTGATCAGTCGGAGCAACTTGGCCTTGGTCATGGAGCCTCTCTAGTATCCGTATTTTCGGCGCCTCTTCTCAAAGGCATCTCTGCCGCCTTCGAGAAGTTCCTCGACCAGCGCTCTGACCGGGGGATCGTCAATAGATCCTATGTGCCGAGGGGCGATCTGCGCCCGTACTCCAGCTCCGGCGACAGTAAGCTCAACGATCAACTCGGCATCGCCTAGCACCGGGATATTGGCGTTATGAGTTGGAAAAACGAACTGTCGCCGCTGCTTACTTCTCTCATTCGGGGCACGATACCTTCCATTATAAACCTATTGGGGCTTCCGCTTTTTAAGTGGGTTGGGTGTCAGAATTAGGATGAACAAGTATGTGCCGGAATAGATTCGGGATTGATTTCGTTGTTATCTTAGCTGCGTTTTTGTGACGAAATCAATCAACAATCATTTGCCGACGATGGGACTACGTATAGTCGAAATACGACCAAGAGTTACCAAAAGCCCCTGTAGAAACACGCTAAACCAACCAAGAGTTATATTTTCGGGCAAGCACGAACGAAGGTTGTGCAATGAGAGCTGGGCGTACAATAGAGGAAACGTTTAATCAAGCGCTTGGCCGAGCGTTACGGAATGCAAGTGCTCGTTGGTCAGCACAGCCGGAATGCATCAAAGTTGAAGAGACGCAGCTTCTGCATGCGGATAAAGGTGCGGGGTTGCGTCCCGACATTCTGATTGATGATGGTGTTTTTCCCCCGGTCGTGATTGAGTGTTCGTTTGGGGCGTTGGATGCGGACCGGGACGCCGTTGCAAGATTGGGGCTCGAGACCCGAAGTAGGCGTGCTAGAATCGGCACGGCCATTGCGCTCCATATCCCGCAGCGTTTCCGCAAGGAGCACGGATTCAACATCACGGATATTCTTTTGGAGGGTGTTCCGCTTACCTATGCACTTCATCAGTTGTTGGAGAGTAAGGGGCAGACCACGATTGCAGGGGCGTACCAGCGCAGGTGGCCACAAAGCGGGTTCATCGAGGGGAGTGTTTTTGATCTTGCAGCCCTTTTGTCTGCGGCTGGCCTGCCGCGTGAGGAGGTGCAAGCTGTGGGAGACCGCGTCGCTCTGTTGGTGGAAACGGCGGCCAATGGACTGGAAGCGGCATTACCGCTTGAAGGGCAGCAGAAGATTGCTGGTCATTTGCACCAGCGTTCGCCGCTCAAGGGTTTGCGAACCACGGTAGTGTTGTGGTTGAATGCGCTGTTAACGCAGCAGCGACTTGCCGCACAGGGCGTCGCAGGTGCTCCGTTCATAGATTTCACCCGCCGTTCGACGCCGAACGTGCTTGCGCAGATAGAGATATGGCGCACGATTAACCGACACAACTGGAATTCTGTTTTTGAGCCGGCGATTGAGATATTTGAGCTGGCGAGCAAATTTGATCCTGGGGGAACCTCTCGGATGCTCAGGAAGCTGATTGAGGCGGTTCTGGAGATTGAGACGGCACAATTGGGACTTCACATCAATATTGGTGCTGAGCTGTTCCCGAAGCTGAGTGAAGATCGAAAGGCGGCAGCAGCTTTTTACACGCAGCCGGCCACGGCCGAACTTCTGGCGAGCTTGACGATTGAGCCGTCAATGCTCACGGCAAAGGAGTGGGCGGACCCAGACCTTTTCAGGAAGCGGTGTCTGAGTGATTTGGCTTGCGGGACCGGCACACTTCTGCGGGCGGGTTACCACCGGGTGGCCACGCTTCACGAGCATGCAGGAGGCAACATGGAGAGTCTTCGGG
>MKWU01004714.1_pt1 | contig 15722 bp, 18 predicted proteins | sample 809101 | NCBI WGS metagenome assembly MKWU01 (sample SAMN05860141, study PRJNA318959) | sponge metagenome | host: Aplysina aerophoba | place: Slovenia: Piran, Adriatic Sea, Gulf of Piran | collected 2013-05-07 | reverse complement strand
CCCGCCGCCACGCCCGCCATCGCCCGGCTCGCGGAGGAGGCGCCCGGCCACTCCTGGTTCGGCGACGGCGGCCCGCCGGTGGTGCTGGGCGTCGGCCGGCTCGAGCCGCAGAAGGACTTCGCGACCTTGGTCGATGCCTTTCAGCGCGTGCTGGTCGAGCGGCCCTGCCGGCTCCTGATTCTGGGCGAGGGGCCGCTGCGCGGCGAACTGGAAGAGCGAGTTCGCGCGCTCGGCCTTGAGGATTGTACGTCCCTGCCCGGCTGGGCGGAGAACCCCTATGCCCACATGGCCCGTGCGGCGCTGTTCGTGCTCTCCTCGCGGTTTGAAGGCTTCGGCAATGTGCTGGTCGAGGCGCTGGCCTGCGGCTGCCCGGCGGTCTCGACCGACTGCCCGGCCGGCCCCGCCGAAATCCTGGAGGACCCGGAACTCCTCGCCCCGGTCGGCCACCCGGAGGCGCTGGCCGCAGTCATGTTGCGCGCGCTCGCCCTGCCGGCGGACAGGGTGGCGCTCCGCGCGAAGGCGGCTCGCTTCTCCGTCGAGCGGGCGGTGGACGGCTACGGACGGCTGATCGCAGGGGTTGTCGCTGGCCAGAATGTCCGATCGCTCGGAGGAACGGGGTGACGATTCCGGCTTATTTGATCAATCTCGACCGGGATACGGAACGCTTGGCCGGAATGGAAAAGCGTCTCGGAGCTTTGAGATTGGCTTTCCGACGCTTCCGGGCGTACCGGGGCCGCAACATTCCAGAACGGTGGCGGCATGAATTCGGCGACACACACAACGGGGTCATGGCTCAGGGACGGCGAAGTCGGCTGCTACGCCAGTGATCTGGGCGTTGTTTCTGGCGACCGAAGAACGATTGGCTCTGGTGTTGGAAGACGATATGGAATTCAGGCCGGATTTCGCCGAAATACTGGACAATGTCGATGTCCTCCCCGACGGGCTGGACACTTTACGCCTCTCCAATCCGGAGACGGGCATCAGAATACCGGCAGGGACGGTCGCAAACGGCATGGAGATCGTCAAATACAGCGATATACCCGTGACATCCGGGGCCTACATTGAGTCCAGGCGAGGAGCGAGGAAGATTGTCGACAACGGTGAGACGAGATTTCTTCCGTACGACCGTACGATATGCGAAGACGCATATCTGCACGGTCTTGCGAGTTTCGGGATACTTCCGGCCCCGGTTCGACAGTGTGAAATGCAATCTTCGATGGAGGCGGCAGGCCAGCGCCCGAAGACGAGGCGCACGAAACGCCTCCGCCGATCCGTCGCCAGGCCCGGCTCCATTCGTTCCCCCTTTCGGCGGGCGCGAAGGTTAACCTGGAGAATTCGGGGACTGTCCTTGGCAGTATGGCTGCGCTGCAAGTTGAGAAAACGCGAAATCGGCCGTCGCCGCCACAGCGGACGCCCGGTTCCCGAATCGGTGAAGCGCGTGGAATACAGAGGCGGGTTGACCCCGCGAAAGATGCAATTGTCCAAGAATGTCTGAGCGGAGACGAAGGCCCCGATGATAACATGGTTACGGGACAAGACGAGGAAATCCCGAAGGAAGTTTCGTAAATATCTTCGACTGCGCGGTTCGAGCCAGAACGTCTTTTCGAGAATATACCGGAAGGGTGGATGGGGCAGCAAGGAGTCGAGTAGCGGCCAAGGGTCGGAACTCTCCTATACCGCCAACCTGCGCCGCGAGCTGCCGGCGCTGTTGAAGGGTTACAGCGTCTCCCGGCTTCTCGACGCGCCTTGCGGGGACTTCAACTGGATGCGACACGTGGTTCCGGGCCTCGGCATAGAATATATCGGCGGGGACATCGTGGAAGCACTGGTCCGCCGCAACCAGCGGGAATTCGGGGCGGTAGGCGTTGCTTTCCACCATATGGACATTTCAAGCGACCCGCTGCCGGCCGCCGACCTGATGATGGTGCGGGACTGCCTGTTCCACCTTTCCTACAGCGACATACACCGGTTCTTGGAAAATTTCCATCGATCCGGCATCGGGTTGTTACTGACGACGACGCATCTGCCGCCGGACGGCGAAAACAGCGATATAAGGACCGGGGACTGGCGGAAAATCTATCTCTTCGCACCACCGTTCTGCTTTCCGCAGGAACCGCTGCGGCGCATAGAGGACTGGGTACCGCCGCACCATCGAAGGGAGATGTGCCTGTTTACGCGGGAACAGGCGGCAATTGCACTCGAGGCGATGTCCCGCAATCTCGGGAGGTGATGGCCCCGGATGCTCGTTGTCTCCTCGGGAATCATTGCACTGACCGAGGGCTTCGTTGCTGGCTCCGGTCGGCGATCCGGAGGCGCTGGCCGCCGTCATGCTGCGCGCGCTCGCCCGGCGGACGGGGCGGCGCTCCGGGCGAAGGCGGCGCGCTTTTCGGTCGAGCGGGTGATGGACGGCTACGAAAGGGCGATCGCCGGGATCCTCGCCGACCGCCGGAAAGGCGAACCGCTGTGACCCGGCCGGCCGTCTCGGTGCTGACGACGATCTGGAACCGCGCGCCCTTGCTGCAAGGCCCGTATGAGAGGCTGCGACGGCACGCGCGGAGGACCAGGTATGGCCGCCACCGGCTGCCGCGTGGCACTTTGGCCTTCTGGCTGCTCGCCTTTCTTCTCCGCTGCACGGGCCGCGTGCGCCGCATCGAGGTCTGTTACGGCGAGGCGCCGGATCCGCCCTTCCCCCGGAAGCGCGGCTTTCGTCTTTAATCCCTGTCAGTTCTTGTCCGCGGCTCCCTATTGACGACAGTATGGGGCATGTCTGCGGTCTTGACCGGCCTTGGCACCGGTCGGTTCCCGAAGCCGTTACGAATCGGTTCGGGATCATTTACTCCCGAGGCGTTGTCCATTTCGAGGCGCCCGTTCTCTGCTTCCGGAGTCTCCTCAGCCTCCGCCTGTAAAGAATGGCGTAGCGATACCAGCGGTAGTAGGACGCCACGACAGCAAAGAGGAAACCATAGCGACCCTCCAGCCAACGGCCGCGAACGACATAGCTGCAGAGAAAGAAACAGGGCAGGCCCAGATACACCTTGAGCGCAATCAGCCAGGGTGGATTGGGATCCATGACCCGGGCGTGCCTGATGGCGTGATCCCTTTGCTTGCGCGAAAGGTGCCCGATATCCTCGAACGCATGGTCCAGGACCGGGCTGCGAAGGTGGCGGACACGGAGTCCCTGCGGGACGTGAAACTGGTCTTGGGCGCCATGGACGGGTAAGCGAACCTTGCGCCGGTCGTAGAGCTTGACACTGCGTCGAGGCCGGGAGTTCTTCCAGATCCGGCCGGACGGATCGACGCAAAGGACGGGAAGACGGAATGCGTCGGCGGAGGGCCCGCCGGAATTAAACAGGTTACGCATTTCCCGCGCCAGTTCTTCGGTGACGATTTCGCCGCTATCCAGATAGAGAAGCCAGTCGTGCCGGCATGCATCTTCTCCGGCGCGCGTCCGGTCTCCCGGGTCCGAACGCTTCCGTTCGGTGACTCGTGCGCCCGCCGCCCTGGCTATCGCGACCGTACGGTCTGTGGACCCGAAGTCGACCACCACAACCTCGCGCGCGACACGCAATGCAGCCCGGACAGTCGCCGCAATCCGGGTCTCTTCATTGAGCGGGCAAATGTAGCAGGATACAGGGGGCAGGTCTTCGTTAGTCCCCGATCGTTGCATGCTCCGTTTTCCCGATAACGGACAGGACACTCAAGGCGATGCGCGTCACGGTACCGGCCGGCTGAACCGGGTTCCCAAAGGGAAGTCCCACATGTTCGCCGGGCGGGAAGCCGCCCCTCGTCCGACCGGGGGCAGTCCGATTCGACGCGGAACCCGACCGGACGAATCGCTGAAGAATCGTTCCGCCGGGTGAGGCGGAAGTCAACAGGAATTCATTGGAATGGCGGAGGATTCGAATGACAGCCGCGCTCGCGCCAGTATGAATGTTTTCCTCGCCCGAAAGGAGCGCCCACCGGTATTGTTGCCGGGGAAACGGAGTTGACGCTCCCCCGGGGGAAGCGCGTCCAATCTTTGAGAAATTTGATCCTTTCGCTACGATTCCCGCTTCCCGTCGCGGGAGGCAGATGGTGAGGCGGCCCCAGATGGTTGGACAGCGCGACCGATGACGACCGGCTCCGTCCTGGTTACAGGAGGCGCCGGCTACATCGGCAGCCACATAGTCAGGCAACTGGGCGAACGGGGCCGCGGCGTGGTTGTGCTGGATTCGCTCGATACCGGTTTCAGGGAGGCCGTGCTGTACGGGGCGCTGGTGGTGGGCGACGTGGCCGACCCCGACTTGGTGCGTGGCATTCTGCGGCGCTACCGGGTGAAGTCCGTGATCCACCTCGCGGCGCGCACGATTGTTTCCGAATCGGTTGTCGATCCCCTTCGATATTACCGCAACAACACGAGCGCATCCTGTGCTCTTCTCGAGAGTTGTATCGCCGAGGGCGTGGATCACTTCATTTTTTCCTCATCGGCGGCGGTATACGGGGCCCCGCATGAACACCTTGTCAGCGAGCGCGCGCCCGTCGACCCTGTCAACCCTTACGGCGCATCGAAGCTGATGACGGAGCGGATGCTGCGCGATGTCTCTGCCGCGACGGGCATGCGCCACGTTATCCTCCGCTACTTCAACGTCGCCGGCGCGGACCCCCGGGGGCGCATCGGGCAGTCTACGAAGAATGCGACCCTGCTGGTCAAGGTCGCCTGCGAGGCCGCGCTGGGCGAACGGGGCCATATGCAAATCCATGGAACGGACTTCCCCACTCCCGACGGCACTGGTGTCCGCGACTACATTCATGTGGAGGACCTTGCCGATGCCCATATCCTCGCCCTGCGCTCGCTGGAGGACGGCGGGGAGCCCGACACGTTCAACTGCGGCTACGGGAGAGGACACAGCGTCCGGGAGGTGATTGCCGCGATCGAGAGGGCGGCAGGCGTGTCCATTGACGCCCGCGAGGCGCCCCGCCGCATCGGTGACCCGCCCCGTCTGGTCGCCGATGCGGCGCGCATTCGGGAGACGCTGGGCTGGACGCCGAGGTTCGACGACCTGGACGAAATCGCGAAGACTTCGTTCGAGTGGGAGCGAATTCTGCAGGGACGCGCGTAGAAGGCGGCCGAATTGGAGCCGCCGACGATCCAACAAGGTCTACCGGCGGATGGTTTTGACTTCGACTGCCGCACCGAACGATGGGCGCGGATGCAGGAAGATCTCGAGGGAAGCGAGGAGAGATCGTAGCGCACTCGCACCGCCTTCGGCAGCTTGAGGAGGCGCACGAACATGATCGGGGCCATGAAGGCATGCCCGATCCGGTGCTCCTCGACGAGCGACAGGAAGCGCCCCATGAGCACCAGATGGCCGCCGGCGAGCCGGGTCATCATGGCGTGGTAGAGCGGCGCGGTGACGGCCGAGACCATGCCCGGATGAAGGCCGTAGATCTCGGCAAGGAAGGCCGCGATGGTGTCGCGCTGCGCCTGGGTTGCCGGCTGGCGGCGCACGCCCCTGGGCCGTCCCATAATGCCGGAGGTGTACATCATCGAGCCCGGCGGATCGAGCGGCAGCCCGGCACGAGGCTCATGGGCCGCGAGCCAGTCCGGCCAGTCCGAAAGGGAGATTGCCCGAATCCCCAACGCGCCCAGAGGGACCAGCAGATGCGGATGCCCGATCAGGGCCTTGGCGCCGCTGTCGGCCAGGATGTAGCGGACCTCGTCGGGCGCGAGGTACCAGTTGATCGGCACGCCATAGGCCCCGAGCATGCCGGCCGCGTCGGTGACCGCGAACACCGCTGCATCGTTGTGGAGCAGCCAGGCGACCGCATCGCCGGGGTCGACGCCGAGCCGCGCGAAACCGGTCGCTGCGCGTGCGGCCCTGTCCGCCATTCCCGCGCCGTCGATAACGTTGTCCTCTGGTCTCACCCAGCCGTCGGTCATCGCCTCCCCCTCTTCCCCCGCTTCAGTCCCGCCAGCGCTTGTGAAACCAGAGCCAGTCTTCCGGCGCGCTGCGGATATCGGCCTCCAGCCGCGCGGCATAGCGGCTGACAATGCCGGCATCTTCCCCCTCATAGGGCGGTTCGGCGAGCTTCTCGACCCGGCAGAGATAGCGCCCGCGCCCGGTGCGCTGGCAGGAGAGGTAATAGACCGGCCATCCGAGCGCGCGGCCGATGCGGTCCGGCCCGGCGAAGAATGCCGTATGCCGCCCGCAGAACATGAACTCGCGGCGCTCGGCGGCGCCCGGCCGCTGGTCAGCCACCAGCACGAGCACGCCGCTTTCCTGTCGGCAGCGAAGCACGGTTCGGCGCACCTTCCGCAGCGGTACCAGGGTTCCGTCGAAGCGCGCCCCGATCGCCTTCAGCATGCGGTGCAGGACGGCCCCATGCGGCGGCTTGTAGACCACGAAGACCGGCGCAGGCACAGCGTCCGCCAGCGCGCCAACGGCCCAGAGCATATTGCCGTGATGCGCGGCCAGCACAAGCGCGCCGCCCTCGTCCAGCGCTTCCGCGCCCTCCAACCGGACGCGGGCGGCGAGCTGCGCCTTCGGAATGGACATGAGCCGGATCGACTCCATCGCCAGGTCGGCGCTGACGGCATAGAAGCGGCGCATCAACGCCCGGAGTTCCGTGTCGGGGAAGGCAGCGGCGAGGTTGCGCTCCGCCACACGGCGCCGGCTCGGCACGAACGCGCGGGCAAGCGGGGCCAGCAGGCGCCCGATAGGGTAGAGGCAGGCGAGCGGCAGGCAGCTGGCGATGCGCAAGGCGGAGAACAAGGCGGCTTACCCTTTCCTCTCCGGCTTTTGGTCCGGCAGGGCGGCTATATCGTGAGGCGGGGCCGCGGGCGCGTGATGGTCGAGCCCCGAGGGGATGATCGTTTGCGGCACACCCATGTGAGCGGGCGCAAACGAGGGTCCGCCTGCGCCGGTCATGAGGCCATGCGATGTGGGACCGGCACATGAATGTCCCGAGCGCGTCCGGACCGGTAAGGCGGCATGGCTACTGGCGGCCGAGCGTGCTGTCGTCGCCGTCCGAGCCCATGGCGCGCGTAATCAGATGGTCGGTAACGTCTTCGAAGTAGAGTTGCAGTTCGGTATGGAGCCGGCTGAACTCGGCCCATACCACGCGGTCGAAGGACTGTTCGCGGGCCCGCACCATGACGGTCGTGCGCCGCTGTCGCTTGTAGCGGAAGGGACGCAGACCGTGCTTGCGACAGACGGCGACGAACAGCCTGATCGACCACATGTCGGGCAGCGAGAACTGGAGTTCGCTCTCCGATCCGCTGTCCCTTTCGGCATCGGCGAGACGGCCGCGCAGCCGCTCCGCTGCCGCCCCCGCAGCGGCCCGTTCGCCTGGACTGCCCGCCTGTCGGAACAGGGCCTCCACCTTGGCGAGTTTTTCCCGGAGCTGTTCGTCACCTGTCATCGCAAACCAGACCGCCGACCGAAGGAAACAGCGGCCATGACACAGGTTCCGGACGAGGCTGTCCATGCGCCGGGCGGCAGGGACCGGGAGTTGCGCGGATATCGCGCAGCCGGGCGCAACAGGCTACTCAGGTTCGCGATGGAGCAGCTGACGAAAACGGGAGCGCATGGATGAACAAGTCGGAACTGGCGGAGCGCCTGGCCGCCCGGACGGGAATGAGCAAGGCCGCTGCGAAGGATGCCGTCGACGGTGTGTTCGATGTAATCGGCGAAGCCCTGGCGACTGGCGATGAAGCACGGATACTCGGCTTCGGCACGTTCGGCGCCAGGAACCGTCCTGCCCGCACGGCACGAAACCCGAGGACGGGAGAGAGCCTGGCGGTAGCCGCTTTGACCGTGCCCGTGTTCAAGCCCGGCAAGACCCTGAAGGAGGCTGTCAACGCCGGTGACGCCTCATGATGGAGATGACGTGCAGGTGATGGATTGAAGCGTGCCTATCCGGTTAGCGCAGATACCCACTATATGTAGGATGCTCCCACTCGCCGGAATACAGCCTGGCGTAAGTTGGCGCCTCGGCCGCTCCCGCAATTCCGAGCAATGGGGGGAAGGCGTTGAAAGGGTAGAACCGCCGGTTGAAGCGGAACGTGAACTCATTGAGGTAGGCCTGCAGATGCTTAGCGCTGACGCCATGGTGGGTGCCACCAAGCCAGTTCTTCAGGTTGCTGAAGACGAGGTGGACGATCGGCAGAAACTCTTCGGCCACCTCGGGGTCACCACGTTCGGCAAAGGCGTGGTGATCAAAGCCGCGCCCCCGCAAGCTGCCATAGGCACTCCAATCGTCGGTGACGACCCGCGACCCCGGCATAACGGCGCTTTCGACGAAGCCACATAGCGAATCGGCGCTGCGATCGTCGGCGACGGCCAGCCGCACGCGCCCGGCGTAGCGGCCATTCTTTCGCTTGTTCGGTGCGCCCCGGGCGCAGCTCCCTGACCGCCTTCAGGGTCGCGACGACGCGCTTCGCCTTCGCCGCACCCTTCGCGCCGGTCGGTCCGGCAGGAACACGTACAATGTCGCCGTCCGCACGCGCGTGAAACTTCTCCACCACGTATTTCTCGTCGGCCAGGCCGGTCCCGAACAGTTCACCAGGAACGTGTCCGCCGTGTTGCCGGGCAATGCCGTCGCTGCCGTCATGCCGCGCCTCCGTTGTGCCGGAATGAGGAATGGCGGGAATGCCCTCTCCCGGACATCCATTCGCCGCCCCGCTTCCGGCCAGGCCCCACCTGTCGGCGGCGCATCGGCGGGGTGCCGGAAGTCGTCCGGCCGGCCGGGGCGATTGACGGGACCGGATCGGGACGGCATGAACCATGGGGGGGCCCTGGGGGGGGGTGGGTGGGGCCTCCTTCGCCGCCGCCCGGGCGGGGGGGGGGGGCGGGGGCGATTGACGGGACCGGATCGGAACGGCATGAACCATGGGTGCGCCATGGGGGGGGATGGTTGCGCCATCATCGTCAGCCGCCCGGCGGCGGGGAGCGGCCGGGTGGCGAACGGGCACGCGGCACGCGGCACGCCCCGATGGCGGAGTGGAAAGACCAATGCGCATCGGGAGGGACAGCGCCGATGAGGATCGAAAGAAGGCTGCTCCATTTCGACCGCGACGGCGGGTGCAGGGTCGTCGACCGGGATCGGCTCGAGTCCAACGTCGATCCGGTGGTGATCCTCGGCGACCCGGGCATGGGAAAGACCACGCTGCTGCGCGGGCTGTGCGAGCGGACGGACATGACTTACGTCCACGCGGCCGCCCTGGTGCGCGCGGATGATCCCGAGGCCCTGATCCCCGAGGACGCCCTCCCGGTCGTCGACGGGCTCGACGAAATCGCCTCGCCCGGCACGGGCAGCGCGGTCGGGGCGGTGCTGGGGAGGCTGCGCGAGACGGAGAGCCTGCCGCCCGTCCTCGCCTGCCGGGCGGCCGAGTGGCGGGGGGGGGGGGGGCGCGCCCAGGGAGAGGGGACCGAGTGGCGGGAGGCGGCGGACCTCGCCAGGATCGAGGACGCGTATGGCGGTGAGCCGACGGTGCTTTACCTGCCGCCCTTTGACGAGGACGAGGCCCGCGCATTCCTGGCCGGGGAGTACCCCGGCGTTCAGGTTCATGCCCTCCTTCAGCATCTGCGGAACCGTGAGCTGGCGCATGTCTGCGGCAATCCCCTGGTGCTCCGCATGTTCGCGGAGGCCGCGCGGGGAGGCGGCGGACTTCCCGGAACCCGCGCGGAGCTCCTGGAACGGGCCAGCCGCGCGATGGCCGGGCAGGACCGCCGCTCGCGGGTCGTCCGGCTGGTCCGCCGGGACGAAGAGGACCTTCTGCTGGCCTCGGGCGCGATATGCGCGACGATGCTGCTATGCGATCTCGCAGGGGTTCACGACTGCGTGCCCGAAGAAACCCCGGCGGGTTTCCTGAACGTCGCCGACATCGCAGGGTTTCCGTTCGGCGGCGCGGCCTCCGAGGCGCTGGCAACGCGTCTGTTCCGGGCCGACGGCGAGGGCCGCTTCTCGTACTTCCACCGCGTCCTCGCCGAATATCTCGGGGCCGGATGGCTGGCGCGCTGTGTCGACGAGGGTGTCGTGGATGAGCGGGTCCATACCCTGTTCGGCCGGGGCGTTCCGACGGCGCTGCGCGGCATGCACGCCTGGATGGCGCGCCTCAGCCCTTCCTTTGCCGAGCGCTGCATCGCTGCCGATCCCTGGGCGGTACTGCGTGACGGCGAGATCGGTACGCTGGACCTCGACAGGGCGCGCGCCCTTCTCGCCGCGCTGAAGGAGCGCTCGGGAGAGGACCCGTGTTTCAACACCGAGGACCGGGGTCCGCATCCCGCCGCCGGGCTGATGCGGAGCGAACTCAAGGACGAGATCGTGGGGATTCTGGCCTCGCCCGGCCCGCACGCGCATCTCTCGGCGTGCCTGGCGGAGGCGCTGTCGGGGACGGAGCTGTCCGTCGAGGCCGGCTGGACGCTCGAGGGCATCCTGTTCGATCCCGCTCGTGCGTACGGCGAGCGCGCCATGGCGTTCAGGTCGCTGTGGCTGGCGGGGGTCCGGGATGGGGAGACGGCCGCCCGGCGGCTTCTCGACATGGAGGACGCGGTCTCCGCGCGGCTGGCATGCGAGGCGGTCGTGGCGGCATGCGGGGAGCAGGCGCCCGCGCGGCCGGCGTCCCGTGCCGGCCCGGCGAAGCCGAGGCTCGTCGAGGACGGCGCGACGGCGCCGCGGGAGCGCCCGGCGGGAGTGCCCGGCGGCGGGCTGTTCGGCTCTCTCGACGGGGCCGGTCTCGCGACCGCGCTCGACGGGCTGGCCACGGGCGCGCCGGCCGCGATGGGCGAAGCCGGCGCGTGGGAGAGATCGGCGTTCTCGGACGTGATGAGACGCCTTGTCGTCCGTGTGCTGGAGGACGGCGCGACGGTTGCGCCCGAGCGGGTCTGGTCATGGATCGGCTGGACAAGGGAGACGGACGGCGGAAGCGAGGACGCCCGCGAGCGGCTTGCCGCGGTGTTCGGCGAAGAGCGCGCGCTCCGCGCTGGCCTCGTGGCGCATGTCCTGCTCATGCCCCGCGTGGGCGGCGCCCGGATGGGGTGCCGGGAGCTGGAGGCGACGGGACTTGAGCTCGATCCGGACGAGGAAGATTTCTCGGGCGTGCTGGCGGCGCTGGGTGCGCGCTCCGCCGTCGGCGCGGTGGACCCGGACCTGCACGAGGAATTGCTTGCCCTGCGGCGCTCCGCCCGGGCCGCTGCGGATCCCGTGCACGAGTTGGGGCCGCCGATGGAGATGCCCGGGTGGACGGCGGATGGCGGAAGCCGCGAGGCGGCCGCCCGGGCGGCACGGCTTCCGGACCGGCGATCCCTTCGCCGATCGCTGTCCGGCAAGGCCGACCTGATCGCCGCCGGGGATGTGGAGGTTCTGGCCGCGCCGGCCGCCGTCTGGCTCGGCCGGTTCGGCGCGCTCGACCCGCCCGGTCCCCGGGACAGCCCCGTCGCGCCGGAAGCGAGGCTGCGGGAGGTTCTGGGCGGGGAGTTGAGCGAGCAGGTGCTCGACGGTTTCGTCGCCGTCCTCGGACGCGACGACCTGCCGAGCGCCAGGGAAATCGCGGAGATCCACTGCACCGGCGGGGAGCATGAGGCCGAAGCGCCGCTGATCTGCGGCATTGCCGTGGCGCTTGGCCGGGGCCCGGTTTTCGACACGGTCCGGCGTGACACGCTCGAAGCGGCCTACATGGCGTGGCTGCGCGCGCCGGGAAGCGCGTCCGACCGGCGGCTCGACAACATCGGCTCGACGCTCGACGCGATGGTGTTCACCGGCATCGAGGCCATCGAACGGCACTTCCGGGCGAGCATCGAACCCCAGCTCGCGCACGACGTGGACTTCGTTCACGATCTCGACCGGATGGCCGAGTACTACCGCTTCGCCGGACTGGCCGGCCGCCTCTCGGTCGAGTGGTCGCGCGAAAATTCCGGGTTGAACGGCGACACCCAGGCGGAGCTGCTCACTTGCGCGATCGAGAGCGCCCCGCGCGAGGCGCTGCGCGACCTGATCGTCGATTGCCGCGGCAGGATGCCCCGGGACGGGCGCGCGCGGCTGCTGTGGCTGGCTGCGGCGTGCCTCGTGGATCCGGACGGAAGCAGGGGAGAACTTCTGGCGGCGGCGGATGATCCGAACTTTCTCGGCCATGTCCGGGAGGCGATCGCGCACTTGAACCGTTTCGCCGATGCGCCGCTCGAAAGCCTGGTATTCGTCGTGCAGGCGTTCGGCGCGCGCTGGCCGAGAGTGGCGGACCGGCCGGGAGACGATGGCAAGGGCCGGGGCTGGACCAATCCCCGGGAGGCGAGCGCATTCATCGAGCGCACGATCCATGCGATCTCCAACCGCCCTCAAGCGGAAGCGACCGATGCGCTGCGGAACCTGATAGCCAACCACGCGCCGAGCTACGCCGACACCGCCAGGCAGGCGCTGGCGTTCCAGGGCAAGGCACGGCGGGACTGCGAGCAGGTTATCCCCACCGTCGCCGGATTGCGGAGGCTGATGGTGGGCGACCCGGGCGGCGCGGTCGAACATGAGGGTGTGTAGGTGACGGTCAAGATCTGCACTCAGTTGCTGAAGTCGTCCGGGGAGCGCACCCGGCCCCGGAGTTGGCGCATGGCACGGACCGGGGATGGTCCGCGTTGCCAGCGAGACGCCGCTCTGGCCGAAGACGAGAGCGGTCGCACGCACACGCTTTGGCATATCGCGCGCAATCAACCCGCGTTGGGCAATCTCGTGAAGCCGACACCCCTGCTCGACGAGGCGTCTCGCGCCATCCGCCGGATGGCCGGCGAGAGCTGCCGCGCGGGTTCGCTTTGCGAGCTTGCGGAGGCGAAGGCGGAGATCGGCGACCGACCGGGCGCGCTGCGTTCGATCGCCGAGGCGCGCGAAGCGGCGAAAGGGGAAGCGGGCGACGGTGAATGGCATCGGCATTGGCATGTCGGCGACATCGAGGAACGGTGTTCTGCCCGGTATGGTGAGTTCTACGAAAGTCAGGTAGTCTGCGGCAGTCGAAGCAGGACTCAATCGGTATGCCGAACACCCCCTATGAACAGCCTCTTATTGATGACTTCCTCTGCGCGTTACGGCGGGTCCAAGATCCCGATCTGTCGATACAGTGCATCCATAACCAAAGTTGCCGTTGTCGATCTCTTGCTGATGTCGAGTTTACTGCGAGGTCAGGCCAACGTTGGGCTATTGAGGCAAAGTATGGTGCGCCAAGAAACAGACCTAACGAAGTGCATAAGCTCTTCGGTGACCTTCTTCGTGAAACGGGAAGACTTCGTGAAACGGGAAGAGATCATCGGCAGAACTGCAAAATCGGCCTTTTACTTCACCAGGATACGGAGAACGATTTCAGGTGCGGCGTCTCGCGTATCGACCGCGATAAGTTTATTCAGTTTGGGTGCCTAATACCGGTTGAAGCCGTCTTCGTTTTCTCCCCTACGTATGTCACTCGCAAGGCCTGGGTGGACTTCTACGATGGGGTTTGCGGCACATATGTCAGATAGGCGTCATTCGGTCTCAAGAACGCTGCCAGAAGCCGCCGACTGCTACTGCAGGCGTGATTGATGATCGAAAGTTTGAGGGGGACATGGGCCCGCCTTGGCCGGATTGTGTACCCTTTGCGTCGTGGTAACTGTTTCGTAATCCGTAGGTCGCAGGTTCGAGTCCTGCCGGGGTCGCCAACAAAATCAATAACTTAGAGGATAATCGCCAAGCGCCCGAAACCGCCGTGTTACCACTGTGTTACCAAATCGGGCTGTTGCGGTCGTTTGCGGTCGCTGCCACAATCCGCGCCGCGTCCGTCGCAACACAAGCGCCGCGCGGCCCCCCGATTGCCCCGCGTGTAGTTGCCCGCCGGTTGCCTTGCGTGCCTCCGGCGGCCGGGGTCCGGCTCTGCGGCGGGCGCGACCAACCGGAAGGAAGGAAGATTATGAAACGCATTGTTGCCGCGCTCGCACTCGCGCTCGCCGCGCCTCTGCCGGCCGCCGCTCAAAGCGACGAAACTTGCATTGCCTACATGGAAGCCGATGCGGCTCACAAAGCCGTCAGTGTCGAATTCGACAATGCTCGCCGTTCCGCCAAGAAAGAAAGCAATGCAGCCCTTGAGAAGGCCCGCAAGGCTTATGGTGAAGCAGGTAAAGAAGCCGACTCCATTAAAGATGAAGCAGCATGGGACAAGGCTCTCAAGAAAGCAGCTAAAGCATATGAAGATGCCCAGCGCGACATATCGGACAAACATTACGCCACTGTCCAGTCTATCGAAAGCCGCCGCAAGAAGGCAATAAAAGCGGCGGATGACGTACGACACGGCGCATATTTGGAAGCCTATGACGGGCCGACAAGCAACGTTCCAAGCGTCTTTGTGAAACTAATTCTGGCGGACCGGGAGCGTTGCCGGTTGCGTTTCGGACAATGAACGGTGGGTTAGGCGGTTGCCGCCTACAAGGCCCCTAGCGAAGCCTGAGAGGGAAACATGACAGAAGACGCGATACAGCCGGAAGCGCCAGATTCGCCGCCCATAGGACAAGCGCGCGTCTCGGCCGTCATTCTAACCGGACTGTCACCAAGCCTTGAGCTTCAGCCTCAAGGACATGATGGCTCGGGTCGTCATGCTCGCCATGCACAAGGACGCGGTGATCACCCTGCCGCCGCCGAAGGGGCGGAAGCACCGGCCCAGGCCCATCGTCTTCGGACCCGACACCGAGCCGCCGCTGTTCCCCGCGCCAGCCACCCTCGACGAGGTCCGACCGCTCCAGATGCGCACCGTCGTGCGCGAGACTCAAGAGGGCAGGCTCTGGAATGAGTTCGTCGCCCGCTACCACTACCTCGGCTACAAGACCCTGGTGGGCGCGCAGATGCGCTACGCCGTCCGCGACCGCAACGGCTGGCCGCTCGCCATGCTCGGCTTCTCCACCGCCGCCTGGAGGCTCGCCCCGCGCGACAACTTCATCGGGTGGACCCCCGAGTTGCGCGAGAAGAACCTCCCCCTGGTGGTCGACAACCCGCGCTTCCTGATCCTGCCCTGGGTCGAGATCCCGAACCTCGGTTCGCACATCCTCGCCCTCGTGCGCCGCCGTCTTCCCGAGGACTGGACCGAACGATACGGCACCACGCCCGTGCTGATCGAAACCTTCGTCGAAACGCCCCGCTACACCGGCGCCGTCTACCGGGCCTCCGGCTGGATCCATGTGGGAACCACCCAGGGGCGCGGACGCTACGACCGGCACAAGCTCTTCGACAAGCCCCGCAAGGACGTCTGGCTTCGGCCCCTCCGACGCGATTGGCAGCGGACACTCAACCGCCAAAATCCTCGCTGTCGCCGGGTTGCGTGTTCAGTCTCGTGGATGACTTCCCCGGCCCGACGGACTTTCAATACGTTTACCGGCCGACGCCGACAATCCGTCGAAATGCCGAATCGTATGCGCTCTGCTACGCTGCGTTACCATTGAGACCGCTTTCGATTTGATCGCGGATCAGATCGCGAAATCAATTAATCACGTTTACAGAATATATTAGGAGACTTCACAAGCTTCCAGACAGCAAGACCGGTCCGGGAACCGTCCCGCTGAATGCCGACGCGCAGGCCATCCTCATGCGGTACACGGCGCACGGGAACGGCGCCCGGGTCTGCCCCTCCGATGCCGACCGGCCCGGCGCCAGCACTATGGCCTTCGGCTCTGGTACGCGATCCGGGCCGAGGCGGGCATCGGGGACGTGCGCCTGCACGACCTCCGCCATACCGGTGGCCAGCCAGG